>Ga0208052_100031_pt1 | contig 57946 bp, 54 predicted proteins | sample LakMenEpi18Jul08_FD_150710 | JGI IMG/M metagenome (GOLD analysis project Ga0208052, IMG submission 150710) | Freshwater microbial communities from Lake Mendota, WI - 18JUL2008 deep hole epilimnion (SPAdes) | ecosystem: Environmental > Aquatic > Freshwater > Lake > Epilimnion/Euphotic zone ... | reverse complement strand
GAGCAGCAATAAAAGCGATAACGAAGCAAGTGATCGCACTTAGTAAAGTAGGGATCATTAATACACCGAACCAACCGATATATAAACGGTTATCTGTGCTGGTAATCCACTCGCAGAAGCGGCTCCACACATCGGCGCTTTGGCGCTGCTGTAATGTTGTAGTCATGTGTTTATAATTGCGTTTGAGTTATGTATGTTTTGGTAGGTGTTTCTACCTCATGAATTTATAATAAGCTTTATGTTTCGATTTGTAAAGGGGTTTAAAGTAAGTATTAATTATAAAAGCCATTAGTTTTTCTGATATTACCGAATTGACAGCAGCTATTGTGATAATTGAGGGGGCAGAATGCCCACCCCATAAGAGTTTGATTATTTCAGATGTAAAAATTAACCCGGTGGCCAGGTCATAGGACGACGACCGAGAATATGTATATGTAGATGATAAACTGTTTGACCGCCATCAATACCAGTATTTATGACTACGCGATAACCGTTTTCTAGTCCTGCTTGTGCTGCAACTTTCTGAGCTATTAATAATAGATGTCCTAAAAGTGCTTGGTCTTCAGGTTCAGCGGTAGCAAGATTAACTATGGGTTTTTTGGGAATAATAAGGATGTGAACTGGTGCTTGTGGGTTAATATCTGTAAAAGCTAAGGACAAATCGTCTTCATAAACAATATTCGCGGGAATTTCTTTACGAATGATTTTGCTGAAAATGGTTTCTGTGTTTTGACTCATACAATTTTTATTTCTTCATCTCCTAGATATTCTAAGTGATGATTGGTATTTTCTCCATAGAAATTTTTCAGAATAGTAAAAGTTAAAAATGCTATTTATTTTCCTAGAGTCATGGAGGGGGATAACTTGATTTAAAGATCTAAACCATTTTTTTGTAACTTCTTAAATGGATCTAAAATAAAATCAATAACTCTACGTTGACGGATAATTACTTCAGCACTTGCTGTTTGTCCAGGTGTGAGAGGAATCTGTTTATTACCAACTTGAATATAAGGATTTTCTAAAGCAATATCTAATTCATAAGTTTCTATCCGACTGTTAGTATTTTCCTGAACTTTAGAATTAGGTGAGATCCAATTAATTCGCCCTGATAAAATGCCATATTCTTGGAAAGGATAGGCATCAAATTTGATTTTTACTAGCATTCCTACCTTGACAAAACCACTATGTTGACTAGGCATACGTGCCTTTAAAATTAAAGCGGCATTTTTAGGTGCAATTTGAGCAATCATCTGTCCTGTTTGGACTACAGAACCAGGTTTTTTAGTGGGTAATTCAAAGATTGTTCCATCAATAGGGGATCGGATAATACGCTGTTTTAACTGTAACTGTAAGGATGTAATTTGTCCCTTTGCTTGTCTAATTTCTGATTGCAGAGAAATAATTTGATTTTGTAAATCTTTAAACTGTTCTTGACTTTTTAATAATGCTATTTCTCCACCTTTGATAGAACTTTTATAACTACTTTCTTGTTCTTTTAATTGCAATTTTGCCTGTTCAATATCTGATTTAACTTGATTCATTAGTGACCGATAAGTAATTTCTTGTTCTTTTAGCCGTAACTGTGCTGTTTGAAGATTAAATTTTGATTCTTCTTGTGTACGTTCGCTTTCTTCGGCAATTTTTTCTAATTCTACTACTTTAGTTTGAGGAATTATTCCTTCTTTTAATAGTAAACGATAACGTTCAACTTCAGCAATATCTCGATTTAACCGACTTGTAGCTAATCTATGGTTAGTTTGAGTAGATTGTATATTCTGTTTTACTTGATCAATTTGTGCTCGTTTTTCTAAACTTTGGAAATTATAAGCACTTTTTTTAGTCTCAAGTGTTTCTTGAGCTTGATTAATTCGGGCAATTTTTTCTAATGATTGAGATTGGTTTTGCTGATGCTGAATATTCATCGTCATTAAGACTTGATTTTTCAATACTTCTAATTGAGCTTGGCGATTAATTAAACCTTCTAATTTATCTTTTCCCTGTTTAATTTCTGTTTGCAGAACATCAGATTCCATTTCTAATAAAACCTGCCCAGCTTTAACAGTTGCACCTTCTTTAACATTAACATTAACAACGCTACCAGTTACTGAACTATCTAATTTTTGTGTTGCACCTTTAGGCTCTATTCTCCCGGTAGCATTTCCCGTTTCATCAACCTTAGTTAACATTGCCCAAGGTAAAATAATTGTGGCAAAACTAACTAATAAATACAACATTGAACGAGTCCATACTTTTGGTAAAGCATCTAATAATTCTTCTGTTCCATAAAACCAATCCTTAGCTTTATTTAATTTCTGATTTTGGTTTTGGTTTTGGATAAAGGTACTAGACTCAGCTTGATGCTGTTGGTTTATAGTAACGGTTGGTTGTGTGTAGACTGACTGTGGCATAAGTAGTTTTAGAGTTCTATATTTTTGTAGTTATAGATCCCCGACTTCTTGAATAAATTGGAGATCTAGTGATAATTAATTTGTTTGCGCTAATTGTTGTTGATTGAGATAGAAATAATGTCCTTTTTTAGTAATTAATTCTTCATGTGTACCGCTTTCTACTAGAACACCACGATCTAAAACTAAGATTAAATCCGCATGACGAACAGTAGAAAGACGGTGAGCAATAATTACACTTGTACGACCTTGGAGGATTTTTTTGAGGTTATTCTGAATAATGCGTTCTGATTCAGAATCAAGATGACTTGTAGCTTCATCTAATATTAAAAGTCGGGGATTTCCTAATAGTGCACGAGCAATTGCTAACCGTTGACGTTGTCCTCCTGATAACATTCCACCACCTTCACCAATTTGGGTTTCATAACCCATTGGCATTCTTTTAATAAACTCATCTGCACCTGCAAGTTGGGCTGCTTCCATAATCTCTTCTAAAGAGGCTTCAGGATGGGCAATTGTGATATTTTCTCGAATTGTTCCGCCAAATAAAAATGTATCTTGATCAACAACTCCTATTTGCGATCGCAATGAATTTAAGGAAATACTAGTCACATCTTGATTGTCAATTAAAACTCTTCCATCTGTCGCCAGATATAAACCCAAAATCAATTTAGAAAGTGTTGTTTTCCCCGACCCACTGCGCCCAACAACGGCTACAGTTTGTTCGGGCAATATCTCAAAACTGAGATTTTCTAAAATATTAATCTCACTTTCAGGATGGTAGCGAAAGGTAACATTATTAAAACTAATTTTCCCGATTAATCTCGGTAAAAATTGCCGAGTCTCACGTTCTACATTTTCCTCTGGTTCTGCCTCCAATACATCATTAATTCGTTCTGTAGCGACAATTACCTCTTGCAATTGATTCCACAAAATAATTAGTCGTTGAAAGGGCTGAATAATATTGCCCAGCAACATATTAAAAGCTACTAATTGACCAATAGTAAGTTGATTTTGAATCACCAACCAAGCCCCAAACCATAATAATCCCGTACTTGCTAAAGATTGAATAGTCGAGCTAACTAATTGCAGTTGATTACTAATTACTTGACCACCAAAATTCTTTTTGATTAAATTATTTAGCAATTCTTCCCAATGCCAACGAACTGCTTGTTCAATAGCCATAGAACGAATTGAAGAAATGCCAGTCAAGCTTTGAATTAAATAACTATTTTCCAGTGTTCCGGCAGTAAATACCTCTCGACTAATTCGCCGTAAAAATGGTGTGGCAAAGAATGTTAATAACACAAACGGTGGCACAATTGACAATGTCATTAATGCCATTGGTGGACTGTACCAAAACATTAATCCTATATAAACAAATACCGTTAATAAATCCAAACCAATAGACAAAGCTTCACCAGTCAAAAACCGTTGAATTTTTTGATTTTCTTGAACACGGGAGACAATATCACCCACATAACGAGACTCAAAAAATGAGAGAGGTAAACTAAATGTATGTTTAATAAATCCCACCATTAAAGCTACACTAATTCGGTTAGCGGTGTGATCTAGTAAATATTGTCTTAACCCATTAATGGCAACACGAAACAAACCAAAAATTAACAATCCAAATCCTACAGTATTTAAGGTTAAAACACTACCTTGAACAATTACTCTATCTAATAAAAGTTGAGTAAATAAAGGTGTAACTAATCCAAATACCTGAATTAATACCGAAGCAGTAAATACTTCGAGTAGAACTTGAAAGTGGGGTTTAACTAAATCTAATAACTGCCAAAATGGCGTGTTAGCTTCTTGCGTTTTTTTGAGGGAAGCTGTAGGCTGTAATAATAAAGCGTAACCAGTCCAACCTGCCAGAAATTCCTTAATATTTAGCTGGCGTTGGCCAATAGCTGGATCGGCAATAATTACCTGTTTTTTGGTAATTTCATAGACAACAATGTAATGTTTACCCTGCCAATGAGCGATCGCTGGTAAAGGCTGTTGAGCGAATTTATCTAAACTAGCTTTCACTGGACGAGTAGCAAAACCAAGGCTCTCTGCCGCTGCACTCAAACTTCTCATTGATGCACCACTACGGCTAATATTAGTCAGATCCCGCAGCCGATTAATACTTAGGTTTTTACCCCAATAACGACCAACCATAACTAAGCAAGCAGCACCACAATCAGCAGCACTTTGTTGTTCAAAAAATGGATAGCGTTTAGTAAATTTACGCCACCAATTGCCAGCAATTACAGTAGGAATAGGAAAGTATTTAGGGCTTTTTTGAGATTGTATCGATTTGGAAATTATTGGTTGAACAAAATTAGAACTTTTTACAGTCTTTACTGTTTCAATAATCGGAATTTCAGAAGACTTGGAAGTATTAATTAGTTCCGCTTTATGCAATAAAAGATCATAGACATGAGGAAATTGACCTATGATCTTCTTGACAATCTGTTCGGGAAGATAAGCAATCTTTAAATTCACAGAAGCTCTAGCAACATAACTGCTAAACTCTCGTTCTGGAAATAAAGTCAACTCCCCAAATGATGACCCTGGGGTGAGAGTATTAATTAAATTATTGGCACTATCCAATAATCTCACCTTACCCGTCAGCACAATATAAATTCCCGGTTTTGCTGTTATCGCTTGCCAAAATTGCTTGGCTACTGGTGGTTCAATAATTTCTAATGCCTTGATACAATCTTTAACTGCTTGATCTGATAACCCATCACTCAGAACCTGCTTAATATGTGTAACTAACTGTTCTTGAGAAAACGCTGACAGCATTTCCTAACCTCCAAAACACTACTATTTATTAGTCTGTATGAGATTAAATGACCAATGTAAACTAGGTTCAGATGGAGAATGCAAATCAGTAATTTTAATTGCCAAATCCTGATTTTCAGTAGTTATCAATGGGGAAATTTTGCGCTTAGTAGAAAGTCCCATTTGTTTAAGTAAACGATTAACATGGCGATCACTAATTTGAATTCCTAACTCTTTTCCTAAATGTTTACTTAACCATTGAGCCGTCCAATCACCAAAAGCATAGCCATATTCTCGGGGACTACAATTAACTAATTCCTTTAATCTTTCAATATATTGATGATTCACAATCTTTGGTCTACCCAATGGCCGCTCATTCCATTTGTGTGCCATACCCGCCTCAGCAATACCAATCCAATATCTTGCCATTTCCTGAGAACAACCAATCATTTCACAAATATGAGTTTGCGATTGTCCCATATCTGCTAATAACATAATCTCAATTCGTCGCCGATATTCTGGTTGTGAATTATTTTGTAAATTTTTTAGCAATGCTTTCCGCTGAAAAGGTGTTAAAAACTTACTTTCATAACTATCGTAAATATTAACAACCCGATCTTGATGAGAATAAGATGACATAATTCTTACCAGTTGCCTTCAATTCAAATTTGGGCAAATCCATATCAGTCCTATACCTGTTAAGTAAAGGCATTTGATGAGTATTTCTTTGATTATCAATATCTATGCAACAGTCATAGCTGTTTTGTCCCCCAATAAACAGCACCATTTGGCAAAATACCCACAGATAAACTCCAAAAACTTCTCTGAGGTATCAGATTAATTAACTCTAAACTATTTAAGTTCATACAGTTTTAATGACCCAACAATTACGAAACACTTGTTCCACAAATTGTAGCCTCAAAGTAAATAAGCTCTGATGTAATATATCCCTTACACTAACCTAAAACCAAAAAACTATCATCAGCAGAATTTCTTAAATATGAAATTGTCTGTTCGATAACATATTATGGGTTAGGGCTAATGCTACAGTAATTCAGTTTAGATAAAAAAGTGACAAGGCTTTAATTGCTATCTTTAAATTCTGCTATATCTTCTTATAAAATTTATATAAAAAATAAAATCTTCATCTAAACTTCATAAAAATTTTACATAAAATTTATATAAACTTAAATTTTGTACATTAATACTAACAATTTATGTCCTCATGGTCTTGTCCAGTCCTAGATATGAAAAAGAAGCTGTAAAATCATACAACTTCTAAACAACCCCTAATTACCGTTAAATCAATTGCCAGTTGACATGACAGTAAAAATTTGCTAATACGAGAATGATTTCACCATAACTTTTCCTTTTCCTCATCTACCTTTGTAACTAAAATTAGCCCAACCTTAGCTACAGAAAATTTAGTAGCAGAAGTTATTTATACACCTGAATTTAATTGGGACAAGCCACCACCCCAATTGAAAACTACTCAGACTTCCTAGGAAAAAGAACCACCGTTAGTCATGGTTTATCAGTCTTAATGTCGAATTTATTTAATTAATGAGAAACTGAATGCCCAAGCAATCAGCCCATACCTTTCCTGTACAAACACAAACAATTTTCTTGGGAAAAATGCAATTAGTCTGCCTTGAATCTTGGTTTAGGTTGTTATTTCTAATTTATAGGATGTTACCAGTGTATATTTGCCATTCTGGCAGATTTTTACAACAAAGTCAGTAATTGCAGTTACTCACATTTCCTATTAGTCAGTCTGAGTAACAAGCAATTACAAGATAATCAGCAACTATGCCGACTTTTTTTCCCTACTATTAGTGTGAGACTCTGCCTTTTGCTTACTTCCCACTTCTAGATAAGCCATATCTTTAATCTTGTTTAAACAACTAGAGGCCAGATTGCCTTCGGCTCTTTTCTCTGTGGTTGGTTTGGCAAGTTTTAGCGGTTCATTATTTTGTGTATTTGAGCGACCTATGCGAGCATTCTCTTTCAGGATACGGTTATAAGTACGATAAGGGATATAATGCATTGGATTGTAGCCTACGAACCGCAACATTAAAACACAAGCCCAAGAATACTTCCCTGCTAAAATCGCCTCAACCACTTGGTCCAACTGTTCCGGATGGATTTTTGGTTCTAAGTTGTTACCACTACCAGCAATATCTTGATTCATAATCTTAGTTGTTTTTGAATTGAGTAAATTAGTTCAGTGTCTGCAAATGCCATGGTCTTCAGCCAAATTGCTGTTGCGGGAATGACCAGAACCTATAAATAATCAATTGGTGACAGATGTTGAAAAGAGTAACAACTTGTTGCAAAAGTCCGGTACTTGTGAACACCCATACCTGACTAGAAGGAAATTTAAAGAACTGTATCTCTAAAGTCACCCGTTGAACTGACTTAAAAAACGCATTTGACCTGATGATTTTTTTCATAACCTGACCTGTGATTGAAAACCTGATTGTTTTTAATCAAGCCTGTGTACTGTTGTGCTTTGTCGCTTGTATCCTAATTTCCTGCGCGGTATTACAGTTTTCAATTAGTAATATCCATAGCTCATAGAAATAATATGTATTAATTGCGTCTGGGCTTTGGGTTTATATTTACTAATGAATTAAAGGTAAAAATTTACCAAATTTTCTGATTTCTACCAAGAAGAACTGAGTTAGACGTAGCTTTTCGTAGATGCCATTGTGTACTCTTGAAACTTAAAAGTGGAAATTTTCAGTTTTATCCTAGTTACTGCTGTATAACTTCTTACCATTGTTTTTGTAGCTTTTGCTGTAAAAGCTGACAAATGCTGAATGGAATCAGGAAAACCATTGATTTCTCAATTTCAAAAGCCACATTTTTATTTATACTATTTTTTGTCGCTAATGTCATCTGCCAAGGTGGCAAGATTTAAGTTAAATTTACTGAACTTATCTAGATATTTACTTATGTCCTGTGCAAGTTTGATTTTTGTCACCACTTGGCAAAAAATGAGGGGTGTCACCCCCCACCTTAATCTCAATGGCAGATGTTATCATTGTCATACAAAGCAAAAATACCACTAACATACTTTATATATGCTCCTAGCATATAAATAGTTTTAGAAACCAAATATATTAGTAATACGTTAAAGTTTAACTAAAAAAGTAGCTATTTATTATATATTTTAGTTAGCCAAGACTCTTACTTTAAAAGTGTTTCAAGGTTTCTTTGTCTTTAAAAATAAATACAAGTCTCAATTAAGAAATAATTCAAAAACTGGCAAAATATTTTTTGTTAATTCTCTAGTCTTGTCAATTAATTGAAATTCTCAATATCTTTGATTTTAGATAAAGAACACATTTAGATAGATGTAGATCACAAAAACTGTATCACCAATGACATTTGGCTATTATCTTATTTGTTGACTTAATAGCTATTTATTTATTAGCCAGTATTGGTATTAATGATAATAGCCAGTTTATTAATTATATCTATACAACTTATTACTATAGGCAACATTACAATATATTCATTAAACTAATTTGGTAAAAATAACTATCATTATTTATTATCAATTTTCGCAGATTCTTCTGGCTAAAGATAATACTTGGGTATGAATCAAGATTGAGTCCGTATTCCTAAGTAATTTTAAAAAAATAAGTCTTCCAAAATTTCAGTATATTAACCCCTACTATTCAGCTTTAAGAACTAATTACTAACTCAGATTTTTTTGACAACTTACTCAAAAATTTATCAATTAACTCCTTGACACAAAGCAATCAGGAGGTTATATTGTAACTCCCAAGCTACTTGAGTTTTTAAGTAAGATGGGAAATTTTCAGGGTGCTCACTATTGCAAAGTTTTAATTTTATTAAAAACAATTGGGAACTTATCACCTTAACTGGCAGTCTTAGATACTAACGGCATTTGCATCTGAACTAACCTGACAAAATAGCTTGATAAAGCTCCTGCTGTCCTTGCTTTATTCAACTATCCTGCAACTACTAGTATCATTGATGATTAAAGTGTACTGGTAAATTCTCATCTGTTTCCAACTGGAGTGGGGAATATTTTTAGGTTGGTAATTTCCGGCTTTTTATTTCCCACAACCTGAAATGAAATGGAGAACAAGTGATTTTTTAGACCCTGAGGAAAATTTATGTTAAGTAATTAACTTTCAAGCGTGCTGTTATTTCCATAGCACTTGCTAAAGGCAATTACTAATGTGATTTATTGCCATTTGCTGACTCTTCATTTTTCCATAACTTCGGTGGGAAAGTCAACCCCATGACACTGAGTCCAAAAATTTATCTTCCATAAATTTAGAAGTTATTCTTGGAGATAAATCAGGGAAAAAGAGATATATCTTAAAGCATTGAGGTTCAGATTTAAATTATTCAACACTTAAACATTACTGATTTTTTCACTCAATTCCGGAAATAATAGGAAAATAAAATCTCCCAAAAGTTGGATGAAAATCAGATAATTAAGAAATTCTGTATTTTTTAGGTTTTGTGAACAATCATCTCCCGGACTTCTTAGACCAGTCAGAGAGATAACGAATGTGGAATTTAACGAATTAGCAAATAAATTCCCCAAATAGCCATAGCGCGGAGATAGGTACTAGCACGGAAAGTACCATTAGCTGTGATTGCTTCTGGAGTGCGAAATTGCAAACCGTTGTTGTAAATTTGCCTCACCACAGCCTCCGTTAATTGCATTGCTTCATTTTTCATGTCCATTTGCATGAGGAAGGCTGCTAGACCAAAATTAATTCCAGTCCAAACCTCCAAAGGGTGGGTAGAATGAGGATTTTCTGGTAAACCATTGGGAAGAACACCGTTAGCAGCGCCAAATTTACCATTTTGGAATTTGAGAAAACAGGAATCATATACTTTTGTTAAGGCAGACAAAGCGCGATCGCTGGGGACAATATCTGGTAAACTCAATAAACGAGCGTAAAATTGCCCACACAATTGATCAGCCATAACCACATCAGAACCACTGTCACTATCTAACCGATAATATTCACCATTCCACAACTTTTCCTGATAAATCGGCTTAGATTGATTTAACCAACCCTGATAAATTGACCCTTGCACCTCCACCTCCGTGAACTCTGTGCCTCTGTGGTTCGTTAAAATCTTAGAAATAGCAATAGCAGCCTCCAAAGCCGCTAACCATAAACCACCACAATATGCACTGATACCATTTAAGCGCCAATCATCAAAAGTTTGGTCAGGTGCGCCGGAATTTTCGGGTATGCTGTCCCCATCTAAATCAAATTTTTTCACATAATCGAGAGTCTGAACAATAGCATCCCAACAATCTGCTAAAAAGTCAAGATCATTGGCACCGGTAAACAGAAAATCTCGATATACCTGTAAAACAAAATCACAACCTAAATCTTTCCAGAGATTGCAGTCTTGATAACTAGTATAATTGGTTTTTTCCCAAACGTGTTCGTTGGGAGCGCCTAAATCGTGAGGTGTCGCACCTGGGACTTTACGAACTGCGAGAGGACTGTCAGATTTAATTGTCAGATAATAACCGATAATTCTAGTTGTATCATCACCTTGGGGAATTGCTCTGGCAAAAGCGCGAATTACTGATTTTTCCAGTTCAGGAAATAACATCAATAAACCAAAAGAACCATATAACCGCACGTCTAGACTTTCATACCAACGGTAATCTAAACATTCTAACACAGCAAATTGACCAATAGGATCAATTTCCGAGGCAGCGCTCCAGAGAGTTCCTCCGCTGGTTAAGTCGTAAAGTTCGTTGAATAAAGCCATTTTAAACCAATTGGGTAAATCTGATCTTTCTAAAATAGGATTTTGCCAATTTTGAATGAGCGATCGCCAATTATGATATGATTTGAGTGCGGTAGTCGCAATTTGCCAAGCATTCTCACCATTACAGCCAAAAAAGTCAGTATATCTGCGGAAATAGTTCACTCCTGCGGCAAATTCCGTCACCGGAAAATCCCAACTCAGGACAAAGGGAACTTCTAAAGTTTCCCCTGGTTGTAAAGTCAAACGGACTGCAATTGCAGCGCCTAATCTGGTATTTTCGTCTGCGGGAGTTTCATCTATATAATTAGGTAAAGAACCATTTTCTGCGAAATTCTGCCAAATATCTGCACCATTACCGACAGGGTTAAATCGGGAATGATGAAATATTTCAACTTGAGAATTTTTGGTAGTCGCAATACACCAAGTTCCGTCTCCTTCTTGAACGGTTTGACTATTAGAAACTTGACCTAAAACACAACCAAAATATTGATCATCTTCGGCTAAACAATTATAATTGTTTTGACTTTTTCCCCAAGCTGGTTGATATTCATAAACTGGACTACCATCATCTCTAACTCGCACTTGGGGAGATTTTAAAGTATTAGTAAACCAACCTACCATATTTTCCCAAGTTAACATGATGCTGATAGTAATTGGTGTATTTGTGGGGTTGTGAGCTTTCCACAAAAAAACCGCTACTGGATAACTAGTTTCTTGATAATTATCTGCCCAAATTGGGGAAAATTGCTCACAGGTTAATTGAGTTTTAAAGACATTTTCGTAAACAAACCAACTGCGGGGATAAAGTGCGTGATATGTTCCTGACCTGACCCCCAACTCCTCTTCTTCCACAGAGGAAGGTGGATACCATTGCCAGGATGATAGTGTATGATCTTCTGGGGGTTGGGTAGATAATGCGTAAGCTTGTCCAGATTCAAAGATACTAAATTGACAAGCGGGAACGGTTTTAAAAGTATGTTCTCCTCCGTCAATGTGCCACAGGTTAAAGTCTCCCCGTGAAGAACGTCCTATACACCCCGCACCAAAGCCACCAAGGGGCATTCCGTGCCAGGGACCATCATCTATATTACTAGGATAACGGACGGTGTAGGGCTTATCCCAGCCTAAGCCAATGGGACGTTTCCAGGTGCAGGGGGGTATTTGGGGGTGGTTTGTCATGGTTTGAGTTTTACGGTTAATGCTAATGAAGACTAGCGCGATGTGTGATTTTTCTCAAGTCATCATGAAAATATTGTTATTTCGCGCAATCTCTCTTATTCATTTCCTGCTCTGCTAGGAATTGATTTATTTTGTCAAGTATTTCGGTGGTATTGTCTTTGTGTTGTATTTGCTGTACGACGGAGTGATTTTGTTAATTTGGTTTGTTGGTTAGGGATACGTCGTCAAATCTTTTGGTTAACTTGTGGAAATGTGACGAATCGGAATTTGCGTCAACTTCTGATCATTACTTTACCTGTGAAATAATTGTGGAAATTAGTAATAGTCGGTAAATAATTACTTTATCTCAAAGCGATACCTTCTGTGCACTTCGCTATCGCACTCCCAAAAATCTCACAAACATTGATTTATCAGATCCCTCATCTTATTCAAGCTGACTTAAAATATAAAACCTATGTATAAAAACGACAATTAATGTTTAAAATATTGTGTTTTATTACTTAAACTCAAATGCCAAAAAAATAAATATTATTCGCTTTCCCTATTTTCACCTTCCTCAATTTCCACTTCTTCTAACGACTGTCCATGACTACTCAGCAAATTCCAAATATCACGATAAAAGAAATTATCAATAGTTTGAATATGTTGAGAGAGCAATCCATCTGTAATCATGTTCGGGCGAATATCACAGTAATATACACCATCAAGTGGATTTAATTTGATAGTGTAAGCTTTGAAGTGTCCTGGCAAAAACGTTGCGTTAATCCCATAGCGATTTTGTTGCTTTGTTTTCTTTCTTTGTACATCATTTAAAAAAATTGCAATGTGAGGTAAAGCAGTGCTAGTTAGTTTGTTATATAAAAACTTATCTACAAAAATTTTATCAATACGGTCTTTACTCGAAGTTTTAACCGAACCAATAATCTTGAGTTTATTATCTTCACTAATCAATAAGTCATGTTGATAGGTTGTATTAAACAAAATTACTCCGTTATCATCTTTAATTGGAACTTGCACTGTTCCAGAAACACAATCTACATTTAAAGATACAATTAAAAGACGAATGAGACGCTCAAAAAGATCCCCATTTACTTTACGGGCTTGGTTAGACTTTCCAGAAGGTAATGCGTCGAGAGTAGCACCAATAGCTTGCTGAATCGTATAGATTGTACAGATTAAAACCTGACGTAATGAGTCCTCCGGTAGTTGTCTATCTCGTAACTGATCAAGAGCTTGTAAAAACTGATTAGAAGCAATTTCAAATGTTTCACTATCATACATTAAGTTAGTATTGATCGGACGAGTTATATTGTAATAACCATCACTTGTATATTGATAAAATTGGTAATAATTTTCATTTTGTGATACAATTCTAGCTTGTAAGCCATTCGCTATAAATTCTAGATAGTTTATGCAAAAAGAAATATAGTTTTGGATAGTCTGAAAATTTTCTTTGTCCACTGCATGATTTACTAAATCTTCTAACCTCATCGAATAGACTCCCTGCGTTCTGAATTTTTGCGATCAAAGGCTATCCATTCTTCCTTTGTCATGCGACGGACATTTTCTAATCTTTGAATTGCCCAATTATTATACTCAATATTAAGATCACATCCCATCCAACGACGGTTAAGTTGTTCTGCAACTACAACAGTTGTTCCCGATCCTGAAAATGGATCAATAATCAAATCTCCTTCGTGAGATGATGCAAGAACAAATTTTCTTAATAATTCTTCTGGCTTTTGAGTTGGATGAGGTGTTGTTTCACCCATCCCATTACAAGTAGTAGGAATTTCTATTACGTCTTTAGGTTTTGCACCTTTTGGGTTAGGTGTCCAGTTATTATTTTTTTTAGTTTTACCTTTTCCATAAGCACTTGTTTCTGCTTGAGGATGGGAAGGATACTTTAATGTATGTGCGCCATAAGGAATTCGCACATCGTCAATATTAATTTTCGCTTGCTCTGATTTACGAAAATGAATAATACTTTCATGTGATCTTCCCCAATCACTACCTAAATTAGCCTTGTTTTTATAGTGCCAAATTAACCAACGACAATTTTTGAAATATTTGGATACTGAATATTTTAAATCAGCTAATATTTCAGAAAAACCACAAACGTAAAGAGATCCAGTAGATTTGAGAATACGTGAAGCTTGACTAATCCATTGAATTGACCACTCGATATATTTTTCTTGGTTCTCAAAATTATCCCATTCAGCTTTTTTAATATTATAAGGTGGGTCAGCAAACACTAGATCAACGCTTTCTGAATCAACAGATACCAGCCAATCTAGGGAATTACCTTGATAAATTTGTCCGTGAGGATGGGTATATTGTAGTTGGAAACCTTGTGTTAATGGTAGTAATTTTTGTTTGCTGATTTGTGCTTCTACAACTCCAAAATCTAAAGACTGTTGTATTGCGTTTAATGCATTATTATAACTACTCAATCTCATCTATCCTCACAACTTTAAAAAACAGGATTAAAAATTACTCAACGGATCAGCAGTTTGGGAAATTTCCTCAAACTACAAAAATTATATTATACTAACTTTCCTTACTACTCAATCTTTGTAACAATTCTTCACGGGATAAATTACCCAAAGAAAGAAGTAACTCAGTGCGTTCAGAAATAGGAATATTAGCAATCTTTGCCACCACACCAGATAACTCAGCATCCAAACTACCAAAACGCCCTTCCAGAAGAGAAGTTATCAAAGAAAATCGTTCCTCTTGCTTCCAATCTTCTATTTGTTGTAAATAAGCTGGTGATAAGTTCATAATTACTTCCTCTTCTTCCCTACTTAAATTATCTCTCAATTCTAAATTCTTGCGCCAGTCCGCTAAAATTTCTAACAAATTCTCTCGAAAAGGGTTATTTTTTGGTAATTCAGTTAACTCCTCTACCGCTCTTTTCTGTGTTCCTCCTTTCCCCAAAACTCTCAACCATAATGTATCCTCATTTTCTGGTAATTGATGAATCACAACTATTGCTGTTTTCAGAATATTCGGCAGAAAATAAACACCTTTAACCCAATCTTCTACAATTTCAGTTGCACCTAAACCGGTAATCATCCGAGATGAAAAAGTTGGTGTTAAAATCCATAAAATCGGTAAATCTGATTCAGCAATATTTCTGTATTCGCGTTTTTATTTCCTAATTACATCGCCATGAACAGCATATAATTTAAGTAAACAACTGCGAATTTCTATTTCTGATGGTGGATTGCGAAAAGGCTCAATTAAACATTGAGTTTTAGCCATCTTCCCTAATAAACCTAAAGGTAGATTTTCCTGATTTTGATCAGAAAAGGGTTCAAACCAAACATCAATTTCTTGAATTTCACTTTTGACCTTTTCGCTTTTTTTAATTGTTCCTAGAGGTGTTAATAATTCCTCTAGATATTCTTTAGCGAATTGATCATGGGATTGTCGAGTCATTAAAATTTAGGTAGATGTGTTAATTATGATTCTTGTTAAATAGTTTTTTAGCCTGTTCATAAACTTCAAAAGTGATTAGAGATATACTATTCTCTTGAGCATAATTTTCAATCTTTTTACGAGCAAAAGGACGGACAAAAAAAGGAATATCTTTGAGCTTAACTTCAGCTTCAGCAGTCCATTTAATTTGTTCACTCATGGATTTTCAGGGGGTTATTTTCAATATTAGAGATTTCGATTTATGCACAGTTAAAAAAATACAGTATTTTTCAGGTATTTGTACCCAACTTTTGTTTTTCTCTTCTTTCTTTGCGCCTTTGCGTGAGATATAAAAATATGGTTCATGAACATCGCTATAACATCGTTACCAGGTTCAACCCAGTAACGATATTTAATGATAATTATCTTAACCTTGCGCTACAGGTTCTTTCGCTAAAAACTTCTCCAATTCAGTCAAAGCATCAGCATCAACCTTAGTCTGCATTGGACAGAATTTAGGTCCACACATTGAACAAAACTCAGCGGTTTTATAGATATCTGCCGGTAAAGTTTCATCGTGATATTCCTTCGCTCTTTCTGGGTCTAAAGATAACTCAAATTGACGATTCCAGTCGAAATTATAGCGAGCTTTAGAAAGTTCATCATCCCTATCTCTAGCACCTGGCCGATGTCTCGCAATATCCGCAGCATGAGCCGCAATTTTATACGCAATTAAGCCATTACGTACATCCTCAGCATTAGGTAAACCCAAGTGTTCTTTAGGTGTTACATAACACAACATCGCTGTTCCATACCAGCCCGCCATAGCCGCCCCAATAGCCGAGGTAATATGGTCATAACCAGGAGCAATATCTGTAACCAAAGGACCAAGAACATAGAAAGGTGCTTCCGAACACTCTTCCATTTGTTTGCGGACATTGAACTCAATTTGATCCATAGGTACGTGACCTGGACCCTCCACCATCACCTGCACATCATGTTCCCAAGCTTTACGGGTGAGATTTCCCAGAGTTTTCAGTTCCGCCAACTGGGCTTCATCGGACGCATCATGGGTACATCCTGGACGCAGGGAGTCGCCTAAACTGAAAGAAACATCATATTTCTTAAAAATCTCAATGATGTCGTTAAAATGGGTATACAGCGGGTTTTGTTTATGGTGATGTAACATCCACCGCGCCAAAATTCCGCCACCGCGAGAAACAATACCAGTAATTCGGTTTCTCACTAAAGGTAAATGTTCAATTAAAATCCCCGCGTGGATAGTTTGATAGTCTACCCCTTGCTGGGCGTGCTTTTCGATAATGTGCAAAAAGTCATCAGCAGTCAGATTTTCAATTGTTCCGTGAACACTTTCTAAAGCTTGGTAAACTGGAACAGTCCCAATGGGAACAGGAGAAGCCTGGATAATTGCGGTACGAATTTCATCTAAATTACCGCCACCTGTGGACAAATCCATCACCGTATCAGCGCCATATTTTACCGCCAAATTAAGTTTATCAACCTCTTCCTGCAAATTGGAAGAATTAGGAGAAGCACCGATATTAGCGTTAACTTTACATTTAGAAGCGATACCAATAGCCATCGGTTCTAAATTTGTGTGATTAATATTTGCAGGGATAATCATCCGTCCCCGTGCAACTTCAGCGCGAATAAGTTCAGCCGGCAGATTTTCCCGCTTGGCTACGTATTGCATCTCTTCAGTGATTACACCCTGACGAGCGTAGTGCATTTGCGATACGTTGTCTTGTCCACGTCTCTTAGCTACCCATTCTGTACGCATATCCAAATTCCTCAATAAACAGCTTCCCTCCGCTGGTATTATCCAGACTCAGGTGTTAAGGGTTTGATCTCAGCTTAGTTTCCCAAGCACCCCTAGCATGATGTAGATTGTAGCATTTTCGTGATCTTTGGGGGAGGGTGATGATAAATCGTAAGTTGGTTACACAAACCAGCTAGGGTTGAAACCCCAGGCGGGCTATGCTATAGCTAGAATATTAGCAAAATTAGATGGTTCGCAATATTTTCTAATTAAGGCTTTGGCATTTTCTCTTTTTTCGCCTGTGAATAAATTAAATATTACTTCTTCATTTTGCGAGTAAAGATGTAATAAGCCAAAGTCTTTAATTCTTGAATAAATTAGGGGAACTCCTGCTAAGGTTAGTAAATGTAATTTTTTATAATCACGCTCTCTTGCGTCATGAGAATCATGATATATAGATTGAAATTCCACAACTAAACAAGGTTTATAGTCTTTGTTTGTGATCAGAGCGTCTACACTGGAGCTAAAAAAGAAATTTCTAAGTTTACTATCAAGGCTGCTACCTAATTCACAAAATGAGCATAAGCTTACCTGTGTATGAATTTTATAATTCTCATCTATGCAGGTTTGCAGAAACTCTAGCATTCTTTCTTCGTAAGGATTAATCAGTCTTTTTGGTTTTACAGACATTAATTTTTCTCCATTAATATTTTTGCAAGGATTAATCAGTCTTTTTGGTTTTACAGACATTAGTTTTTCTCCATTAATATTTTTGCAAGGATTAATCAGTCTTTTGGGTTTTACAGACATTAGTTTTTCTCCATTAATATTTTTGCAAAGTAAGTGATAAACTCTTCTAAAACTTCACCAGAACTAATACATACCTGGTATGTATAAGGAAAAAGTTTATCTTCTAATAAATCAATAACCATATAACAGCTATTATTTCCCCATTTATCAATATCAAATTCTTCTGGAGAATTAATATAATTATGACAATTATTTAAATTAATGTCTTCACCAGGATCACGATTATAAATTCTAAAATCTCTTCGATTAAGTGGGATAAAACCAGTTATTTGACCAAGTTCTAAAAGATTTGGGTAGTGAGTTTGCATTAATTCGTAAAATCTATCTTCTTGACTTGGTAAAATCCAAAGATTAGCCAGCAAACCATAAGTGAATTCATCATCAGTGAAATATGTTAGATGCAAAATATTTGCTGTTAAAACATCTTTAGGAATTGAAATACATAATCCTTCCTTACGTTGAGCTAAAACTAATTGATAACGTTTAGCACCCTTACCAGGATTTTTTAGTCGATAACCTATATATTGAGATGTTCTATTTTCATCAAACTTCTCATAAAAACCGAGTTTAGCCAAAATACTGGTAGCTAAAGATAACAAATCTTTCCCACCTTCAATTATCTGAAGATTGGTTGAAACCAATCGAGGAACGCCGTTTTCAACCTCAAAGCGTTGGGTTAAATCGTATATAATTTTTGACATGGTTGATTTCTCACATCTTATCCTGGGTGCATGGAAATATCATAAACCCTATTTCCTGAAATTACAAGAGTCTAAGCTAAGATTTAAGATTTTCTTGGAAAGGCCAATTTTCCGGCTTTTTCTTCAGAACACAGTACACATTTCTTATCAGTGTGTAAGAAGAAGTTATAATGAATACGAACCACAGAGGCACAGAGGACACAGAGGTAAGAGGTTTGGTAGAGGTGATAATTGGGTTAATTTGGTAATTAGTTGTTTTTGCAAGGATTATGTGATGAAAACGAACCGCAGAGGCGCAGAGGACGCAGAGGGAAGAGAGTTAGGAGAGGAGATGAGTTGGCTTACAGGGGAGGTTATTGGGGCTGCAATTGAGGTACACCGGGTTTTGGGTCCTGGGTTTTTGGAGGAAGTGTATAAGGAAGCACTGGTTGTTGAATTTATGATTCGGGGTATACATCATGAGGTTGAAAAGTCAATAAGCTTGACATATAAAGGACATGATGTAGGTAGAGGTAGATTAGATTTTTTAGTTGCAGACTGTTTAGTTGTAGAATTAAAAGCTGTGCAAACCCTAGCCCCCATTCACGAAGCTCAACTTCTCTCCTACCTCAAAATAACCAAGCGCACTTTAGGACTCCTCATCAACTTTAACGTTCCCCTCCTCAAAGACGGTATCAAACGCATAGCCCTCTCTCTCTAACTCTTCCCTCTGTGTACTCTGCGCCTCTGCGGTTCGTTAATTCCTCCATAACCGCATCAACACACCGAAAATCATGTATTTTTGTAAATGTGGCGAAAACCTCTGGCAATATCGCTAAACAAAGATCACAAACTGCGATAATTTAAGAACAGCTTTTGGATTCATCCATGTACCGTGAGACAACCGGGAACTTATCCAGCACCGGATAAAAGCTTGGGTGACTATTCGTGACAAAGATACGAGTAATCACAAACTGTTAAACCTGTAATTAGTTTCGTCTAAAACAGGCTAATTAAAACCAAGAATCCCCAGTCTGTAAAGGTTTGGGAATGTCTAAAAAAATTTAAAAAAGCTTTGGCAACTGATCTTAGGTGAACTATGGCACAACGGACTAGGTTGGGAGACGTTCTCAGACCCTTAAATGCTGAGTATGGTAAAGTAGCCCCAGGTTGGGGAACAACACCTTTAATGGGTGTATTTATGGGTTTATTTCTCGTATTTCTGCTCATTATCCTTCAAGTTTATAACAAGTCTCTGTTAATTCAGGATGTACTTGTTGATTGGCGCAGTTTAGGCGGTTAAGGCTATCCAGCCATCAAGCTAACATGATTACCTACCCGGCTTGTCCGGGTTTTTTTATGATTCAAAAAAAACGCCTAAAAATAGCGATAAAATTAGTCTAAGTCCCCAAGCCATAGGGTAGCTGTGGCGGTTTTTCAGTCTACAGGAGAAAATAATGAATATATTTGGTATCGGTTTGCCAGAAATGGCTGTAATCATGGTGGTCGCATTATTAATCTTTGGACCTAAGAAGTTACCGGAAATTGGTCGGAGTTTTGGGAAAACTATTCGCAGTTTTCAAGAAGCTTCTAATGAATTTCAAAGCGAATTTAAACGAGAAACTGAACAATTAAAGGAAACTGTCCAAACAACTGCCGAATTAGAACACAAACACATTGAAGCTGGAAAAACCCAGCCGGAAAACATACAAGGATGAAAGATGAAGAACTAAAATCAACGGCTTTGGTGATTCCCCAGCTAATTGTTGGTCTGGGAAACCCAGAACCCAAATATGACCAAACTCGTCATAATATTGGCTTTGCAGCTATAGATACTTTAGCTCGCGCTTGGCAAATTTCTCTGGCTGAAAATCGCAAGTTTCAGGGGGACTTTGGTGAGGGAAATACACTGGGTCAGGGTAAAATCCGCTTACTTAAGCCTTTAACCTATATGAACCGTTCAGGACAAGCTATTCAATCTGTTACCAATTGGTATAAATTACCGCCTGAATCAGTATTAGTCATTTATGACGATTTAGATTTACCTTTGGGTAAAACTCGATTACGCTTATCCGGTTCTGCTGGTGGACATAATGGGATGAAAAGCATTATTTCTCACCTAAATACCCAGAATTTCCCCAGATTGCGGATTGGTATAGGTAAACCAAAGGGCGCAATAGACGGAGATAATTCTCATACTGTTTCTCATGTTTTAGGGCGATTTTCCGCTACTGAAAATCAAGTCATGTCTCAAGTCTTAAACTTTGTGGTTGACTGTGTTGAATTTAGTTTTAAACAGGGAGTAGAAAAGGCAATGAATCTTTGTAATACTAAGAATTTTACTAATATTGATTCTTAAATGATTTTAGTTTCAGATTGATTTTTATTGTGTCTGGAAAAAATTTAAGTATTGTGGGCATTGTCTAGTCTACGTATATTTAAAAATTCAATATTAGTCCTCTCAAATTTCTCATTAAGTGGGAAACGAGAGTAGCTTTAACCCTGAGAGGGAAACTATACACCTTGACAATTGCCATACTTTTCGCTACAATTACTAAATAAGCAAGCACAATGCTTTGAGCAGAGTGTATGGTGGCTGTTTGGCACAGCCTTCACGAGTGAAAATCTCTTAATAATCTCAGCTTCTAAAGATGCTGAGAGTGTCAATTTCTATAAATATGGCTTTCATAATATACATCTAAATTTATGGACTTAGAACCCGCTACGGTGATTGGAATTTCTTTTTGCGCGGCGTTAGTTGCTATTACTGGTATGGCAATTTACACATCTTTTGGACCTCCAAGCCAGCAATTAGATGATCCTTTTGATGAACATGATGATTAATAAGGTTTGGGCAATTTGTTGAGTTATCTCTAGGTTTCAAGTCCTCGATTTCTTTAAAGTCGGGGACTTTGCTATTCAGAAATTATTAAAAATTCCTATGTGTTTAACTATGGATTTGAGAATATTCTGAGAGAACGCGGCTAATCTCTTCAATGACAATAGGTTTAGTGATAAATTTGTTCATTCCTGCATCTAAACATAATTGATGATCTGCTTCTAAAGCATTAGCTGTTAAAGCAATAATATAAGGTTGATTTTGAGAAGATTGACGAATTATTTTTGTAGCTGTAACTCCATCCATTTCTGGCATTTGCATATCCATAAGAATTATATCATAAAATTGATTTTCTAACATGGCTAATACTTCTAGTCCATTGTTAGCAATATTGGCGATATAACCAAGTTTTTTGAGTGTAAATATGGCAACTTTTTGATTAACTAGATTATCTTCTGCTAGGAGAATTTTTAATGGAGATAGGTATTTTATATCTTTAGTTTGAGGTGGTTGTGAGGAATCTTTCGGTATTAATTCACAAGATAAAACAGCTTTAGCAATAAATGTAAAATGAAATATTGAACCTTGGTGATAGTTATTTTTATTTGCTATCCAATCATCAGGAGGATTACCAGCAATGTTTCCTAAACTTTCTACCCAAATTCTTCCTCCCATTAAATTAACTAAACTTTTACTAATAGCTAAACCTAAACCTGTACCCCCATATTTGCGACTAATGGACGCATCAGCTTGAGTGAAAGGTTGAAATAGTTTTTGCAAGCGATCGCCATCAATGCCGATTCCTGTATCTTTAATACTAATCATTAATTGATATTGTGTACACTCTTGATCATCAGCAATTAATTGACTATTAGCTGACAAATAAACGCCACCAGCAGGGGTAAATTTAATTGCATTACCGATCAGATTGAGTAATACTTGACGTAGACGTGAACCATCTCCTAAAAGATAAACAGGAATATGAGAATCAATGGAATATTGCATATTAATTTTTTTGATATCTGTTTGTGTAGAGAGAAGATTACATACAGATTTAATAATATCTTTTAATCTAAAGGGATGTGCTTCTAATTGCAAATTTCCTGATTCAATTTTTGAGAAATTAAGAATATCATTAATAATGGTTAAAAGTGAGTTACCACTATCTCGAATCGTATAAACAAAATCTTTTTGTTCTTCTGTGAGATTTGTCTCACAGAGGAGTTGTATCATCCCAATAATACCATTCATCGGGGTGCGAATTTCGTGACTCATATTGGCAAGAAATTCACTTTTGGCTTTAGTTGCAGAGGCTAATTGGATATTAGAAACCGCAAGTTGTTCGTTAATTTCTGTTAGTTTAGCTTCGATACTTTCTCTTTTTATTAACTCCTCTTGCAGTATTTGAGTATTTTCTTGAATTTTATTAGCCATGCGATCAAATGCTACAGAAACTTGTACAAGTTCATCTGAACCTGATAATCTAGTTCTGACATTGAAATTACCTTCGGCTAAACTATTACTAGCAGCAACTAACTGAGAAATTCGCCGAGTTAGAGTTAATTCAAAGAAAAACCATAACCCTAAACAAAATATAATTAATGAACCATTAAATATTAGTGATCGCTTTAAAGCATCACTATAAGCGTGTTGTTTATCCCGTTTGAGATCATATTCAAAAAACAAAATTCCTAATCTAGAAGGGCGGATTTCGTTAGTTAAAACCTGTAAAAGAATTGGATAAATAGCAATCAGCTTTTGCTTATTCTCAGCAAATAGCACTTTTCCTGAAAGTTTTTTTCGCGCAGCAGCGAACTCAGTATTATAAGCGGCCGCAACTGAGTTACTAATAGGAGTATCTTGAAGTTCGTAACGGTTGGACAGGTGAATAATATTGCGATCATCAATTAACATGACTAAATTGAGATTTGGATCACTACCAAGTTGACTAATAATCGTAATGTCTGCATCTTCAATATTTGATCTACGATATAAATAATCTAAGATTCTTGATGTTTGTCCTGCTGAAATTTGTACATAATTTTTAGTATTTATTTCTGTTTTTATATAAGCTTCGGAAACTTCTCGATTAAAAGAAATTATTCCCATTAATCCACCACATAAAATTAAAACTGCCGGAATTGAAAATCTTAAAGGTAGGGGAAAATTTCTCATGACTTTTTCTCTACTTTATAATTTGGCATTTTTAACAAACCGATCATCAAGAATACTTGCAGGATCAATTGTTTTTGGCATTAATTTATTTTCTACCATTATCTGTACAAGTTTTTTCATGCCATTCACCAATGTAGGATTACTTTTATTGAGTAATTTTTGATTTTGTATTAAGTTGGGTTGATCTAATCCTTTGAAGGCATCTAAAATTTGTTTTGGGGTTACTTTGGTGCGTTTAGCCATACGAATAGCTGCATCATGGGGATTTTTTGCTAAATAATCTAAAGCTCGAAATCTTCCATTTATTAATGATTGAATGCTATCATAATTATTAGCGATCGCCTCTGTATTAATAGCGAGAACATCGACAATTTCTCCGGGAATTTGACTACTATCAAATAATAATTTTGCCCCCGATGCTAATAATTTAATTCTGGCTGGTCCAAAGGTAACAACAGCATCTACTTTCCCTTGTTTATAGGCTTGTTCATGTTCTATAAGTTCTAAAGAAACTAACTGAATGTCTTTAATAGACATCTGATTTTTTTCCAAAGCTCTAGCAATAAAAAAAGCTCCTAAAGCAGTTGATTCTACACCCACTCGTTTACCTTTCAAGGCTTTTATATCAGTAATTTCTGGTTTTCCTAAAATTACATCTCCACCATTAGAAATATCCATAATGGTAATAATCTTAATATTTTCTTGGGTTGCTGCCAAAACCAAAGCTTGATCAATTGATAACCCTGCACCTTCAATTTCATGATTGCGATAAGCCCGGACTTCTTCTGTTCCTGAAGGATAATCTACCAATTTAATTAGCTTTTGGTCATAATAACCTAAATCACGGGCTAGATATAAGGTTTCATATCCTGTCCAAAGATTAGCACCAATGCGTAACGGTGGTGAGATATGGGTGGTGCAATTTGTGAGAGTAATTACTAAAGCCACCATAATCATATTCAAAGTAAAATATTTTAAGAATTTCATTGTCAGTCTTTACCAGTAATTTATGTAATGAACTACAACTACCCCATTTTACCTCCTTAAAAATAGGGTTTCTATATCCCCGCAAGTTGAGATTCTTGACGTATTTTTTGACCTAGTTGCTTCATACTTTCAGCAGTCTTGCGTTTGCTGGTATTTGAATTTTTCTGCTCCGTCCCCAAAAAAATAACCTCCAAATCCGGAGGTTATCAATTTTTTTATATTTGTGAAAAATCTGATAATTAAACCTGATTATTTTATGCCCATAATACAAACAGAAGCCAGCAAAGCAGCGATAATATAAAATACAGCCACTACTTGCAATTCCGACCAACCAGTTAATTCTAAATGATGATGTAAAGGAGCCATTTTAAACAATCGCTTACCCTTACCATCTGGTCCTTTTGTAGCTTTATAATAGCTGACTTGAGCCATAACAGAGAGGGTTTCTACAAAGAAAATTCCACTCAGAATAAACAGAACTACTAAAGTATTTGTTATCAGCGCCACAGCAGCTAAAGCACCACCCAGAGCTAGAGAACCCGTATCACCCATAAAAACACTCGCTGGGTTGCGGTTATAGGCTAAAAATCCTAAGCAACTACCACTGACAGCAGCACAGAAAACCATTAAGTCTGGAGCAGTTGGTGCAATAATCACACCTAATGCGAAAATAGCAATCGCTACCGTTCCCGCCGCTAAACCATCAATACCATCTGTTAAATTAGTAGCATTACTCTCTGCCACTAGCACAAAACCCGCTACAGGCCAGAACAACAGTCCCAGAGGCAAAGACAAACCTAAGCCCGGTAAATGGATATTAGTAATACTAAAATCACCTTTAAACATCAACCACCCACAAAATAATGCCCCAAAAATAACTTGTAAAACTAACTTTGTTTTCGGAGAAATTCCTTTATTAGACTTCCGACGCAAAATTTGCCAGTCGTCCAACCAGCCAATTAATCCATAGCTGAGTGTTAAAGCAGAAACCGCCAGCACATTCTCAGAAAAATTGGATAATATACAAGCAATTACCACAGCTACAGGGATGAAAAATATACCCCCCATAGTCGGTGTTCCAGCCTTTCTTAAATGTGCCTGGGGTCCATCCTCCCGGATGATTTGCCCGGTTTTCAGAGCTTGTAATAACGGAATTACCCACCGTCCCAAAATCGTCGCACCCACAGCACACAATATCAGCGGTAGGGTGAGGGAAGTAGTATCCCAGGGGGTTCTATCCCCCATACCATCGAAAATCAAGGCTGTCGTCACGAGAAACAAGGCCAGTAATAAAGCTAACCCAGTTCCAGAAAAATTCAAACTTTGATTAGGAGATAATTTAGCGTCCACAAAAAAAAGTCCCTTCACTCCACACTTAAAAAACCTAAATAATACAATACCATTTTATCCTTTAGTAACCTAAGGAAAGAAGTCAAAAGTTAAAAAGCTTACCTTAGGGGCTTTCTAGTAACTTTAGCTAGTTGTTTTATTTATACTAGCTTGTGTTAGCTTCCGGTATATTCTCAACTAGTCCTCTCCAATAGTTACATCATCATCGTCATCATAATCAATATCACCAATTCCGTCATCTACACCCAGAAAATCCGATATTACTTCTACATCTTCCCGCGAGTCGGTTTCGTGGGCATCACGGGCTATCAGTCTGCCACTCAGCCGCAACCAGTCCAACATTGAGGACTCTTGTTTTAAGGGAATAACCGCTGCTCGCTGGTTTCGGGGGGCTTCACGGAGGGGAGAATCTAACATATCAACAATCACACAGAGAGGTTTATATAACTAGACATTAAGAGTCTATCATTTGATACGAGTTAATTTATTTCTTCATTCAACTCGTTAATCGCTTTATCCGAATCAAAGAAAATTTTCATTTAATTGGGAAACGGTATTCAACAAGGCATTATTAATCATTTGTATGGCTATAGACAAAGAACATTAATATTTTATTACTCCTGTTTGATCATACAAACTCCAAAAGGCATAAACAAATGATAGGTAAATCAACTCTTATAGAGATAATTGTCGGCACCAATCGTGGTTTATTAGCAAATCAACAACAACAACAAGCCATTTTAGCAGCGATCGCTAACTTAGAAGACTTTAATCCTACACCACGACCATTAGCAGCTACTAATTTACTAGAAGGCAACTGGCGACTGCTATATACAACAAGCAAAGCCTTACTCAAGATAGATCGTTTACCCTTTTGTAAACTTGGTCAAATTTACCAATGTATTCGGGTAAGGAGCAATAGTGTTTATAACATAGCTGAGATCTATGGGATTCCTTCCTTGGAGGGATTAGTCAGCGTTGTTGCTAAATTTGAACCAGTATCAGAACGGCGTGTGCAAGTAAAATTCCAACGTTCTATCATTGGTTTACAACGCCTAATTGGTTATACAACACCGGGAAACTTCATCCAACAAATTGAATCTGGTGATTTTCAAAATAAATTAGCTTTTGATTTTCCCATTCAAAGTGAACAACAACAAGGTTGGTTAGATATTACCTATATAGACGATAATTTGCGTATTGCCAGGGGCAATGAAGGCAGTGTTTTTGTATTAACCAAGACATAAGATATTTTTCAAGGAGTATTTGGGAATGAGGATAATCTATTACAGGTACTTTGTCAAGGGGTGATAAAAAGATTAACAACTTATTACCCATGAAAACTCACCAATTTGACAAATAACTTAACAAAACCACAAGCAAACACCTTCAGGTTGTAGAGTGAGAACAATCAGCCCTACTTTAACGGCAATTCATACTTCAAAAGGGAAGATCCATCATGGTTCAACGTGGTTCTAAAGTACGTGTTCTCCGCCCTGAGTCCTACTGGTTTCAGGATCTTGGTACAGTGGTTTCTGTGGACAAAAGCGGCATCAAATATCCTGCAATTGTTCGCTTTGACAAAGTTAACTACTCTGATCTCAATACTAACAACTTTGCTCTAGATGAGTTAATTGAGGTGGAAGCACCTAAACCTAAAGCGGCAGCACAATAAACAGCCAAGCCTCAAGGGGATTGTTTAATGGGATAATGGGGGGAGATGTCAATGCGAAGATATCGGACATTTCCTCTCTTTGACCATTGTTTCCCCTAGAAATATTATTTGCTTGAATGCCTGAACTGCCTGAAGTTGAAACAGTCCGCCGGGGTTTAAATCAATTAACCCTGAGTCAAGAAGTCACGGGGGGAGATATCTTGCTACAACGCACCATCTCCTACCCGTTTTCTGTTGATGAATTTGTTGATAGAATTAAAGGAAATACCATTGCTACCTGGCATCGTCGTGGTAAGTATCTCCTCGCTGAACTTTCTACCCCTTCCCCAAGTTATTTAGGGGTTCACCTCCGCATGACTGGTCAATTACTTTGGTTAAACCAAGATGAACCTTTACACAAACACACCAGAGTTAGGTTATTTTTTGGAGAAAAGCAAGAATTACGCTTTGTTGACCAGCGTACCTTTGGAAAAATCTGGTATGTTCCTGTTAATATGCCTGTAGAAGCTATTATTACAGGTTTGGCAAAATTGGCAGTTGACCCTTTTTCCCCAGAGTTTACTGTGGAGTATTTTGCCAATAAATTAAAAAAATCCCGTCGTCCAATTAAAACTGGATTATTAGATCAGTCGGTGGTGGCAGGATTAGGTAATATTTATGCAGATGAGGCTTTGTTTAAAAGTCGGATTTTACCGACTACCCCCTGTACAGAGTTGCAAATCTCACAAATTGAACTTTTGCGAATTGCCATTATTGAAGTTTTATCCGCTAGTATTGCCCTAGGTGGTACGACTTTTAGTAATTTCTTGAGTGTTAAAGGTGTTAACGGTAATTATGGCGGTGAAGCGTGGGTTTATAATCGGACTGGAGAACCTTGTAAAGTTTGTGGTCATGTTATCCAACGCCTGAAGTTAGGTGGGCGTTCTAGTCATTTTTGTTCTCAGTGTCAAAGTTAGTGTTAAATTAATCTTTTTGTCTTAAAATCAACTTAAATGACTCGCTTTATCCATGATCAATTTGCCAAACAATATCTAACTGAACTATTAACACCCTATGGTCAGGTAGAAACCAGTAAAGATATCACCGCAGAAGTCAGACAAATTGACGTTTTATTTATTCCTTCACCCCAACCAACACAAAGCCTAGACATCCTGGGAATATTGGGACGGATGGTGACAAATTATGCTATATTTGAACCATTTCGCAATGCTGTGACTAAAAGTGACATTCGCAGTTGTATGGGTAAATTATTTGATATTCATGCGGACATAGAGCGTCAATCTAACCGCAATAATAACCGCATAAATGAAGCTGAATTACCCCGACTGTGGATTTTTTCTCCTACTGCGTCAGCGGAACTACTCGCAAGTTTTAATACAACTGTAGATGAAGAAAATTGGGTAAAAGGGATTTATTTTTTGGGAGAAGGCTTAAAAACCATCATTATTGCAATTCACCAACTTCCCAACACACCAGAAACTCTGTTTTTGAGAATTTTAGGTAAAGGAAAAGTACAAAGACAAGCAGTTGAGGAGTTAGAGGCATTAGCAAATCATAGTCCATTTCTTGCCGATATCATACAATTAGTAAATAACCTAATTGCTGTGTTGTCTGCACGTCAACGACAAGAACACGATATTGATAAAGATGATCAGGAGTTGATTATGAAACTATCGGAAATCTATCAACAACAATTAGAAGAACTGAAAAAACAAGGACTTCAAGAAGGACGACAAGAAGGACGACAAGAAGGACGACAAGAAGGACGACAAGAAGGTATAGAAAGAGAACGACGCGCTATGATTGAAAGTATCATGGAAGTCCGGTTTGGACAGGTTGATTCTCAGCTACAAACAATTATCAACCCGATAATTGCCATGGGTAGAGAAGAATTTACTCCTTTGCTTCTACAATTATCTCGTGAGGAGTTATTAGCTAGATTTACACAATATAACAGCTTTGAGCCATAAAACTTTTTATGGAAGGCTTTCTGATTAAAACTTTTACCTCGTTAACTTTTAATATGCTGCATATTGCCGGAAAAATCAGCAATTTCCAACAGATTTTACAAATAAATCAAAGCGCGAAAATAGAGGATTGGGGGGGTTGACAATTACTTGGGGTTTTGTTATGATAAATCCGACGAGGAAGAACTATTAAATAATAACAAAAGAATTCGCGCCAAAACCGCTTACCACAAAGGTGGGCGGTTATGTTTTTGAGGAAAATATAGTTCTAAAAGATTTATCAAGATTACACCTAGAAAAATTAAAAATTAAACTTCAAAAAACTGTTTTCTTTTACCTCTTTCTTGTCTTTTTTTAACTATTAAACACAAATAGGAGCAAAAACTTGAATAAAGCTGGGTTTCCTAAAAAACCGCACAATTCATATCCTCTCACTGACGATGATATTCCGGAGGCTCTACGTGATACTAATGATGCAGAAAGTAGAATAAAATTAAAACCACAGGTGATAATTATCAGTGGATTTACTGGATTTTTACTACTGGCTGTCTCTAGTGGTTTTTTGTTTTCTCTGACAATACCTAAGCCAACGGCTAATTCTGTGGTTGAAGCAATTAGTTCTCCACCTGTAGCTACCAATAGCGCAATTAATCGTGATGATACGGTGTTAGGACATTTCCCATATTCAGAAGCACCAGAGTCAGAATTATCGCCAATTACAGGTGATAGTAGAATCAGAATGCGAAAATCTGCTGCTGTCAAGTTTCAAGCAATGGTACAAGCTGCTAGAAGTTCGGGTATAATTTTAGTCCCAATTTCTGGCTTTCGTTCTGTACAAGAGCAAAAGCAGTTATTTTTCGGTGTAGGCGCACAGCGTAATCAAACCCCATCCGAAAGAGCAGCCCTAAGCGCACCACCAAGTCATAGTGAACATCATACAGGTTATGCTGTAGATATTGGCGATGGTACAGCACCAGCAACTAATCTGCAAGCTAATTTTGATAATACTAAAGCTTATCAATGGTTACAAGCTAATGCTGCCCGATTTAGTTTTGAAATTTCCTTTCCTAAAGATAATCTTCAAGGTGTGAGTTATGAACCTTGGCATTGGCGTTTTGTGGGTGATAGTGATAGTTTAGAAACATTTTATAAAGCCAAAAATATTAAACCTACTAAAACACCATAGATAGAGATTTACTATAGTTAGGAAAAACTAGAATATCGAGGAGGAAAATTTAAAAATTATGTAATTAAAAAATATTTATAATTTCTAGTTTTTTATTTAGAAAAAACCTTGAATTAACCATTAAATTATTTCTGTCTTGGCGCGAAACAAAATTAAATGCATTTTATCGGTGCAGTTTTCCCACACCGATTTACATAATTTAACTCTAATTTTCCGTGCCATATTCCTTACGCTAATGCGGAAGCTTGGGGTTTGGCAAAAATCATCCTTCCAGCAGAGGTTTGTAAGGCACTAGTAACTACTACTCGCAATTCACCACCAACATAACCGCTACCTTCTTCCACGACTACCATTGTACCATCATCTAAATAGCCAATTCCTTGACTTGGTTCTTTTCCTTCTTTAAGAATTTTCAAATCAAGATTATCACCAGGTAAATAAGTTGGACGAACAGCATTTACTAAATCATGAACATTCAAAACTGGGACTTTTTGCACACTGGCAACTTTTGACAAATTGTAATCATTGGTAAGTAAAGTCCCATTAATTTCTTGAGCAAAACGGACTAATTTGGCATCAACAGTGGTAGTATCTTCATAGTCCACAGGATTAATTAAAATCCGTTCCGGGTAAGTTTCCCGAATGCGGTTGAGAATTTCTAATCCTCTTCTACCTCTGACCCGTTTTTGATCTTTACTCGCGTCGGCTACTTGTTGTAATTCTTGTAAAACAAATTGGGGGACAAGAATTAACCCTTCTAAAAATCCTGTTTCTAGTAATGTTTCAATGCGCCCATCTATAATACAGCTAGTATCTAAAACTTTAGTATTGGCAGGTTTGAGAGTTCCTTCCACTACCATACTTTCGACCGTACTGGGGTTAATTAATCTTAACAAACCCCGCCCGTGAGTATCTGCTAAATTCATTCCTGTAACAGAGAGGATAATACTACCAACAACCGCTACAAGAGGTTTGATAAAGCCAAAATCCGGGGGAATGGGTAATAAAAACAGGGGGGCTAACATGAGATTAGCTAATAATAACCCAATTACTAAGCCAATAGCACGGGTTAAAATCACTTCTAAGGGCATTTCCCGGACTTGTGACTCCAGACGACGGTATGTAGTTTGGAAACTCAGCCCGACTGCACCACCAATAATTGCGGCAAATACGGCTAAAACTAAGCGTAAGGCATCTAAATTACTAACTCCAGTAAGAGTACCTGGGGGGAGGAGGTCAGTGCTGAAATAACCTATCCCCGCCGCTGCCAAGATAAATGAGAGAATAATAATGACATCCAGCATGGTTGTGTTATGTTCCTATAATGGTATGTATCCGATAAAATAAAGTATGCTTGCTTGGGTAAATAGACAGAATATGCCAAAAAGCCCGAAATTGCCACTTAAAAAGCCCAAAAATTTTTAGCTAGTCCTTTAAGCCAGGGATGAAAATTATCTGGGCGATAAATCTCCCAACGACTTATGATGTTATACTATCTATTTGTAACAGGAAAGGTAATCAACCTGTCTAAAAACCTAACTACCCAACGTTAATCTGTACTCTGACAATTAAATCTATGCCGTTCTGTTGTCAATAAACTCCTCATTTTCACTATTTTTAACTGCCAGATTCAATTAACTTCACTATTGATTAGAATGAGTCAACAAGATATTGGTTGGGGAGTTCCCAGTTCCGCTTACGTGCATATTCCCTTTTGTCGGAGACGGTGCTTTTATTGTGATTTTCCGGTATTTGTGGTGGGCGATCGCTCACGAGGGGAAAATTCTGGCACAATAGCTGAATATGTTGAAGTTCTATGTCAAGAAATCAGAATTGCACCAGTTTATGGTCAACCCTTAGAAACAATTTTTTTTGGTGGTGGTACTCCTTCGCTGTTATCAATAGAACAGTTACAACGTATATTAATAACTTTAGAAAAACGATTGGGAATGACCTCTAGGGTAGAGATTTCCATGGAAATTGACCCCGGTACCTTTGATTTAGCACATATTGCTGGTTATTGCAGTTTAGGAGTAAATCGGGTCAGTTTGGGTGTACAAGCTTTCCAAGAAGAATTGTTAAAAACCGCAGGGCGATCGCATACACTTATTGATATTATTACAGCTATAGACTTAATCCACCAAGTCGAGATTCCCGAATTTAGCTTAGATTTAATTTCCGGCTTACCGCACCAGTGTTTAGAACAATGGCAAGATTCCCTAACCCAAGCCATAGCAGCCTCACCAACCCACATTTCTATTTATGATCTTACCATTGAACCGGGGACAGCCTTTAATCGTTATTATAAACCGGGAGATCATCCCTTGCCCACAGATGAAGCCACGGTGAAAATGTATCAATTGGGGCAAAAAACCCTAACAAATGCGGGTTACGAACATTACGAAATTTCTAACTATGCCCAAATAGGTCATCAATGCCAGCATAATCGAGTTTATTGGCAAAATCGCCCTTATTATGGTTTTGGCATGGGTGCTGCCAGTTATACTCAGGGTAAGCGCTTTACTCGTCCCCGGAAAACTCAGGAATATTACCAATGGTTAAAAGCTGGTGCTGTAATTGATTGTGAAGTTACCCCGCAGGCGGATGTTTTGCTAGAAACTTTAATGTTAGGTTTAAGGTTGGCCGAAGGAGTAAGTTTAAATTCCTTAGCAGCAAAATTTGGCAACCATCAAATAGAGAAAATTCAAAGCTGTTTACAACCGTACTTCGCTCAAGGTTGGGTGAAAATTGTTAAAGATAAATTGCGCTTTAGCGATCCTGATGGGTTTATATTTTCTAATGTGATGTTAGCAAAGTTGTTTGAAAAGTTGGGAGAATGAATATGTCTCACGCATAGGCGCGGAGTCCTATAGGTAAGCATTAATTTCATATTTCAATTTAGTAAGTCCGATTATATACGGTATTGTTCAGCAACAGAAGTCATATTTTCAACAATCTGGGCTTTTGCTAAAATATGCCCACCTAAATTCAGTTGCGTAACACTAATGCAATACACAAAGACTTTTTAATGATAAAACAACTACATTAAAATATATAGATATTTAACTACGGGTTACAATTGTGAGAATTACCTTTTTTATGTTTGTGTAATTCATCAAAGCTGATTTTATAGGTTGTTGACTTTCAGGGGTCAGTACGAAGAATTTGATGGCGATAATAAACGTAAATATCAAACAGTGACCCAACAAAACCACAAGTTAAACTAATTGTCAATAGACCATTGAGGGGACTACCACTACCGAAAGTGGCGAGAAAATGGAAAATTTGCAGAAAAACACCGGAAATTATGGTTTTTAGCCCATATATGTAACTAAAAAGGCATAAAACCAACAATATACCACCAACTAGGAAGACAGGAACCAGAAAACTAAAAATGGTGGTCAGGACAAGGGAACGGAAAAAGTTACTAAAAGTAGTCATTGTGAGACCGGGGTAGTGGGTAACTTGAGAGACAGCCGAAAATTTATCCGTCAGTTTCCACAATACTAGCGATCGCTGCTAAACATTCATTTCGACAAGAATCTTAAGTTTTCATTAAATTACACGGGTCATGCCTATCCCCGGTGAATTGGCTATTTTTTGATGTTTAAAATCTGCAAAACCCTGAATTTACAAGGGAAAACATCTCTGTGTGCAGTTGACTAGAAGTAAAAACCCTGTGAAAATTCGCTCAACTTTATGAGATTAGTCGTAAACTAAGTTAATAATTTAATGGAAAAGCACAATACTGATCAGAATGCATAGACAATAAAGATATGAAAAGTGATTCTACAAATCCACGACGGATTTTATTTTTACATCCTAACTTCCCTGCCCAATTTCGCCACCTGGCCACGGCTTTAGCCAAAAATAGTAATTATCAAGTTGTCTTCGGCACCAATCGTCAGGAAGGGGCAATTCCCGGTGTATTAAAGGTTATGTATCAACCCTCTCGTCAAGCTAACCCCTCAACTCATCATTATGTCCGCAATTTAGAAAATGCAGTAGTTACAGGACAAGCTGTATATCGAATGGGTGAACAACTGAAAGCACAGGGTTTTGTTCCAGACATAATTTATGGTCATTCTGGTTGGGGTCCAACATTATTTATGAGAGAAATTTTCCCCAAAGCTAAATTATTATGTTTCTTTGAATGGTTTTATCATGCCCATGGAACTGATGCCGATTTTGACCCCAGCGACCCCCTAACTGTAGATGATCAATGTCGCATTCGCGTCAAAAATGCCCCAATTTTACTTGATTTACAAAATTGTGATCGTGGACTTACCCCTACTAATTGGCAACATCAACAATTTCCTGTAGAATATCATAGCAAGATCGCTGTTTGTCACGATGGTATTGATACCAAATTTTTCCAACCCCAACCTGGAGCAAAATTAGTTTTACCCCGAATTAATCTTGACCTTTCCCAAGTAGAAGAATTAGTAACTTATGTGGGTAGGGGTATGGAACCTTACCGGGGTTTTCCCCAATTTATGGAAGCAGTAGCATTAATTCAACAAAGACGGACTAAAACTCATGTTGTAGTTGTGGGTGAAGATAGAGTCGCCTATGGGAAAACTCTTCCCGATGGTAAAACTTATAAACAGTTAATGTTAGAAAAGTTAGATCTGGATTTATCTAGATTACACTTTACCGGGCGGCTATCTTACGATGAATATTTACAAGTATTACAAGCTTCCTGTGCTCATATTTATTTAACCCGTCCCTTTGTTTTATCATGGTCAATGTTAGAAGCAATGGCCGCAGGATGTTTATTAATAGCTTCTCATACCCCACCTGTGTTAGAAGTTATTAAAGATGGTAAAAATGGCATATTGGTAGATTTCTTTTCTCCCCTAGAAATTGCTCAAAAGGTAGATGAAGCTTTGGATAATTCAGGAGACATGATTTCTATTCGTGCTAAAGCGCGAAAAACAATTATCCAGAATTATGATTTAGAAACCCTTTTACCACGTCATTTAGATTGGTTTTTGGGTAAAAAAATCGCCTTTAAGTCTCATGGATTTGCCAATTGACAAATTATACGGGTACAACCTCGACATTGGCATTTTGCGGGACTAAGCCCTTTTCCCCTACCATATCACCTAAAGGTTTCATATAGGCGATCGCTTGTCTCCAAAGTGTAGTTTGTTCATTGTTACTATCTAAAACACATATACAATTCTGGTCTTGCCAAAAGATCCGACCTATAATCGTATCACCGGTCATTAATCTAAATTCGACTGTGATTTTTTCTTTAATACACTTTTGGATTTGGCGAGTGCTAGGTAGTGAAGTATCAAATTGATTAGCTGTCATATATATATTGGTGATTAGTGATAGAAAAAATTATCAATTAACAACTGACAAATGACAGATTTTTTCATAAAATTAATAGATCTTTGATAATTCATATAGAGCAAAATGGCAATCGAATTTACTAAGTATCACGGACTGGGTAATGATTTTATCCTTATTGATAACCGTTCTTCATTAACACCAGTATTAACACCTGAGAAAGCTGTACAGTGGTGTGATCGTCATTTTGGAATCGGAGCAGATGGTGTGATTTTCGCACTTCCTGGACAAAATGGTACTGATTATACTATGCGGATTTTTAACTCCGACGGTTCAGAACCGGAAATGTGTGGTAATGGGATTCGCTGTTTAGCGGTATTTTTGACGGAATTAGAGGGTATTGCCCGGACAAAGGATAAATATAGTATTCATACCCTTGCAGGTGTGATTGTACCACAACTTACAGATGATGGTCAAGTAAAAGTGGATATGGGTGAACCTCGATTATTGCCAGGGGAAATTCCCACTAGTTTAGCATCTAGTCAGCTTCAAGTCATTAATCATCCCTTGGAAGTAGCCGGAAAAATTTGGGATGTTACCTGTGTTAGTATGGGAAACCCTCACTGTATCATATTTGTGGAAGATGTGGCGGCTATTAATTTAGAAAGCATTGGTTCCCAGTTTGAAAATCATCCTGTATTTCCCAAAAAAACCAATACGGAATTTATTGAAGTCGTAAATCGTAACTATTTGAAAATGCGCGTTTGGGAACGGGGTGCGGGAATTACCCTCGCTTGTGGTACTGGTGCTTGTGCCTCTTTAGTCGCGGGAGTATTGAATGATTTGTGCGATCGCCATGCTATTATTGAATTACCCGGTGGTTCTCTAGAAATTGAATGGTCAGAAGTTGACAACCGGATTTACATGACAGGACCTGCAGAACGGGTATTTACGGGTAAATACTAAATTAAGCCTGTTTTGACTTTTAAGTTATACTACTAATCCCAGTGGTTGTCTAAAAAATTGTTGTAGATAATACCTACGGTTAGCGAAGCTATCGCTAACTGTTTTTACGTATTTTAATTTATCCATACAGAGGCTAGACGTTTTCAGGTTAAATTACATTCATAAATATTGATTATATTCAAAGATATACAGGCATGAAGTACAGATATAAATAATTAAACTCTTGTGGTGCTGGCATCTTACCCGCCAATGATGTACATCACTCAGTCTAAAAGTGATGTAGCTTGTTTGTTAATTTTAGGAGGGTGAATTAACCGCACTTTTGTAGTAAATTTAAGATCAAAAAAATATGCAATATAATAGTATAATCATCACCATAGCCACAATTAATTTTGATAATATAGTCGGTTTCTATAGTCAATTACTAGAAGAAAAACCAAAGAAACTAATTCCCGATATCTACGCTGAGTTTGAAGTTGCTGGGTTAAAATTAGGTATTTTTAAACCCAAATCAGCAAATGAATCGGAATTTGTCATTAATACTCACAGTCCGCTAAGTTTGTGTTTAGAAGTGAATAATTTAAAAACCGCCATATCTAATTTAACATCTTTAGGCTATCCCCCACCTGGAGAAATTTCTATAGCTTCCCACGGTCAAGAAATTTATGCCTACGACCCCGACGGTAATCGTTTAATTTTACATCAATCACATCAAGTAAATCATTAGTAATAACTGACAACTGACAACTAACAACTGACAACTAACAAACTAACAATGTCAATCACACAAAACTACAAATTAAATTTAATTCAATGGTATCCCGGCCATATTGCCAAAGCTGAAAAAAATCTCAAAGAACAGCTAAAACGGGTTGATGTGGTTTTAGAAGTAAGAGATGCTCGTATTGCCCAAGCTACAAGTCACCCACAAATGAATGAATGGGTGGGGACAAAAACACGGATACTGGTACTCAACCGAGTAGATATGATTTTACCACAAGTGCGATCGCGCTGGATAGAGTGGTTTAAAAATCAAGGAGAATTTCCATATTTTACCAACGCCCAACATGGTCAAGGTGTCATTGCCATTGCCAAAGCCGCCCAAGCAGCAGGGATAGAACTTAATCAACGCCGCACAGATAGGGGAATGTTACCCCGTCCTGTCCGCGCCGTCGTCATTGGTTTTCCCAATGTTGGTAAATCAGCTTTAATTAACCGTTTGATAGGAAAGCGAGTCGTAGAAAGCGCCGCCCGTCCTGGTGTAACTCGACAATTGCGGTGGGTAAGAATTTCTGATCATCTAGAATTGTTGGATGCTCCTGGGGTCATTCCAGCAAGACTTGATAGCCAAGCTGCAGCCATTAAATTAGCCATTTGTGATGATATTGGTGAAGCGGCTTATGATAATCAACTCATAGCCGCAGCATTCGTAGATATACTGAATGAACTTCAGGAAACACATTCTCATTCATTACCACCACACCCATTACTTACACGATATGATCTCGACTCGATCATGCACACAGGGGAAACATACTTACAAGTCTTAGCAGAACATCGTTATAAAGGGGATGTGGAACGTGCAGCTAGACAAATGATTACTGATTTTCGGAAAGGATTTCTCGGTAATATTCCCTTGGAATTGCCACCGGGCTAATTACGCGTGTAAATTGGCTTGTTCTTGTAACCAAGAATCCACTGGTTCTCCATCTTTACGTTTGAGTTCTATTTCTATAACTATTACTTCTTTTGAACCGGGAGGTGCGGGTTTTTTATGGAAGATAATCTCGTAATCTAAGGGGTTTTGATTATGCTCTTTTAACCAATCTTGAACTTTGGTCAGGGCAAAAAATGATTGTCCTTGTGCAAACATTTGGGTGATTTGCATTTGTAATGTGTAGGGATTAATACGACTCATTTTTACGGACTCCTTTGGTATTTAGAATTATGATTATCTCACGCACAGAGGCAGATTGAGTTTTCTGATGTCTATTGTTCTGGAACTGTTAGGTCTTTTTTATCTCCCTGAAGTTTACAAATAGGTATAAAACAATGATACGCTTAAAACTCTGGCAATGGATGATCTTAGTTTCACCAATTGTGATTATTATTTCTTTCCTCATTGTTGCAGCGGGAACACAAATTCACACTTGGGGATTAAGTTGGATTTGGGCTTTATTTACATTTATATTTGTCGGTTGGCGGTGGTTACTGGTACGCTGGACTAAACCGGCAATCAATCAAATTGAAGCTGTTTTTGCAGAAGTTCGAGAAGAGTTAGAAACTTCCACAGATAATAATTTATTAATCGGAACAGATCCGACTAAAGCAGTAGAAACTGCATTACAAGATATTCTTATTAGGTCTGCAAATGATTTACCTATTTGGGAAGATTGGCAAACTTTTTGGCAAAGATGTCAAGAGCTAATAGTAGTAATTTCTCATATTTATAATCCTGAGATTAAATATCCACTTTTAAATATTTATATTCCCCAAGTTTACGGTTTAATTCGGGGTACAGTAGATGATATGGATCAATGGATGCAAAAATTATCTCCTGTTCTTAATCAAGTTACAGTTGGAAAAGCTTATCAAACTTATGAAGTTTATCGTAAATTAGAACCATCTGCCCGTAAATTGTGGAAAGTTTGGAATTGGGCGCAATGGGTATTAAATCCTATTACTGCGGTGGCTAAAAAAGCTAGTGAAGGAGTGGGAAATCGGGCTTCTCAAGAATTATTAATAAACTTGAGTCAACTATTACGAGAAGCCGCTTTACGGAACTTATGCAAACAAGCGATCACTCTCTATGCAGACACTAAAATTGAATTACCTATCCCCACCCTACCCCAAGTTAAAACCCAAACCCTGCGGGACATTCTCAGCCAATCTGAACCCCTAGAAACAGTTGCCCAAAAACCTATAAATATTCTCATTATTGGCCGCACAGGTGCAGGTAAAAGTAGTTTAATTAATACTCTTTTTCAAGATGAATTAGCTACGGTTGATGTTTTACCGAGTACAGATACAATTCAAAATTATCATTGGGAAACGGAAAATGGGGAAGTTATTAACCTTTGGGATACTCCCGGTTATGAACAGGTAAAACGGGAAGATTTGCGGGATTTAGTCATTGATTATGCTAGTAATGCCGATTTACTATTATTAGTTACTCCAGCACTAGATCCAGCTTTACAAATGGATGTAGATTTTCTCGAAGATGTAAAATTAGAAGTAGAAGATTTACCCATTATTGCGATTGTAACTCAAGTAGATCGTTTACGTCCTATTCGTGAATGGCAACCTCCTTATAATTGGGAAAAGGGAGAAAAACCCAAAGAAATTTCTATTCGAGAAGCCACAAAATATCGTCAACAACTATTAGGAAATTTTGCTAATTTAGTTTTACCTATTGTTACAAATGATCCGCAAAATAATCGTAATAATTGGAATATAGAAGCCTTATCTTCAGGATTATTAGCAGCAATAGAGCCAGCCAAACAATTACGACTAACTCGCTTTTTACGTAATTTAGAAACTCGCACTACAGCAGCAGCTAAAATTATTGATCATTATACATTTCAAATGACAACTACTCAAGGAATTACCGCAATATTAAAAAGTCCCGTTTTGCAATTTATTTCCACATTATCAACAGGTTCTCCTACCCTGGCTTATTTACTAGCAGAACAAATTCCCATTGAAAAATTACCCATAGTAATTGGGAAATTACAAATGGCTTATGAACTTTTTCCGTTATTAAATATAGACAATTCTAAAACCCGCAACTTTGATTTATTATCTCTGTGGCCATTATTGTTAGAAAATTCATCTACACCAGATCGTAATGCTTGGGCATTTGGTCATGCTTTAATAGAATATTGGACCCAAGATTTAACAATTGAACAATTACGAACCAGATTTAATTATTATCTTCAGCAATAAAAAATTAGAGATTATTTATGTAAATATTATACCTGTTTTATTCGCATTTTCTGGTGTAAAAGTGGCATAGTAAACAGACCCCAAGCCAAACCCGTAACTAAACCAAAAGGAGTAGCAAGATAATTATTAAAATCCCAAAAGCCGAAAACCTCCGCTGCTAATTCTAATGGATAAGCCATCATTAAGATACTAGTAAAAGCAGCACCATACCAACCATATTTACTCAACCAAAAAACACCTTTTCCATTAGTTAAACCATACAAAATCCGAGTAACTAACAAACCTGTAATAGTCCCATAACAACGCATACACACTGCCATAATAAAAGGTGAAGATAATTCCAAACCCATAGTAGGTTGAGGACAGACATGATTACCCATAAAGTAAATAATATCCGCAATAATCGGCAACACAAACACACCAGAACCAGCCAAAAAAGGTGCAAGAATGGGACCAAAAACCATCCCAACCAAGAGGAAATCAGCAAAAAAACTTACCCAATTAATTGGTTTAAACCGTAAATTCCCTAATAAAACAGACCGTTGCATTTTTCTCCGTGTCCTCCGTGCCTCTGTGGTTCGTTTATTTAAATCCAGCGTTTTCCGCACTCATGAAACTCTTGTGGTGCGGGATCTTACCCGCTAGATATGTACTTACATGAGGAAGTGCCGTAAAACCAGTCTAGTGTTATTGTACCTTTTCTTTCTTCCTTTATGTTCTATTATGAATTGCAATTCCTATCTTAACCAGGTGATAGAACTATCAGAATTAATTGCTTGACAAGAACTCAAGAATGTGTTGATAATGGATATTTGTGGAAACTTTACCCTTTAATATAATCTCTTGGCTAACGTCATTGTCATAGGTGCCCAGTGGGGCGATGAAGGAAAAGGTAAAATAACTGACTTACTCAGCCGCTCTGCAGATGTGGTGGTACGTTACCAAGGGGGAGTTAACGCTGGGCATACAATCGTAGTCCAAGGTCAGACGTTTAAGCTGCATTTAATTCCCTCTGGTATTTTGTATCCAAATACCGAGTGTATCATCGGCTGTGGAACAGTCATAGATCCACAGGTTTTGATCAAAGAACTCGACCAACTAGAACAATTAAATATTTCCACGGCCAATCTGTTGATATCTCAGACGGCTCATGTCACCATGCCCTATCATCGCATGATTGATAAGGCATCAGAGGAAGTACGGGGAAATCATAAAATCGGTACAACGGGTAGAGGTATTGGTCCTACCTACGCGGATAAATCGGAACGTACAGGCATCAGGATGTTAGACTTGATGGACACTGATGGACTCCGTGAACAGTTAAAGTGGACGATAAACTATAAAAACACCATTTTAGAAAAGCTGTATAATCTACCGCCCCTAAATCCGCAAGAAGTGATTGAGGAGTATTTAGGTTATGCAGAACGTTTGCGTCCTTTTGTCGTTGATACATCGTTGAAAATTTACGATGCAGTTTTACGACGACGAAATATTTTGTTTGAGGGAGCACAAGGGACACTGCTTGACCTGGATCATGGAACTTATCCCTATGTCACATCCTCTAACCCAGTGGCTGGTGGGGCTTGCGTTGGCAGCGGACTCGGACCAACAATGATAGATCGGGTAATTGGCGTGTCCAAAGCCTACACTACTAGAGTCGGAGAAGGTCCATTTCCCACGGAACTAAACGGCGGAATTGGGGATTTATTAGGCGATCGCGGTGCGGAATTTGGCACAACTACAGGTCGTAAACGTCGTTGTGGTTGGTTTGATGCGGTAATTGGTCGTTATGCAGTCCGTATTAATGGCATGGATTGTATGGCAATTACCAAACTAGATGTTCTCGATGAATTAGAGGAAATCAATGTTTGTGTAGCTTATGACATGGATGGTGAACGTTGCGAACACTTCCCCACTAACGCCCGTCAATTTGCCCGTTGTCGTCCCATCTATAAAACTGTACCTGGATGGCAAGTGCCAACAACTCACTGTCGTACCCTGCAAGATCTACCGCAGCCAGCACTAGACTATATCAAATTCTTAGCAGAATTGATGCAAGTGCCGATCGCAATTGTTTCACTGGGAGCAAGTCGTGATCAAACTATCATTGTCGAAGATCCTATTCACGGACCAAAACGCGCACTGTTACACCCTAATGGGACAGCGAGTTAGTCAATGATAATTACTGAATGATAATTAACAAGTAACAAGTAACAACCAAAAATTATATGGCGATCGCACTCGAATCTAAACCCCGTCCCGAAGGTAGTAAACCTAAGGCTTTACGCCGTTCTGGCCTCATTCCCGCTAACTTGTATGGTCACAAAGGAATTGAATCAATTTCCCTAGTTCTTGACGCTAAAGTTGTAGAACGCTTGCTCAAACAAGTTACTGCTAATAAAACTCAGATAGAACTGAGCATTCCCGAATTAGAGTGGACTGGTACAACCGTAATCAGCGAAATTCAGATTCACCCTGCCAAAGGTACACCTTATCACCTAAGTTTTTTTGCCGGAGCTAAAGGCTAAAATTCAGGTAATAATAGGTAATAATCACGAAGAGAACCAGGGTTAACCCTGGTTTTTTTGTAAAAGGTAAGACTATCAAAATACCTCTGACCATGAACCAAAAACAATTGATCACGAATCAAAAATAATTGACTATAAACCACTGACAACTGACAACGAACCGCTGACAACTGACCACGAACCAAAAATAATTGACCACGAACCACTGACAACTGACCACGAACCGCTGACAACTGACCACGAACCAAAAATAATTGACCACGAACCACTGACAACTGACCACGAACTACTAACAATTGACCAATGACAGAAACAAATCTTCCGACCTTAATTTCACAAATGTTACAGCCAGGATTTTATCCTCACCCTGTCATAGAACCAATCGAACTGATACAAACTCATATTTCCTATGTTCTCTTAACAGGGGATTATGCTTACAAACTAAAAAAACCAGCCAACTTTGGTTTTTTAGACTTTTCCACTTTAGAAAAAAGAAAACATTTTTGTGAGGAAGAGTTACGATTAAATCAACGGGGTGCAGGTGAATTGTACCTGGAAGTTATACCTTTAACCTTAGTAGGTGAACAATACCATTTAGGTGGTACAGAAGAAGCTGTAGAATATACAGTAAAAATGCGTCAATTTCCCCAAGAATGCCTATTTAGTGAACTTTTTGGCAATGGGAATTTACAAGAAAATCAATTAGAAGAATTAGGAAGAGTTGTAGCTCAATATCATGCTCAAGCTGAGACAAATGATTATATTCGCAGTTTTGGGGAAGTTTCCCAAGTGCGGTTAGCAATTGATGAGAATTATCAGCAAGCTGAAAAATATATTGGTGGACCCCAAACACAAACACAGTTTGAGGAAACAAAACAATATACAGATAACTTTTTTGTTGAACATTCAGAATTATTTAAAAACCGAATTGAGAATAACTATATTTGCGAATGTCATGGTGATTTACACCTCAGAAATATTGCTTTTTGGCATGAGAAAATTATGTTGTTTGATTGCATAGAATTTAATGAGCCTTTTCGTTTTGCTGATGTTATGTATGATGTAGCTTTTACCGTCATGGATATTGAAGCTAGAGGACGGAAAGATTTAGGAAATGCTTTTTTAAACGCTTATGTAGAAGAAACTGGAGATTGGGAAGGATTACAGGTATTACCTTTGTATTTAAGTCGTCAGGCTTATGTGCGAGCTAAAGTAAATTCATTTTTGTTAGATGATCCTAACGTATCCGATGTTGTGAAAGAGGAAGCATCAAAAACCGCATCTGCATATTATCATCAAGCATGGGAATATACTAAACCCCAACAGGGAAAACTGATTTTGATGTCGGGATTATCTGGTGTAGGGAAAAGTACCACAGCTAAGTATTTAGCCCGAAAACTGAATGCAGTTCATCTCCGTTCTGATGCTGTGCGTAAGCATTTAGCGGGCATTCCCCTACTAGCTAGAGGTGGTGATGAAATTTATACCGCAGAAATGACACAAAAAACCTATAGTCGATTATTGGCACTAGGAATTATACTGGCTAATCAAGGTTGGTCTGTAATTTTAGATGCTAAATATGATCGTCAGGATTTACGGGAAGCGGCTATTTCTCAAGCTAAACAGCATCAATTACCTGTACATATTATCAATTGCATCGCACCCTTAGAAGTGATTCAAGAACGGCTACTTAACCGCACTGGTGATATTGCTGATGCTACTGCTGATTTATTAACATCGCAAATTAACCAATCTGAACCATTTACAAATCAAGAACAACCTTATATAACGGTTGTGGACACGACTCAAACGCTAGACACGCAATTATCAAAATTGATTTAATTTTTGTCTGGATGAAAATGGCGGTTAGAAATGGCGGTTAGAAACGGCGTTTACATGAGCAGAACCCACCTAGGTGGGTTTAAAATCTTTTATTTTTTCTCCCGTTCTCATTGAATTCTAAAGATTCGGCCTTCAATACAATAATAAGTACCTATACAAAATTAATTTCCCATGTTAAAGTTCTGTATCCTTGGCTGGATAAGGAACACAGCCAAATAAAATGTAAAATTTATTTGGCATGACTACTTAATAGAGGTAGAGCCTCTGTATTAGTAACTAAATTATTAAGCCACAAGTTAAAAAATTTCAAAAATACCTGCTAATCTTTATTTAGCAAGGATTTAATACCAAGGAGTTTTTATGATGTGGTGTGGTTTTGATAAATCCAGAGTAACTATAGCTTTAGCCTGTATGGTCGCAGCTAGTGTTGCAGCTTCGGATGTAGCTTTTGCAGCCCGTCAACGCAATTATAAACCAGATGAATTCCGATCTGTACTACGGGGATTGGGTTATAACGTTAAAGTTACAAAAGATCCTCTAACTGATGAGGAAACTAAAAAGGCCATCACTCAATTTCAAACAGGCTACAAGTTGAAGGTGGACGGGAAAGCAGGTCCCCAAACTCAAGATCAAGCTGCTATGATCGTCGAAATTCTACAAAGTAATTTGAATACTGTACTCAAACCAAAAACTCTACTTCCCCGTGATCAATTTTACAGTCCTCAGTTAGAAGAGTTAGTAAAGGAGTACCAGAAGCAACATCAACTTTCAGAAACTGGGATTGCTGATTTACAACTTCGTCAGAAACTCAATGCCGAAGTTCAAGCTATTATTAATGAACGGGTAACTAAACCAACAGCCAAACCAACAACTAAACCAACAACTAAACCAACAACTAAACCAACAGCTACACCAACAACTAAACCAACAGCTACACCAACAGCTACACCAACAGCTACACCAACAGCTACACCAACAGCTACACCAACAGCTACACCAACAGCTACACCAACAGCTACACCAACAGCTACACCAACAGCTACACCAACAGCTACACCTGAAAAAATAAATTAACAATCCCATCCTTAAGGTGTGGGTTAATTGAAAAATTAATCAATAGAAACCAATTAATTCTTCAATTTTAAAGCTTCCGTTGCTGATATTCCCTCACCTTGAGTACCGAAATACCACAAAGCTGCACTAGCTTCCGCACGAGTTACGGGTTTTTTCGGTTGAAATAGTGTTGTATAACCAAAAACTCGACGAATATTTGATTGTTCGCCGTTTTGGAAATCAGCCAAAATTGCTTTTAATGCTTGGGGTTGAATATTGCCTGTATCTTGAAAACCCCAAGTTTGTTTAACGGCTTCTAAATTAGCTGAGGGTAAGGATTGACGAGTATCTAAAGGAACTTTCCACAGGATTAATTGTTCTCGTGTAAGGGGAGCATCAGGACGAAATAAAACCGCTGTAGCATCTCCAGATAAGGAGCTAGGAATTAAACCTGCTTCTGCTAAACTTTGAATAACTAGAAAATCAGGATCTTTAGTGAGGATATCCCTAAAAGCTGGTTGAGTGTTAGGGAATGCTAACCGGATTTTTTTAGCTGGAATGTTAGCATACATAGCATTATTAGCTGCAACTAGCCAACGAGCATATTCTCGACGGGTAATAATTTTGTCGGGAAGAAATTCCTTAGTTCCTTTGGGTTGGATAGATAAAACACCTAATGTAGCTAAATCTTGAATGTGCGATCGCCATTCTGGTGGTGCTTTTTGAATATCCGTAAATTCTTGAGTTGTGAAGGTTTCAGGTTGGTTGGTTGGCTGGATAGTTGGCGGAGTTGCTATATTAGGATTATTACCATTAGGTAACACTGGATCGGTCAATTGGGAATTATCTAATGGTTTAATCGCTTGAGTTGATGTGTCCTGAGAATTAGACGAATATTCAATTAATAATTTAGTAGCTGTTTGGGGTTGATTGGGTGCGGCTTGAGTAACGGTCTGTGGCTGAATTGTGAGGTTAATGAGTAAACCATTGCGTCGCGCGGAAAAAGCGCCCTCCACATCATCTGGAGGCTGTTGGATAATCTGCCAGTTCTTAGCTGGTAATTGCTGACGGTAAAAGCTGGTAATTAAATTACTAGGATCTGCACTTTGCCAACGAATTGATATTTTATTTTGGGAATTAGCTGGTGTAACTTCCTCTAGTTTGGCATTAGGATAAATGGGTATATCCGGGGGAAAATCAGTCGGTAATTTGATTGTTGATGTATTTGGGTTTGGTGTTACTTCCTGAATCTGAGGTGTGCCAAAGGGAACAGGATTATTTTGCAGCCGAGGGTCAGCAGCTAAGGACTGTTCTAGGTCTTTAGCAGATCGACTGTTGGTACAGGCTGTTAAGGAAGATAGTAAAACAGCTAAACTCAGAAATACAGCAGAATATTTACGGGAAAACACAAAGAAATCACAAATTGATTTTCACCTTCTACACTAACATTTTTAGGAGAGGTAACAGAAAAATCATGTATGATGTAGTTATTAAATAATTCAATAGCTGTAATTCCTGAGCTAGAAGCCTAGAGGTGTAGAAATAAGGACGGCGGAATTCCCAGAAAATTCGTCTGATCTCAAAAACCTAGATCGGATTGGATTGGGAAAAATCTAAAATAGATATTAAATTGGAAAAATAACATTTATTAACCAAGGTCAGCCCATTTTACCGTCTGTAAAGCGTTCCCAGGTTGTTACCAGTGCTGAAACAAGATGTCATGCAAGCTTCCCAGGATCAGCCTATTTATTCTGAGGCTCCACTCCAATTATTGCTGTTTGTTGATGGACGGCCTCAGTCCCGTCAACAAGTTCAGCAAATTCGCGCTTATTTGAAAGAATTAGAGGATGGGTATAGTTTTGAACTACAAATTATTGATGTTGGCGAACAACCCTATTTAGCCGAACATTTTAAGTTAGTAGCAACCCCCGCTCTAGTTAAGATTCATCCAGAACCCCAACAGACTATTGCTGGTACTAATATTATTCCACAATTAAAAACCTGGTGGCCACGCTGGCAAGGTGCTGTTGACACTTTTTTGAAGTTGCAGGAAGATTTAGAAGAATGTCTAGATGAAGAGAGCCAAGTAATATTACCTAAGTCTACTATTCATTCGGTTGCGAATTCGGCGGAGGCGATTCAACTTTCGGATGAAATTTTTCGTCTCAAGCAGGAAAATGATAAACTGCAAGAACAACTACAGTTTAAAGACCGGGTAATTGCGGTTCTGGCTCATGATCTTCGCAATCCTCTGACGGCTGCAGCGATCGCTATTGAAACTCTTCAATCTAATTATAATCCAGATACGGGGGAATTTCAACGCCTAAAACCGGGTCTGGCTATACATTTATTGAAACAAGCTCGCACCCAAACTAGAATTATTGATCGGATGATTGCTGATTTGTTACAATTGGGGCGGGGTGAGGATACGGAATTACCCATTATCCCACAAAGGTTACAATTAGGAGAACTGTGTTTACAAGTTTTGGCGGAATTGAGCGATCGCTATACTGCTAAATCCCAAACGGTGAAAGTAGATATTCCCCAAGATTTACCCTATGTGTATGCTGATCCTGAAAGAGTTCGCCAAGTTTTGGTTAATCTGTTGGATAATGCAATTAAATATACACCCGCTGGTGGTATAATTACTGTGGCAGGACTACATCGCACTAGCCAAAAAGTTCAATTTACGGTTGGTGATACGGGTCCTGGTATTCCCGAAGAAGACCGCGATCGTATTTTTGAGAATCTTGTTCGTCTCCAACGGGATCAAGGTACAGATGGATACGGAATTGGCCTTTGTTTATGTCAACGCATTATCCGCGCCCATTACGGTCAAATTTGGGTAGACTCATCTTCCCACGGTGGTGCATGGTTTCATTTTACATTACCAGTGTATCCATCTTAGTCAGTTGTCAGTTGTCAGTTGTCAGTTGTCAGTTGTCAGTTGTTAGTGGTAAACCAATTATCAATTACTTATTACAATTACCAAAAATGCCAAATCAATTAATGTATCAGCAGGACGATTTTGTTGTTTTAGAAACAAATCAGCCAGAACAATTTCTCACTGCGGCTGAGTTATTAATCAAACTGGAAACAACCTTATCACAAATTTTACGGGAGGATTTACCACTGGATGTACAAAAATTTCAGTCCGTCAGCGAACAAGCACAATATTTGCTAGATACAAGTTGTAATTTAGATGTGGGGACTGGAGAATATTTACACTGGTATGCGGTCAGGTTGGAAAAATAAAATTATTTTGGTTTATGTTTGTTCAGACTCAAAGGTTACGCGCTCAGACTGATATGCAGGTGGCTCAACATGAATTAAGATTCTAACTGGACTGAAACGTTGTTCTAGTTGTCTTTCTACTTCTTCTGTAATGTTATGAGCCGTTTCTACATCGCGTGCATCTACAATTAAGTGCATTTCTATAAACACTTGACGACCGATGACACCACGGGAAGCAATATCATGACAGTTAAGGACACCGGGTACTGATACTGTAATTGTATGAATAGTTTCTGGAGCGATCGCCATTTGGTCTACCAGCCAAGGTAAATTTTCTGTTAACACTGACCAACCACTCCAAAATACCAGTAAAGCCACTGGGAAAGCCAGTAGCACATCCAACAATTGATAACCCAACCAAACCCCAATTAAACCACCAATAACCGAGATTGTCACCCAAACATCACTCATAGTATGGGTAGCATCAGCGACTAAAATGGAACTACCTACTCTTCTCCCCACATTACGTTCATAAAAGGCTACAAAAATATTTACTCCTAACACAATCAGTAATAACCACAGTTCTGGAGGTGATACTCTCACAGGTTCACCACCTTTAATAATTCTTTCTACTGCACCTTGGACAATTTCAAAACAGGCTATACCTAAAAATGCAGCAATACCTAAAGCTCCCACCGCTTCAAATTTATTATGTCCATAAGGATGCTCTCGGTCTGGTAATGGTGAAGAAAACTTAATAGCAACTAATCCTAAGACATTATTAGCACTATCGGTTACACTATGCAAGGCATCGGCCATTAAACTTAAAGAACCTGTCCAATAACCTACAAGGGCTTTTAAACCCATGACGAATACATTCAGCAGGAGAGTAATAATTAAAACTTTTCTAACTTCAGTGCGGTTATCGTAAGTCATATATTTATAATTGTCATTTGCGGAAAAAAGAATGAAGAATTTGTTTTCTTTAACTCTTACTGTACAACAATAAGTATTTATTTCTAGGAATAAATATATAAGAAATAGATCAAAAATTGCTAATTAAGAATTAATCTCTTTATTGTAGAAACAGATATTCAACTTCTGTCAAAAGTCGGGTATTTGGGATCATCTTCAGGTAATATGGATAATTACGAATTATTTTTAATAAGTAGCTTATGTCTTCTGTACCTCTAACACTAAATCTAGTAGAAGGTTCTGTTTCCTTCAGTTTTTCACACCAAGCAGCGCAAGAATTAAAAGCAGAAATCAATGAATTAATGAAAAGCCTCAAAGCTGTTGCGGCTAAAACGCCCAGTACAGGTAAAGTTAGTCCTCAACCTTCCTTAGAGTATCGTTATACTGGGGATGTATTTGTAGAGATATTTTGTAATCCTAATATCTGGCCTACCCCCTTTGCGGCTAAAGTTTTGTTAACAATTCGCAATTTAGGTATTAGGTTGACAACAGAAGCGGAACTTACCCGCGTTATTGAGGATCTTAATCAGTATTTAGAGCAGTTTTAAATTAGGTAGTAGGGAAGAAGGGGAATTTTTGCCAATAAACATCTGGTGAAAATTAAATGTGCGTATATCTCACCCCATACTCTGTATGGGAATGAGATAACCAGATAAGTCAGGAACCTTGACTAAACTTGTCACCAAATTCCAGTGAAGGTATTGTTATTAACCTATTTTTTATTTGGACTTGCTTTATTAAATATTTTATGTATATACTACGTAATAGGATTTTCAACCAGACAAAACCCAAAGTAACCAACTATGGATTTGGCAATATGAGCAACTCAGTATACAAAGTATTTGAAGAAATTGAGTTTAAAGCCAAGCTACTGGCTCAATATTGGGATAACTTTCATACAGAAATATCTCAGCACTTACCAGAGAGTTATCAGTCGGAAATTCAAGAACTATCCAACAACTTAGAAATAGCCTTAAATCAACTCATTTACGAACTGCAAAATCCTACTCTTACCCTAGCCACAACAGGGACTACAAGTAGCGGTAAAAGCACTTTAGTTAATTTATTATGTGGTGCGGAAATTGTCCCGGTTGCAGTTAGTGAAATGAGCGCTGGTGCAGTGACAATTGAGTATAGTAAAGAAAAATCTCTGATCATTCATGAAACACCGGGGGCGTTATGGGAATGTGGAGAATGGAGAGGAATTAGTGACGATAAAATTTATCAACGTCTTTATCAAGCAATGATAAGTTACATCGAAAATAGAGAAACACAACCAAATTTAGCCTGTCCACAATCTACAATTACTTATCCTTTTCGACTGTTAAAAGAATCCCAATTACAATTACCAAAAGGAACAAAAGTAAGAATACTTGATTTACCTGGGTTAGCTTATGTGGGTGATCAAGGTAATGCTAATGTTATTAAACAATGTCGAGAAGCTTTATGTATAGTTACTTATAATAGTGCAGAAACAGATTCTCAGAAAGTGAAAAGTTTATTGCAAGAGGTTGTACAGCAGGTAAAAGATTTAGGTGGTTCTCCTGCGCGGATGCTTTTTGCACTGAATAGGATTGATGTTTTTCGAGCCGATAGAAGCTGGCCAGAATCAGAAAATAGGTTTGTTGAAAAAGCTATTCGTGATATTAAAAATGAATTAACTGAGCAATTAAAGGAATACACAGAAGATATTGAAAATTTAAAAGTAGTCAAACTGAGTACATGGCCAGCTTTGTTGTCTTTGCAAATTCACAATCAAGATGATATTTACAATACAGAGGCTTGTACAAAAGCACGAAACAACTTTTATGGATTAATTGAAAATATCTTAGAAGACTTGCCAGGTGGCATAAAAAAATGGACTAGACACGATAAAAATAGAGTTGCTGACGCATTATGGGAGAAATCCTATGCTGAGGAATTTCAACAAAATTTGAGGGAACATATTAATAAACATTTTCCGCAGTTAGTAATACCACAAATTATAGAAAGGTTTAATATAGCTGCTGGAAATGCGATCACAGAATGGGCAACACAAACAACAAATGCTGTTCTTAATAGTTCTGAGGAACGGTATCAACAGGAATGTGAAAATATTTTACAGGTTAGTTCAGCACTTAAAATTTTCTTAGATAAAAGTGATAGAAAATTAAAATGTCCTTTTGAAAATTTAGATACAAAAGTTAAACAAGTTTTAGCAAAACGTTCAGATGATGACGTTAGGAACTCTATAAAAACTACCATCACGGAACTTCAAAAAAATGAACCTTATAATCAATTAGGAGAAAGATTATATCCATTATATTCATGGGATCATGAATTTTTCAAAGGAATCAACGAAGTATTAGAAGCAGTCGTAAAGTCTTTAGAAACTGGAAGAGTAGATTTAGACAGTCCGATTTTAAAAAAAGCAAATGTTTTACAAGTAAATTTACTAGCAAGAAATTTAAATCGCTTAGTTAACTTAGGTTATACAGCTTCGGCTGCTAAAGAAGGTAAAACAATAGAAGCAAGAACAGAGGTAGATAAAAATAACCTCAAACAACTTAATGATGAACTAAATGAACTAAATATACATCTCAATATTGTTTTAGGGGATGTACTAAAGCAAATCTCTAATCAAGAATTAAATAGAATTTACGAAACTGTATCGGAATTGTTTCGCTGTCACTTGTCTTATATTGAAAAGGGAGCGAATGATAAAGCACCTAATATAGTTATTAAATTTACCGAGTCTACACTTAATAGAGTGGAGCGTAAACTTACATTTAGTTTTCAATTTAAAGCAGGATTTGCTATTACACAAGGAACTTGGGAAGAAGAAATAGAGGTTGAGAGAAAGAAAAGAACTTGGTACACATTGTTTTTAATGAAAAAAACAATTTATGAAACTAAATATGAAACCCGCTCTAGTGATAATGCTAAACTACCTAGTGTAGAAGATTTACTTACAGGTTGGATGCAACAGGTGCAAGAAACAGATTCAGAAAGAGTAAATCAAGTTGCAGTCTGGATACTAGAACAGATTGATTGTCTAAAAAAAAATGTGGAACAAAAAAAGGATGATATTCTTGATCGCTATAAAGAAAGACTAGATAAAGCATACCAAGAAATTACTCTAGATTATGAACAACGAAAAAACGTCTGGCTACCTATACAAAAAAAAGCTCAAAATTTATCAGAAGAATTTTCTAATTTAGGGATAATCCTAAGATAGAATTTCATGAATTTAAATACGTATTGAATTACTTAAATCCAATCTACTAAAGGAGTGATCAAAAATGGATTTACTTAAAAAGTTTGTTAAAATTAAAAATGGTATCGAACATATACAAGATGTCTTAAAAAACCGACAACAAGAACCAAAAAAGAAGCAAACGGAAGTATGGTCATCAAACAATAAAGAAACTGTAGTTCCCCCTGTAAAAACTTCTACTAATCCTGTCGCTTTATGTCTTGTTGTACCATCATTAGTAGTAAGAAACGTAAAAAAAGATTATCCAATTAATATCTCGGATATAGAAAAACTCATAGATAATTCCTTATATTTTCTATGTACAGAACTTGAAGAAGCAACCCAGCTAAGTCTAGAAACAACAGATGAAGATATTACAAATGTCAGTGAACAAAGAGAAATTTATATTAGAATTAATATTGCTAATGGTGAATCAATGATTGGAAAGAAAATTCCATATATTTTAAAGAGAAATTTGCCTCCTAATGGACAAGGTGTGGTTATACAATTAGCCTGTCTTAAATATCTATCTGTATCTGGATTAGAATATTTTAACCACATTTAAGGAGTATCTACAAAATGGATTGGAAAACAGCATCTTCTTACTATGAAACCCGTCTAACCGACGCATTAAACATCCAAAGACACGCGGTTAATTTAGCCAACTTACCTCAAGCAGAAGTTCCCGAAAAATTAAAACAAATCCTATTACAAGAAGCACAACCCGCACGTCGTCAACTAGAAAGACTCAAAAAACGTGAATTTAGAATTGCAGTTGTCGGGTTAGAAAAAGCCGGAAAAAGTACCTTTGTTAATGCTTGGTTAGAATGTGATTTACTTCCAGCTAAAGGAGGAAGATGTACATTTACCACCACACAAATTTATTCAGTGCAAAATGAATCTGAACAAAAACTAGAAGTACAAGCAAAAACAGAAGATGAATTTATCAAACTACTCAAAGAACTAGAAAAAGCTAAAGCCCAAGAAGATATTAATACTATTCACACCAATGAAATCACTTTACAACAAGTGAGACAAGAAGGAAATCGAACTTTTCCATTTACGAGATTAGAGGATATTCGAGAACCTTTAAAAAAATATGTAGCAGATGAAAAATATGCTCATGCTGTATTAGAAGCGAGACTTTATACTAACAAACTTGCACAAGCTGAAGGAATTGTTTTTTATGATGTTCCTGGTTTAGATTCAGGTTTAGCAAAGCACGTTGACGAAGCTCAAGAAATGTTATCAGATTGTGATGCTGTGATATTAGTACAGCGTTTTACCAGTCTGCGAGAAAAGGAATTAGAAATTATCAAATTTACAGAACAGGGAGATAAAAACGTCACTGTTGCTGATAAATTATTTGTATTTTTAAGTCGCATTGATTCATTAGGTAGTGCAGAAGCAATGAAAACCCACATTCAAGAAGCTGCTCAAGATTGGTTAAAACGGGCAAATTTACCAAATCATAGAATAGTTTCTGGTTCCGCTGGTGCATATTTGCTATTAAATAATATAGCAGGAGAACAAACTAAATTAGAAATAGGAGATACTCATGTTATTCAATCTCATTTGCAGAGATTAACAGGTATTGATGATGTGGAAATTCTCAAAACCGAAGCTACTGGTATTCCTGTAATTAAAGAGAAAATCTTTGATTATATTAATACCGAAAGAGTCGCTATTTTAAAAAAACGGTGTGAAGCTTCTCTAAATACAATTATTAGCACATCTGAAGAAATTTATCGTTTAGTTAGTAAAAATCATCCAGAAAATCCTGAACAGGCCAAGCTATTTGCAGAAAACAATCAACGGGTTTTATTTGCAGAATGGTGGAATCAAAAATGGTTAATCATTAAAGCTGATTTACAAAAATACTATGATGCTTATATTATCAATAAAGCTTTAGACAATTTAACCGCTAATTCCTTAACTCAAATAGAGAAATTTCGAGAAGGATATCTAGAAATCGTTGATCAGGAAATGCAGAAACTCCGAGAGGAAACATTTAAAAAGAAAGATAATATTTTTCTGGCTAATTCCAATCCTGAATTTGATAGAATGAAAGCTAATTTTGCTTGGAGAGAGGATTTGTATAATGATATAAGTAGACTTTTATCTAATATTGCTAGACAATTGGCTTTAGAATTACAAAATGAATCTTTAAACTTAGTTGAATATATGACAAGTTTATTATGGGGAAGTGATCAAGTAAAAGCTAGGTTAATTGAAAATTCAGAAGATTATTTTTTAGCTAAATTAGAAAATAGTCTCAGTGTCTTATTTTTGCGGTTTGCGCGACCTGTCGCAGAAGCATTAATTAGAGGTCCTGTTAATAGTGACACTCGCAATAAAATCATCAAAAGTTTGGGGGTAGATATTGAAATTGTTGACAATTATTATAGTGGTAAAGAACCTGCTTATAGTCTTTTGAAAAGATATGTAAAATATGGTGCAGATTTACTTTTTAACTTAGAAGTTCGTCAACAAGTATTAGGAATTACGGGAATAGTAACAGGAATAGCAACAACAGCTATTAATAATGAAATACCACAACAATCGGTAATTTTTGAAGTGGAAAATGATATTAATGCTTTTGAGGAATATTTAAAATTTGCAATTTTTAACGCTGCTAGTTTTGAATCCTATTGTATTCAAGAACTTAAAGGTTTAGTTGATAGTTTTCGAGAAAAAGAAGGTACTTGGACAGGGGTAGCTTTGAATGAATGGTTACAAGGAAATCCACTCTTATTAGCGGAAATACCCAATAATTTAAAATCACAAACATCTAATTTAGAAGTTAGTGAAAGATTACGACAATTATCTATTGCTTTAAAAAGTAATATTCTAGAAAATAGGGAGAAAAATATCTAAAAGCATTGTGTCATTAATAGGACTTACGTATGAATCACGGAATAACGAACCACTCCAGACACAGAAAACACAGATAAATGAGAGTTTGAGGGATATTTTACATAAGTCCTGATTAATTTCAGGATTTTTTAGTTTAATTTTTGTTAAGTAATCAGAAAATTGTATCCAGACCATTTATAGTTGTAAGTATGAAACAAACAGTAAACACATAGACATCTTTTCTAGCAATTTGATAAATCTAGCACTTGCAAGCAGTATAAATAACGACTGTAGTCCCTGTTTGTAAGGCATAAAGAGTATGGAATAAAAAATTCTGTCAGATGATGACAAAGTATAAGCTTTGTGTGTAAGATGTAAATGATCGTATTGGAGCTTACGTGATGTTTGACAATTTTACAATAGAAAAAAATCCGCTGGATAGTTCTTCTCTATTCAGTGGGAACTTAGATCCAGGAATTATACCTTCAATCCCCACCACCAGCACACTTGGTTCAACTCTAGTAATTACTTCTCCCGATAGTCAGCAATTAAGTGAACTGTATCCAGTTGGTAATTTTGCAGAATCAACTATATTGACCCCATTGGTATCTGATTCTAATAATACTTCAGTCAACCTACCTGGTATTAGTTCTGAGTTAAGTTTAAATGCATCTTTGACAGCAGATACACCAGATTTAATTATCAATAGCATTTCAGCCACGTCAGCAACAGCAGGAAATTATCTTGACTTCACCTACAACATTAAAAACCAAGGTGCGGGAAATTCAGGTGCTAACTATACAGGCTTCTATCTATCCACAGATACAACCTTAGATAGTGGTGATACTTATCTAGGTTTCGACTATGTAAATTCCCTAGCAGCAGGAAGTTCTAGCACTGAGTCAGCTAGTATTTACTTAAGTAGTGGTTTGAGTTTGGGAACTTACTACTTGTTTACTATAGCAGATGGTTGGGGCTATGTTTCTG
>Ga0208052_100030_pt1 | contig 58396 bp, 50 predicted proteins | sample LakMenEpi18Jul08_FD_150710 | JGI IMG/M metagenome (GOLD analysis project Ga0208052, IMG submission 150710) | Freshwater microbial communities from Lake Mendota, WI - 18JUL2008 deep hole epilimnion (SPAdes) | ecosystem: Environmental > Aquatic > Freshwater > Lake > Epilimnion/Euphotic zone ... | reverse complement strand
TGGTATAAATTACCAGAAGCACATCAGGCTTTATGTGCAGATAATCCAGATATTTCACACGGAATATTAGATACTTATAGGCAATTAATACGTAATAACCAAATTGAAGTTGAAAGTCTAGATAATCTTCGTGTTGGTTATCTACCTCTGAGTAGTGATAGTAGTCATCACTAATAGAAACCAATTTCATCATATTTGTCTAAAAACCACGCTACGTAAATCTGGAAAAATCGAATCATGAAATTTTTATCCGTAGCACAAACTAAATTTAAGTGAAATGTGTATGTTGCGATCGCCCTTATATTTCCCTAACTTTCGTTGGCTGTGGTTAGGGCAAACTTTAATCTTGTCTGCTGCTAAATTTTGGATGGTTTCCTTAACATGGTTGGTACTCCAGAAAACGGCTTCAGGTTTGGCTGTTGGTACTGTATTAGTAGCGGCTGCAATTCCACGAGCCTTGTTTATGTTGGTAGGTGGTGCAATCAGCGAACTGCTTGCAGCAGCGCTTCGCTATCGCTGGTCAACTCGAAATGTCGCTATCATTGGAGGTCTGATTAATACTGTTTTAATTGGAATTGCTACTGTTTTGCTAATATTAGATGGTTTTAATCTCATTGTTTTCATTGTAATTGCTGTTTTATTTGGATTGTTTGAGGCTATTTTATACCCAGCGATTCTTGCCCTCTTGCCTCAATTGGTAAGAAAATCACAATTAGCAGAAGCTAACGCTTGGATACAGGGCAGTGAACAGTTTACCGAAGTCATCGGACCTGCTGGTGCGGGTTTTATGATTGGTGCGTTTGGATTAACCATTGCTTTTGCAATCAATACACTCATATTTGCCTTTGGTAGTTTGTTCATATACCTAGTGCGGACTCGTCGCCGTCAACCTCTGGCAACTGAACCAGAGAAACAAGCTTTAACAGGTGAGATTATTTTAGGTTTAAAATATGCCTGGACACAGCCTGCTATCAGAATAAGTTTGCTACTTTTAGCAATGATTAATTTTGCAATGTTAGGTCCGATTATCATCGGCGTTGCAGCCTTAGTCAACGTAAAGTTTGGAGGTAATGCCACAACATTTGGTTATCTACAATCCGCTTACGGTATAGGTGCATTACTTGGTGTCTTAGTTGCCAGTCAAATGGGTGCAATTAAGAGTCTCAAAACCCCTCTTGTTTTACTGTGCTATGGTCTGGGTGCGGGACTAATAGCATTAGGATTTGTCCAGGACTTTTGGATAGCATCGGGAATAATTGCCTTAATGGGAATAGGAGGTGGTACTGTCACCGTACTGGGCATGACTTGGCTGCAACAAAATACAGCCTCAAATATGCAGGGACGAATGATGGGACTGACAATGTTCGCTGCGGTAGCTCTTGATCCCTTCTCTCAAGGTGTTTCTGGAGTGTTAGTAGAATTCAGTTTGACGGGATTATTTGTAGCGGCTGGAGTGACAATGTTGCTCACTGCCATAGTTTCCTCAATCGGCCGCACTCATACAATTAAATCAGTTACTACTGATTCTTCATTCCCTGTTTCCGAACCTGTAATTTCAGTGCGTAACCTGAATCATTATTTTGGATCAGGTATGCTACGTAAACAAGTATTATTTGACATTAATTTGGATATTCAACCTGGTGAAATTGTGATTATGACTGGACCTTCCGGTTCAGGTAAAACTACCCTTTTGACTTTAATGGGTGGTTTGCGTTCTGCTCAAGAAGGTAGTTTGAAAATTTTAGGACAGGAAATATGTGGAGCAAATAAACAACAGTTAACTAAATTGCGCCGTCAAATTGGTTATATTTTTCAGGCGCATAACCTAATGACGTTTTTAACTACCCAAGAAAATGTGCGGATGTCCTTGGAATTGCATGATGAATATCTAAATCATGATATCAACAACAAAGCGATCGCCATGCTAGAATCTGTTGGTTTGGGAGATCGTATCAGTTACTACCCCGAAAATCTTTCTGGTGGACAAAAACAACGGGTGGCTATCGCTCGTGCTTTAGTCAGCCAACCTCAAATTGTCTTAGCTGATGAACCTACCGCTGCACTTGATAAAAAATCTGGCCGCGATGTTGTGGAATTGATGCAGAAACTTGCTAAAGAACAAGGCTGTACTATTTTGCTTGTTACACACGATAACCGCATTTTAGATATTGCTGACCGCATTATTTATATGGAAGACGGTCAGCTTAAAGATGTCAATATTACGGCGAAGATACAGTAAACGGAGTGTATTTAGTATTTCAAGGTGATTAGCTACTCCTGGTCCTGATATTTTTCATAATTATTGTCAGCCTGTTGATTATTTTTAACACCATCCTTACCAAATATCCTCTCAGTCCAGAGGTAAGGAATTGGTAATAAAAACCAGACATATTCCCACCAACCTTGATCGATAATAGCAACTCCTATTGTTAATAAGGAAAAAATCGGCTCTATCAAGATTTTCCATCTTGTAGAAATAATAATTTCACTATTTAGATCATCGGCAATTAGTCGGTGTTTATAAGTCGCATAATTCCAGTTAATAAATGATATCAATCCAATGAATGCAGTATTGACGCTAAAGCATATTTTCACAAGAGCATTTTCTGGAAAATAAATAACGAGGGTGTCAGAGTAAGGAATCAGAAATATTCCCATCAGATAAAGTAAATAGAGTGAAATATGAATCGTATCTGCTTGTTTGTAATATTTAAACTGCTTGATATGTTCTAGCCAGTAGAAACCAACAGTCACAAATGCGATCGCATAGCTAGTGAGTGGTTTGATTTGAGCTAGTAAAAATGCCACAACTTCTGAATCTGTGGGCTGTTGCAGCTTTTCAGGAAAATCAAGAGCTAAGAAGCACTCTGCCATTGCCAGTGCAAATATAATATCAGCTATTCTCTGAAGGTGGTCAATAGGCTCTTTCTGAGCAGAATTATTGTTTTTATCTTCATTCATTAGTCATATCCAAAAGTGCAGGCTATTTTTAATTTGTAAGTTAGGTCAAAGTAAACTTACGGTGGAACATAAAATTTAAATAACAATCATTAATGATAAATAAAATTCTGTAAATATTCAATCGGTTGTCCAGTTCCTGTTGGATTAATCGACAGCGTAACCCAACGCATTTATTGGGTTTCATGCTGCTTACTCTGCGAATGCTCACGTTTCACAACAGAACCTACAAATTAAGGCTTTTTCCAATTTGCACAACAGCTTTATTAATAATAATAATTAAAATGGTGTTTTTACCTGTAAGTGTAATATTTTTCCTAGCTGGGGATGGTAAAAACTCAACTCCCTTGCGTGTAAATATAATCTACTGACACTCTTCAAACAACCATAGAGTTTATCCCCTAAAATCGTCATTCCCAGTCCTCTCTTGTCAGCAGCATGAACCCGTAATTGATGAGTACGTCCAGTCAAAGGCACAAATTCAACACGGGTATAATCTCCTTCTCTGTTCATAACGCGGAAGTGAGTTAAACTAGGTTTACCTCGTGATAAATCCACTTCTTGATAAGGACGATAATCAGGATTTCCCCATAAAGGTAAATTAATTTCACCTTCATTAATAGCTAGAGAACCTGTAAGCAAAGCTTCATAAACTTTATGAATTTGTCTTTGTTCAAATTGTTGACTTAATTGAGAACAAGTAACTACATCTTTAGCTATTAATAAAATTCCAGAAGTATCTTGATCTAAACGATGTATCGCCATTATTTCTTGATTATATAAATAACGTAAACGACTAATCACACTATCTTGATTATGAGAATAACGACCAGGAACAGACAATAATCCTGATGATTTATTAACTACAATTAGCCATTTATCCTCATAAATTATTTCTGGTTTATTTGGCTTTAATCCTGACAATAAAAATCCCATTAATGGCTGACATCTTTCCAAACAAGCACCATAAAATTCTCCAGAAACCTTATTTTCTATAGAAGAATTACCCCACCAAAATTCAGCCATTGCTAAAGGTTTTAATTTATGAGTAGCTGCATAATGTAATAATTTAGGAGCGCAACATTCCCCCGTTCCAGTTGGTGTTCCTCCTGGTAATAATTGCTGTAAAGATAGAGATTGTCCATAAAAATTAGTTAAACTATATGCAGCGTGCATTTCTGTTTGTAATTGCCGAGATAGTTGTTTACGTTGTTGTTTGAGTTCGATAATTTTCCTATCTGCAGCGGCTATAATAGCCTTTAAAGGTTGTAAAACTTCATTTTGACAGCGTTTAATATTTCGGCGTTCAATTCCCTGTTTACGGCTTTCTGCTTCCAGTTTTTCCAGGGCAATTTTTAGAGATTCACCTGTAAGAATTTGATCAAATTCTTGCCTTTGTTCCTGTCGTTGTAGTTTGCTATAATGATGATGGAAACTAATAGCTTGTAATTCTTCGATATATTGATCGGAGAGAGTTTGATATGTTTGTCTTTCAGGAATTTCTTGAAGATTAATTATCTGTTTTTTAATAGTTTCTAATTTTGCTAAAATCTCATTTTCTAATAAAGCTACTTCCTCTCTTCCAGGAATAGGTGAAACCCAACCTAAAACCATACCATGACCATTTAATAAACCAGAAAAAGCTTTAATAATTCTTTGTTCACCATTGGGTAATTCAACTAATAAAATACCATACATTTTTCCCTCATAGAAATAAAGGTGATTTTGCTCAAATTGTTGCATGAGACTATTAGCTATAGCTTCAGCTAAAGGGGTACGAGGTAATCTTAGTATTTCACCAGTTTGGGGACATTTTCCTTGATAATAATAGTTAGGAGGTGCAGAAGAAATGATTAAATCAGATTTGATAAAGTCTGAAATTGGATGCAGAAGAGTCATAAAATATATAGAGTATAATATAAGTAATAAATTTTTGTTAAAGCTGTTTTTTAGGGTAATTATCTATCTACAAAATTAAGAATTGGTTATTTCCATTAACTGAAAATAACCATCAATTAGGAGCAATTTGTTTTCCTAAAATTTAAATATCAACATTGATATTTTCTATCTGTCTAGCTGCTTTCTCCCACAACTTTGCTGATTCTTCATCATTCCAGTGAGTTCTGAGATTTTCTGCCTTTTTATGGCATATCCGTTCTAACATTTCTAAAATTGCAGCTAGTGTCAACTGCTCAACTAATCCCTCTAAAATACTCATGTATTCTTTCATGATAGATACCCCTTTTAATTTATACCGAAAATTGAGGTAATTTCTCCAACTTCCTGAATTCAACATACAAGAAGTACAAATTCTCGTCAAAATATTTGATACATCAATCATGACTTTTCAAACATCATGTAAGGCTTCAGCCCAACCACAAAGGAATTAATTATTAGATATCATTGTTCCCAGGGCGGCTATTAGCTTATCCACACTTTCAGGACGACTATTAAAACCCATTAAACCCACACGCCAAACCTTACCCGCTAATTCGCCCAAACCGCCACCAATCTCAATATTATGCTCAAGTAATAATTGGCGTGCAACTAATTTACCATTTACGCCTTCAGGAATACAAACAGTAGTTAAAGTTGGTAGCCTGTATTCCTTCTCAACGTGCATTTTTAACCCCATATCTTCCAATCCTTCCCAAAGATATTCTACATTCTTTTGATGACGTTGCCAACAATTTGCTAAACCTTCTTCTGCCAGCAAACGCAGAGCTTCCCGTAAACCATAATATAAATTAATTGGTGCGGTGTGGTGATATGTGCGTTCAGTACCCCAGTATTTCCCCAATAAGGTCATATCTAAATACCAGTTTGCCACCTTAGATTGCCGCTTGTGTAACTTCTCCATTGCTCGCCCACTCATAGTAAATGGTGACGCACCTGGAGAGCAACCTAAGCCTTTTTGACTACAACTATAAGCCAAATCAACACCCCAATCATCCAAAAAGATGGGAACACCACCTAAACTAGTTACGGTATCCACTAATAATAACGTACCATGCTGACGACACAACTCACCCACACCTTCCAAAGGTTGACGAGCACCGGTGGAAGTCTCTGCATGAACTAAAGCTAAAATCGTCGGTTTATGGGTAGCTACTGCGGCGCTAATTTCCTCTAAATTGAAAACTTGTCCCCAAGGCTTGGTAATAGTTCTTACATCTGCACCATATCTGCCCGCCATATCTACCAAACGATTACCGAAATAACCTGCCACACCAATTAATACCACATCACCCGGTTCTACAGAATTAGCCAGAGAGGCTTCCATTGCAGCCGTACCCGTGCCACTGACAGCGATAGTGTGGGAGTTTTCCGTTTGCCATACATAGCGTAACAGAGATTGAATCTCATCCATCACAGTTAAAAAAGCCGGATCTAAATGCCCTATGGGTGTGGTATTCATCGCCTGTAGTACCGCTGGATGGGCGTTAGCTGGACCTGGACCGAGTAATAGACGGTGGGGGATATTTAGGGGTTCTAGTCCTAGATGCTGACTATTGTTGATGGAAATTGTAGATGTCATAAATTTATGTGAGATGAAATGAGAACTTAATCGCATGATATAGCGGTATGTGGTCAATGAGTATGCCGAAATGCGACTAATTAATTAAGCACCATATTTCCGCCCACGCCATTCGATTATATATTTTTATATATTTTGTTATTTTGTCAAAAAATAGAAATCTCTGTTTTCTATGATTTAAGTTGACTGGTGACATATTCTTTTAGATCGTTTTGCACTGTAAATCCATCAGAGTTGCATTCAATCAGCGATCGCAATTTTAGGTTTGCTAGTGTTGCTAACAGGTTTTGGGAAGTGACAGGAGAAATGATCTTCCTTACTAATTCTGGCATGAATAGGGGTTGGCGGTGAATCGCTAAGGAATAGATCACGGTTTTTTCTAAATCTGATAAGCGTTGAAATTGTTGATCTAATAAATCGTAAATATCGCCAAAGACGGTGATACCCTGGGCTAAAAAAAGATCAATTTTGCTAGAAAATAGAAAATGAATAATGGTGATAACAATTTTCAGTATCAGGGGATTTCCGCCATAGTGATTATGTAATATTTGCCATTCTGCTTGAGTTTTGTCAATGCCTTCTGACTGGAAAATCTTGAGTCCGTCTTCAGGAAGCAACCCTCTCAGGATCAGTAATCTAACTGAATTAGCTTTTTTCTCTAGGACACTGAATGCGATCGGTGGTTCTCGACTGATGATAATTAAACAACTTTTGTGGGTAGACTCCCCAATTGTGCGAATCAGTTGTCCATAACCTTCAAACCCTGGCCGATAATATCCCCCTCCTCCCCATTGCAGAATAGATTCTAGATTATCCAGAACCAGCAAGCAACGAGTTTGATGGAGATACTGCATTAACTTTGATATTAATTGATCTGGAAATTTTGGTAAATCAACGGCTTGCTGGTGTGAGACGATGTGAATTAGATCAGTTAAGGTTTCTTCTACTGTTGGCGCGTGATGAAGCGATCTCCAGATGACATACTTAAATTCTGAGTTGGTGAAACCTGACATTAACTTGGCTATGAGGCTGGTTTTACCCATACCTCCCATTCCTAAGACCATGATTAATTGACAGCGATTGACCTGAATCCATTGGTTCAATGTTACCAGTTCGGCGGTGCGTCCATAGAAAACGGAGACCTTGGGGGCTAAATTATAATCCCCATCAGGCTGAATTTCAGGCTGTAGAGGTTGGATAAATTGTGTTGAGTGTGTTTCTGGCTTGACTAATGGGACGGAAAGAGGTGATTGATAATCATCAGCCTCTAGCACCAGATTAAATGCTTTGAAGCATTTGACTAGAGACTTTTTATCAACTCTGACATTGCAGTTAAAAATTTTGCATAAAGTATGAGAGTCTAAGCCAGTCTGACTACTGAGATAATCCAGGGTAAATCTCTTGCTGTTATTTTCACTATATTCCCTAATTTTTATCGCCTTCTCAAGTTTATTTAAACCTTGAAAGGTGAGGATTGTCCCACGTTTACGTTTTCTTGGTAGATCCATAAGTGATAAATATAAATTGTTTTAAGCAAAGCCGAATTGGGCTAAAGGATTAGCTTTAATCGCCGGAAAAATGACTGATTTCCGGGAAAACGGTATTAATCTGACAAGAGTGTAAAGATACAAATGGGAGATTGAACAGAGTATAGCAGTTAATTGATGCGTTTATCAATACAACATTTTGCAAAAAAGGGAAGTTTTAACAATTTGAAATAATTCTGCGGTCTAATTTGCTTACAGTCTCAACGCTTGAAAGAATTGTGGTAGAGGAGTCGGAGCGATCGCTTGTCAGGATTCTTAAGTTCCTTGCTTAAGTTGGCAAACTTCCATTGCTTTGGCAAACTATACTCTCTTACAATCTTTCAAAAGTGACATTTTTACGCAAAATCGAAGAATGACATGGAATCAACAACTCCCAAACCAACACCAACTCTCAAACCTATCAATAAAGTTTTAGGTTCAGCATTTACAGGTGCTTTAGTGACATTAACAGTTTTTGTTCTTAACACTTACGTAATTCATGAGCCGAATAAAGACATTACCCCTGAAGCATCGGCAGCAGCAACAATTGTGCTTTCATCTCTTATTGCTTATCTAATTCCACCTGATCCCAATGAAACTATTGAAAACGGAAAATCAGCACATAAATAAAGGGAAATAAACAATGAAAGTATGTATTGATCCAGGACACGGTGGAACAGACCCAGGCGCAATTGGTAAAGTTCCATTCATATTAAATGAAAAAGATGTTAACTTGTCTATTTCTTTACTTTTAAAAAAAGAACTGGAAGCAAAAGGACATACAGTTTTCTTAACAAGAGATACAGATATTTCTGTGTCGTTAGGTACTAGAGCTTCATTTGCAAATCAGAAGAATGTAGACATTTTTATTAGCATCCACTGTAATTCATCCACCAGCAATAGTGCGGAAGGTATTGAAACATGGATATTCACTGATTCAAATGCAGGGAAAAAACTAGCAGAACCTGTACAACAAAGTTTGATTTCAACTTTTTCAACTCATAAAAATAGAGGAATTAAAGAAGCAAATTTTCAAGTGTTAAGAGAGACAGAAATGCCAGCTATTTTAGTAGAGTGTGAGTTTATTAGTAATCCAACACAACTACAATTTTTGTCAGATAATAACAATCAAAAGAAAATAGCACAAGCGATTGCATTAGGTATCTAAATTTAATTAGTCTCTCTAAATCAATACCTTGTCCATTTTTTGTAGGTCGGGTTAAGCAACAGCACAACCCGACGCTCATGTTGGGTTATGGCTGATGCCTCCGGCTCCCGCAGGGATACGCTACACTTCGTGAACGTACCTCAACCCAACCTACAAATCAAGACTTTTTTCAATTTGGACAAGGTATTGCTAATTCGATTTACCATTGACCATAACGGACCTGTCAAGCGAAAGGAAATCAATTCTTGGTTGAAACCCGATGCTGTCAAGGAATTTCAGGGGTTTCTATCTGGCCATTCTTAGACAATCCAGAATTAGTGATCCAACGACTCATTTTACCACCAGCATAATTATCGCAATTTCAATAATCTGGAAGACGTTGCATTAATCCTTCATTCTTCTCATTGCCAAAAGAGAAGGATATTTTTTATTATCAATAAGTAATTGACGTTCTAATAAACGAGATTGATCATTAAACCCTAAAATTCTAGCCGTCACTTGTCCTATATTTGTGAGAGATTCAATAGTAGAATTATTCAGTTTAAAATGTTCTCCCCAATTATCCCAACGAGGATGATAAAAACGCACAAATTCTTTTTTATCTATAATAATTGAACCGATATCACTGCCTTTAAAACGATTACAATAAACACAACAATAAGCTAGATTATCTATATTTGATGAGCCACAATGTTTGATACTAATAACATGATCAATGGCACATCCTAAAATAGTATCATGTTCAGCAATCAGGCAATATTCACATAAATTATCTGCTCTTTGAGCAACTAAACGGCGAAGTTCTAGATTTAAATAAGGACGCTCCATAATTGAATTTTAAGCCTTTTCGTGAATAAAATCATAAGCCCTAGCTTTTGCTAGTCTTAATAAATGTTCTAGAATCAAATAATGATCTAATTCTGATTTTTCCTCTGAAGAAATTCCATCAGTTTTTTCTCGAAAAATCAAATCAGATACTCTTTCTTTTACTGTTTCTGATACTTGAAATTCAACTAAACTTTGAGATGTTATGCCAGCAGCGAGAAAGTTGATTATTTCTTCATAAGCTGGATTAATACTGATTGATGTTTCCATGATGATTAATTATCTCCTTTTTTAATCTCCTGAACTTTGGGTATTTAAGCACTTATCGGAAAAATTGACGGCTGGATGAGTTCCTGTTGTGATAATGATAAGATATTGGTATCAATCAAAGCTGGTTTCATCACTTCTCCTTTCAAAAAATGCCTGTTGACGACGGATGTTGATTTCTTCACTGAAATTAGCAAATGTTTCATCTGACATATCATTCCAACAGCCAGCAAACTGCATAGTTTGTTCTAGTAAACCTGGAGATGATTCTCCATTCAATCGCCAATAATGAATAAAATTATATAATTCTTCTAATTTATCTTCGGGAATGAGATTAATTTCTGTGATTAATTTGGTGCGGATGTTTAATAAATCCATAGAGCAAATAAATGTAGAGAATTGACAGATATACTAATTATATAGCCTGTGGTCTTTAAGAACCAAGATACTTTCTAATAAATACGATCGCTCTCCCCAATCAGATAAAGAGCGATACTTTCGGTCAACACCCTAAATGGCATTAATCACCATATTTTCTCCCGCGCCATTCTTTGGGAGTGCGGAGTGCAGATAAAAAGATTCGCAACACCGCTAGGGGGTCAGCTAAAGGAGAAAGCCAGAATAACCAACCACCATTAGCATCTTGACGATCATAAGAGGGAGCGATCGCTAATAATAAAGCAAAACGAATCACCACCAAAAATATATTTAATTCTAACAATAGCAGTGCCGGCAGTGAGAGAACCACAGGAGAAAACAGCAAATAACCCAGTAAAATTAATAGTGGTAAACCCTGCACCGCAGACAATAACCATAAATCACCCCAAACCTGACCGCGGGAGGTTGCGTCTTTCAAATCTAGGCTACGTCCCCATTCTTTCCAGGTTTCTAAAGCCCCTTCATACATTCGCACCTTTAACACCTTTGCTCCGTCTAAAAAGCCCACTTTAAAGCCATTAGAGGCAATATTCCGGGCTAAGGTGACATCATCACAAAAAGAACCTTTAGCGCTGCTGTAACCATTCACAGCCTTTAACACAGACCGACGACACAAAAAACACTGGCCATTAGCCATGACCCGTTCTGGTTGTTCAGTATAAATACCCGTAGGATCAAATCTATACAGTAATGTCATCAACAAAGCCGGTTGTAATAAACATTCTCCCGGATATTTGAGAATAAATTGCGGTGATAAAGATACTAAATCATAACCTTGAGCGATCGCAGTTTTCACTAAACTCGCCACTAAACCGGGGTGGGGTTGAATATCTGCATCCATTCCCAAAAACCACTCACTACCCTCCGAACTAAATAAAAAGCCATTATGTAAAGCCCAAGGACGACCAACCCAGCCTGCAGGTAAAGGGTCATCTGTCATCACCCGAAAGCGGGGGTCTGTTATTGCTGCGGTTTTTACGAGGTCTGGAGTACCATCTTGCGACTTACTATCAACAACAATAATTTCTCGAACTTCGTAACTTTGGCTACTCAAACCGGCTAACAGCGGGCTAATTCGTAATGCTTCATTTAACGTCGGTACAACCACGCTAACTGTACCTAAAAGTTCTGGTGTGGGTTGTTGTGGTTCTAGGGCTGGATAACGTCCTGGACCTTTGAGTAAGCGGGAAAGTAAAATCGCCGTGGCGGGGACTTGAACCAGTAGGAGGAGGAGAGGAATAATATTTAGCAATTTTAACCTTGACTTTTTTTATAAACTAGCTAGTTTATATCTTCTCGCAATTTATGTAAATTAACTTAACAATAATTTGTTTTTAATCTAGGCTACAAGACTAATCCAAAAATACTTGGGGTTGAACTTGAAAACGTTGTGCTAACTGTTGAACTTGACTCAGAGTTAGTGCTTGATGTTTATTTAAAATAGCTTCTATTGTTGCGGATGTACCAATTTCAGGCAAATCTGATAAACTTAATCTATGTTCCTCCATTAAATAAGCCAATACATCACTACCGCTACAATTAGGGATAGAATAATGCTCTTTTTCATAAACCTCAATCAGCGTCCCTAAGGTATCAAGCAAATTATAAAGAGGATGCTGTTCATTTGTGCCAATTTCATCAATCAAATTATTTAATAGCTCGATTGCTTGCTCATATTCGTCTTCATTACGAATTATCAGCAGTGGTGCGATCGCATTCCAATGAGTATTAATATCTGGGGGGAGTGTGATTAACTTTTCCATCTGTCTTTGTCGTATTCTGAATGAGTTAAGATATAACGAATATAAACCTTCTGACGATTAAAATGAATTGAAGCAATTAATCTATATTTGTTACCACCAATATTAAACACAATTAAATTAGTGACAAGATCAGCATTGGGAAAAACAGAACGTAATTCTTCAAAACTCTGAAAGCTTACCGATTCTATAATTTTGAGCCAACGAATCAGCGCAGTTTCACTGTCAGGATACTCTTGCCAAAATTGACGCAACACTTTACGAGAAATAAAGTGCATAATTTAGTGGACTTATTAAGTATTGCCATATTTTATAAATGTGATTATATCACTCTCATTATTCAAACATAGCTAAAAGTTTCTAAACATGAGTCTGTGTGGCATTTTCAGCTTTCTTCTTGTGTAATTAGGAAAGAGGTAAATAATTTCCTCCCCTCTTTCCTTTTCTCTCTTACCTACTTAAAAGCAACCTTGACATTATTAACCGCAACTTCCTGACTAGCTGCTTCAATATTCACAGTTGCAGGTACTCTAGAACCTTTAGACCACAAAAGCACAGCCGGAGCTACACCCAGCACTATACCTAGCAATACCGGAATAGGAAACCCAGCGGCTAAACTCATGACTGTGGCAAAACCAAAGTTACCTAAATAAACTAACAAAGGTACATTCAATTGGTAAGAGTCTAATTTAATCGGGTTTTGACTCCATAATAAAGCCGCTACAGTCATGAATAAAGTACCAGTACCCATCCAACCGACAAAGTTTTGGTAAGGCATACCAAAGAAAGCGCCTGGTTCGTACCAATACCAGAAAGGCAGGGAAGTTTGACTCATGGCTGGGTCAAGGACAAAATCCCAGGAGGTGAGTAGTAAAGCACCTAAAACAACTGCACCAATTTGACGAAACAAGCTGGGTTTTTTATCTACTTGTAAACCCGCACGCGCTAACACATAAGATACACATCCTACATAAAACCATGAAAGGGGAATTGTAAAAGGTACTAAACCAGAAATTTTATAACCTAAGCCACTCAAATAGCTATAGCCTCCAAAGGGAAAACCTGTGCTAGTTCCTAATAATTCACTGGTGAGAGAAATTGATAAAGATGGTATTAAAAATCCTAAAGCCCGTGCCAGCCCCAAAGTTCGATAAGCATATAGGAACACTCCCAACGCCCCGAAAATCATGTATACCACACCACCACCTGCCATACTCCACTGCATGACTGTCTGCCCGACTTCTGATAGACTGACAAGTAGTTCGGCATTGGGAATGACAATTAATATCCCCACCAGTCCAAATACCATAGAAATGATATGACCAATTAGGCTTAGGCGCTCAACGATAACAAGTTGTCTCATATTCAATCCTTAATGATATGCCACTTGGCTACTCAACTGCTAACAGTTTACAAATATTCATGAACATATTTAACTAAATGTTGATCTTTATTCTCTCAAATTGGGAATTAGGGATTGGGATTCAACATTTAGAAACTTTAGGGGTTCAGTAAATATGTTGAACAACTAATGTATAACATACTGAAAACTCTGTGCCAGCAGATAGCGATTTGTGAGGTACAGAACTTTTAAAGTTATAGCAACCGCCAAGTTTATGCGAATTTCCTTCCTACCGACTCCTGACTCCTAACTCCTGACTTCTGCTATATGTCAATGAAAAAGATTCCTTGGTTCTCTCTTACACTAGTGCTATTGAGTTACAGCACATTAGGCTGGGTGATATTTGAAGAAAAAGCCCATTGGTATATACGACTGATAACTGTGATAACTATCCTTTTATCGCTAATCTTTATCATTAACCCTTGGTTGAAACTAGATGATTATTTTCATATTTTTTTCAAGTCAAATACTAGAACTTTTGGTGGAGCTATTTTAGCAGCTTTTCTGTTTTTTCTAATGATTGCCTGGTTTCGGATATTTCTTGATATGTTACTTGTTCTATGCGCGACCATTTTAGCCAAAATAGACTTTCAAGGAGTTGGTTTAAAACCAACACTAGCTTTTGGCTGTATATCTTTTTGCTCATTGCTAGGTTTAGGAATGGGCGCACTTATCAATTACTACATTTAAAATTAGTCTCTGGTCATTAATTATCTAATGACCAATGACCAAGGACTAATAACTAATTAGCTGGCCACAGCTTCTACAGCTTCTACAACTGCTGGATAAACGCTAACTTTTTTCTGGCTTTTACCTTTTCTTTCAAAGGTAACTACACCGTCAACCAGCGCGAACAAAGTATCATCACTACCAATACCAACGTTGTTACCAGGGTGAACCTTAGTACCACGTTGACGGACAAGAATATTACCTGCGCGTACAGTTTGTCCACCATAACGCTTGACACCTAGTCTTTGAGCATTAGAGTCACGACCGTTTCGCGTACTACCTGTTCCCTTCTTATGAGCCATAATTCCCTCTTTTCTATTGACTTTGATTTATCCCAGGTTGCTAGTTATTTAGTTTAGGCTGGTAACTGGTAATTACTATGTATTTCCTGTCACCTGTCACTTAACTAGCAACTTAACCTTTTTTATGATTCTGCGGATGATTCTTCTGCGGTTTCTTCCGCAAAATCAGCATCAATAACGGGATATTCAGCACCTGTTGGGGCTGCTTCGTAAGCTAAAACTTCGCCGTTAAGATTGATAGAATTAATCAAAAATCTGGTTATTTCCTGGCGATGTCCCCGTTTTTTGCGGGTTTTCTTTTTAGGTTTCATCTTATACACCAGGACTTTGCGACCTCGGAGGTGTCGCATAATTGTCCCTTCGACTGTCGCACCTTCTACTAAAGGTTGTCCAATGGAAAGTGCGCCGTCGTGGTTTACAAGTAATACAGCGTTGATGGTAACTTTTTCATCTGGTTCGGCGTTGAGTAGTTCAATGTCGTAAAAGCGACCTGCTTCTACTTTCATTTGCTTACCGCCAGTTTCAATAATCGCGTAAGTCATTAAATTGTCCTTGAGGTTGCCGTACAGGTAGCTGGTTTATAATCTCCTGTGAAGACGCTATTATTTATAGCTTGACCAGCTTTTGCAGTATGTCTACCTGATCCGAGCAGGAATTAGACAGACAATCTAATATGTTACCTGATTGATAGCAAATTAGTCAACCCTTTAGGAAATATAATTTTATTTTCCGCTGATTTCCGAAAAGATCATTCTTGGGTTTGTAGGTAAGTAAGACACAGATGTACAAATTTTTAACTAATCTGAGCAACTTAATAGGGGTGATCAGATTTTTTATAAGTAATTTAACTAGGTTGGCGTTAAAAATTGTTGTTATAGCAAGGAAAGAGTAAAGACGTTGTCATTGATTTTGCGTTTCCTTGCACAATTTGGTTTTATTGTGTTAACCTACTTAGGTCTTTATTTTCTCTTTGACAGAGAAGATAAAGTCAAAATTATTAATTTACAATTCTATTACTTTACCAAATACTAATATGTCCTTTGTTCCTTTGCATATTCACAGTGATTATAGCTTACTTGATGGTGCTAGTCAATTACCAGAATTGGTAGACCGAGCGATCGCATTAGGAATGAAAGCCATTGCTCTCACAGATCATGGTGTTATGTATGGCGCAGTTGAACTGATAAAAATCTGTCGCAGTAAGACTATAAAGCCAATAATTGGCAACGAAATGTATATCCTCAATGGGGATCTTGAAAAACAAGATCGTAAGCGTCCCAAATATCATCAAATTGTTCTTGCTAAAAATACAAAAGGATATAAAAACTTAGTCAAACTTACAACTTTATCTCATCTAGAAGGATTTCAGGGTAAAGGCATATTTGCTAGACCATGTATTAATAAAGATTTACTCAAACAATATAAAGAGGGTTTGATTATTACCAGTGCTTGTTTAGGAGGAGAAATACCTCAAGCAATTCTTAGTAATCGGCCAGATGCTGCTAGAAAAGTTGCCAAGTGGTATAAAGAGGTATTTGGGGAAGATTTCTATTTAGAAATTCAAGATCATGGTTCACAAGAAGACCGAATTGTAAATGTAGAAATTATCAAAATTGCCAGGGAATTAGAAATTAAATTTATTGCTACAAATGACTCTCATTTTATCTCTTGTTTTGATGTAGAAGCGCACGATGCTTTACTTTGTATTCAAACAAATACCCTCATTAGCGAAGATAAAAGAATGCGGTATAGCGGTACAGAATACCTAAAATCATCAGAGGAAATGCACCAGCTATTCCGTGACCATTTACCTGATGATATTATCGCTGAAGCCATAGCTACTACAGAAGAAATTGCTGATAAAGTTGAACCTTATCACATCATGGGTGATCCACAAATTCCTACACCTACAATTCCTTCAGGACATACGGCAGATACTTATGCAGAAGAAGTTGCATGGTTGGGACTATTAGAAAGATTAAATCGCAAATCTCGTAACGAAGTAGATCCAGTCTATAAAGAAAGATTGGAATATGAATTAAAAATGATTCAACAGATGGGATTTTCCACCTACTTTTTAGTAGTTTGGGACTATATTAAATTTGCAAGAGATAATAATATTCCTGTTGGTCCAGGACGGGGTTCTGCGGCAGGTTCTTTAGTAGCTTACGCTATGAAAATTACGAATATTGACCCCGTACATCATGGTTTATTATTTGAAAGATTTCTCAATCCTGAACGTAAATCAATGCCGGATATTGATACAGATTTCTGCATTGATAAACGAGATCAAGTCATTGATTATGTAACTAATAAATATGGTGTTGATAGAGTTGCCCAAATCATCACTTTTAACCGTTTGACATCAAAAGCAGTGTTAAAAGATGTCGCTAGAGTATTAGATATTCCCTATGGAGATTCTGACAAAATGGCGAAAATGATTCCTGTAGTTCGGGGTAAACCTACAAAATTAAAAGTGATGATTTCCGATGAAACTCCCGAACCAGAATTTAAAGCCAAATATGATAATGATCCCACTGTGCGGCGCTGGATTGATATGGCCATGCGAATTGAAGGTACTAACAAAACTTTCGGTGTTCATGCTGCTGGTGTGGTTATTTCCGCAGAACCATTAGACGAACTTGTTCCCCTACAGCGAAATAATGACGGTTCTGTAATTACCCAATATTTTATGGAAGATTTGGAATCATTGGGATTATTAAAAATGGACTTTTTGGGGTTGCGGAATTTAACCTTAATTCAAAAAACCATTGATTTAATTGAACAAAGCAAAGGATATAGAATTGATCCTGATCAAATTACTGGACAGGAAAGAAAGGCACAAAAAATATTAGCCAAAGGTGAATATACCAGCCTACCAAAAGATGTTACTAAAGCTTATTCATTATTAGAAGCAGGTGATTTAGAGGGCATATTTCAATTAGAATCTTCAGGAATGAAACAGATAGTCCGAGATTTGAAACCTTCTAATATTGAAGATATTTCTTCTATTCTCGCACTTTATCGTCCGGGTCCATTAGACGCAGGATTAATTCCTAAATTTATTAATCGGAAACATGGACGAGAAGAAATTGAATATGATACTCAAATTTTAGAACCGATATTAAATGAAACCTATGGAATCATGGTTTATCAAGAGCAAATTATGAAAATTGCTCAAGATATGGCAGGTTATAGTTTAGGACAAGCTGATTTACTCCGTCGCGCTATGGGGAAAAAGAAAGTATCGGAAATGGAAAAACAAAAGCAAAATTTTATTGATGGTTCTGCAAAAAACGGTGTAAAATCACAAGTTGCTGAACATTTATTTGGGGATATGTTAAAATTTGCCGAATATTGTTTAAGTTATGATACAGAAATTTTAACTGTTGAATATGGTTTTTTAGAAATTGGGGAAATTGTGGAAAAGCAAATTGAATGTAAAGTTTATACTGTTGATAGTAATGGAATGCTTTATACTCAATCAATTGTCCAATGGCATAATCGAGGACAACAGGAAGTTTATGAATACTTATTAGAAAATGGGGCAATTATTCGCGCCACAAAAGACCATAAATTCATGACTGAAGCAGGGGAAATGTTACCGATTGATGAGATTTTTGCCCAAGGATTAGATTTGTTACAAGTGGAAAGTTTATAGATACAGTATATTTCGTCTTTATGAGTTACAAAAATATCTCCCCCTAACCCTCTTCTTACTAAGGAAGGATGAAGGGAGGTTAATTTTGTCAGGAGTAAGCTGTTCTGTATTTACCTGAAATCAAGTATTTTTGTGGGTTAAGCATCCCTAATATATCAATTAGGTGCATTTTAGCTTATAACTCCTTCTCCATCTCTGTGCTTCCCTTATTGGTTCAGAAAATTCATCTGCTATTAACTATTTGCGTAAATACATGAAAATATAATGTCTTAATAATGTCTTGACTATGAGATAATATATCAGTATATTCTCGCTGGTTCACGGTGCATTAGTGATGATATTTTAAAACCCGTAACCATTTTATGCGGATAAGAAAAATGGCTGTAGGTATAGAAGAACAGGGTAGCAAGTTTATCACCACCGAAGCAATCAGAAATCAAGACGGAGAACAGAAGGTTTGGGATGCTTTTCGGAATGCGTTTGCTGATAGAAACTGTATTGGATATTGGCGTTATCCCATTTTTTCCAAAGTTGGAGAAATTAGAAAAGAGCCAGATATCTTAATAGTTGATAGAGGATTTGGTGTGGTTGTAGTTGAAGTTAAATCTATAAATATTGACCAAATTACTAATATTAATGGTCAACAATGGCAATTACAAAATTCTGCGGAAATAAATCCCTATCAACAAGCAGAACATCAACTGCGAGCCTTAATATCTTATTCTGATAGAGAAACAGCACTTTTACGGAAAGTGAATGGTAAAGCTTTGGTTGCATTACCGCAAATTACCGCCGAAGAATGGCAGCAAAAAGGCTTTGATAAATTACCAGATGTTCCACCAATTATATTCCAAGACCAATTAGGAAAGGTTGTTTTACTTGAACGGATTCAACAAGCTAATACTGTGATTTCTGGTGCAGATTTAGAAGATGTAAATTGGGAATTATTATTATCAGTGATTGGCGGTACACCCTTACTGCGTAAACCCCCTCGTCATCAAGTTAGTGCTACTGGAAAAACCCGTTCTAGCGTCATTGATAGTTTACGAGAAAAACTTTACGAGCTTGATTTACAACAAGAACATATTGGCAAAGAAATTCCCCCAGGTCCCCAACGCATTCGCGGTATTGCAGGTTCAGGAAAAACAGTTTTACTCTGTCAAAAGGCCGCAAATATGCACCTAAAACATCCAGATTGGGATATTGCATTAGTATTTTTTACCCGTTCCTTATATGATTTAATAACTGGTTTACTCGACCAATGGATAAAGCGTTTTAGTTGTGGTGAAATGCAGTATGACCCCAAAACTAACTCGAAGTTACGAGTCTTTCATGCTTGGGGAGCAAAGGAACAACCAGGTTTATATCGCACTATTTGTGAATATCATGGTAAAAGACCGGGAACTGTTCAAAACACTAATGAAAAACAGCCAAATCGAGGTTTAATAGATTTAAGTAAACGGCTATTGGAAGAAATTACTATTGAACCAATGTTTGATGCCATCTTAATTGATGAAGGTCAAGATTTAGTAGCCGAAGATGATTTAAAATATCAGGATAAACAAGCTATTTATTGGTTAGCTTATCAATCTTTACGACCTGCTGATTCTGAACAACCAGAACAAAAACGCTTGATTTGGGCTTATGATGAAGCTCAAAGTTTAGATAGTTTAAAAATTCCCACTACATCAGAATTATTTGGGATAGATACTAAGCTTAATAAAGCGGTCACTGGTAACTATAAAGGTGGTATTAAAAAATCGGAAATTATGCGCCGTTGCTATCGAACACCAGGTCAAATTCTCACATCTGCTCATGCTATTGGCATGGGTTTGTTACGTCCAGAAGGAATGTTGACAGGACTCACAAATCAAAAAGCATGGAAGCAAATTGGTTATGAAGTTGTAGGTAATGGTAAATTTATTTCCGGTAGACAGATTACTTTGCGTCGTCCACCAGAAAACTCACCAAATCCCATATCAGAAATTTGGGGAAACCATGTTTTAGAATTTGAAACTTATAGTTCTCGTCAGGAAGAAATGAAGGCTTTATCCGAGAACATTATGCACAACATTGTCCATGACGGACTCAACCCTAGCAGGGATATTTTAGTATTAGTTTTAGGTTCATCTTATGAAGCCATGGAATTAGAAACTCAGATAGCTGGTTTCTTGATAGAGTCTGACATTGATGTTTATATTCCTACGGCTTTAAAGTTAAATGATTTAGTTCCCCAATATCCAAATAATGATCCTGATAAATTTTGGCATGATGGTGGTGTAACCGTATCACGGATTACTCGCGCTAAGGGACATGAAGCAGATATGGTATATGTCCTGGGTTTTGATCATGTGGCGCGGAATGAAAGTGATGTGAATTTCCGTAACCAGTTATTTGTGGCTTTAACTAGGGCGCGAGGTTGGGCTAATTTAAGCGGTGTGGGTAGTTATCCTATGTATGAGGAAATGCGAAAGGTTATTGCCAGTGGGGAGAGTTTTACTTTTACCTATAAGCGTCCACCTAAGCGAGATATTGGAGATGGTGATTAATATCTCATAAGACAGGGAATAAATACTCTGTCTCAAAGCTATAGTCGGTTAAAACCGACTATTTTTACTTTAATTATTCTTCTGAGCTAAATAATACAAAACTCCCCCTAAAAAGAGAGACTTTAAGTAATTTATCCCTCTTTTTTTCTCTGGTGTATTTGATTTATAAATGTGTTATTATCAATATGTGAATCATCCTGAAAGTTAAGGAAAATGACTCAAGAACTAATAGACCTCAGAAACAGCATTTTACAAGGAAATTATGCAGGTGCTTTAGCAATTATTGATGAATTAGAAGGAATCAGTAAACAAGCAATATTGAGAAATATAGAATCATGTTTAAAAATTCTACTAATTCACCTAATTAAAAATCAAATAGAACAAAGATTAACAAATTCTTGGATAGCTTCTATTCGTAATTCAATTAGAGAAATTCAAAAAATTAATCTCAAAGAAAATAAAAAGTCCTATTATATCAATCATGATGAATGGGAAAATTTAATAGAGGAAGAAGTAATTGAAGATGCCATTGCTGATGCTAGTATAGAAATCATGAATGGCAAATATACCCGTTCTCAATTATCAAAAATCCTAGATAGAAAGCCAATTATGTCAACAGCTATGACATTCTTATTTTTAACTTATACCTATTTACCAAAAGAACTACCAGCTATTATGGATGATTATCTCAGTCAATTACCAAATGATAAAAATTGGTAATTTTTCGTTATTTTTTGGTTTTCCCCCTTTCCCTGCTCTAGCAAATAATTGATTAATGGTACGGAAGTGATCATAAAATTTCACAGTATTTTATAAGTAAAATTTATATAAATACAATAATACTTTTAATATTCATAACTGATGAAAATTCAACTTTAGATTTTCTTAACAATTAATTGAGAATTATTTTTATTTAGCAACGAGCTTGCAATACTTTCGGCGATTTGCTAGAATTATTGAGAATTTCACAATTGGGGTATTATTGTCAATTTTGCACCCGGCTAAAAAGATGATCTTTAAAAGTCTTTATTCGTAGTCGTTTCAGAGATCTATTTTGAAAAAAATACAAAACTTTACAAATTAGCAGTGGTTTGAAACGGTAAATTGGGGAAAAATTATTCAGCAAATAATGAACTTTGACTAGCAGAACTAATGTACTATTGACAAATAAGTTAACTTATGGTGTGTGAGGATAATTTTTGGTGGTAAGTAGGGTTAGTAAGCAGCTAAGGATTTCTGAGAAGTTAGTTTTTGACTGAGATGATTCATAAGTTAAAATTATTAATTTCAATTTTTAAATAAGTTTTTTTGAAAAAAATTTTTATTTTCAGGGTTCGGGTGGCTTTCGGCGTGGTAATATAGCTATATTAATATAATGGAGTGGTTGCAAAATTTTTATTTAGGCACGCATTCCCATTATCACAATATCACTCCGGGCGGCGCAAGTCAATAGGTTAGAACCAAAAAAAAGAAAATTTTTTTAAATTTTTTTGAACCTCGCACCCATCAGGGTCAGGTTTTGCCACAACACAATTATAACACAAACGAACATCCTGTAAATCCTGATTCTGACATTTTAAGTACCTGGACAGAATTAATTACATATTATTTATTTACAAATCCTTTGTCCATTAAAGATTTTAGTCCAAATATTTATGTAATTAATTTTGTCTCATTACTTACTTTGGAATTGAGCCGCAATTGTTCCAGTGTCCACTCATGAGTATTGGTGCGTGGTATGTGGTGAAAATTAAATATAATATATGCGTGACTCGAAACCCCTATCAAGACATTCTATGGAACGTCTCTACATTTGGCTTTGCTGATTTGAGGTATGAAAATGATTTTTGATGATTTCAAAACCCTTGTAGAGACGTGACCTGGGTAGAGAGTCGTATCTGCCCAGAAAACACATCCCAGGCTATATCTACGGACTCCTAAAAGAACTAATCAAGACATGATCTAACCTTGTTCAGGTGTGACAGAAGGGCAAAAAATCGTCCGAAAACCAATATGGTTAGTGGAGGTATCAGTATCCTCCGGATGTCGAGCCGCTGGACGGTAGCGAGCACAATAGTTAGGAGCGCAGAGAAAAGAACCTCCTTTTAGCACCTTGCGCGGTTTCCGCATAGAGGGCGACAACCTGCGGTCATAGCTATCTATTTCCTTTCCACCTCTAGGATTTTTGGGAGTACAACAGGCTTTGGTCGGATTTTCTAGATGTTTCTCTCGATACCAATCCTGAGTCCACTCCCAAACATTACCAATCATATCGTAAAGTCCATAGCCATTAGCAGGATAGCTACCAACCGCTTCTGGACCTGGTGATTCAGATTTAAGATTTTCCGAGGGAAACTTTCCTTGCCAGATATTTGCCATTGGTTTACCATTGGGCATAAATTCATTTCCCCAAGCAAATTCCGCACCATCTAAACCGCCCCGTGCTGCTAATTCCCACTGGGCTTCAGTTGGTAGTTCCTTTCCTGCCCACACAGCATAGGCCAGAGCATCTGCATAAATAATATGCAATACGGGGTGATTTTCCCGATTTTCCAGGGAACTATTTAGACCTTCAGGATGTCGCCAGTCAGCACCAGGGACATAGTGCCACCAGCATGAAACCTGGGGATTAACAGGCTGATCTGGTTTGATAAATACTGCTGAACCAGGTACTAACATGGCCGGATCTGCATCAGGATAGTCTTCTGCTTTTGGAGGCTTTTCCGCAAAGGTAATGTATCCCGTTTCTTTAACGAATCTTTGAAATTGTTTATTAGTAACTAAATAGCGATCCATCCAGAAACCACTAACCGTTACAGTGTGAACAGGCCCTTCTTCTGGATATTGTGAGTTATTTGCTCCCATCTCGAAAGTCTTTTCAGGAATCCATACCATATCTTCATCGGGAGGTTTCCCAGCATGAGAGGGCGATTCTTTAGATATTTGTGAATTTGAAGTCATTTGAATATTATTTTACTACTTTGTTAATGTGTAATTCTTAACTATTTATAGGGGCAATTGATCAATTGCCCCTAGAGACTCCGTTTAAGGGTAAGTCCTCAGAATTACAGCAGTTGCCGCTATTATGAAGTACAGATACCAATGATTAAACTCTTGTGGTGTGGGCATCTTGCCCGCATAAGGTGTACCTCACTCAAGCTAAAAGTGCTGTAAAAAGTTAGTCACGCTACAACCTATCTATCCTATTGAATCCCCATAGCAATGCGTGCGCGCAATTCATGAGGAATAGAGTTTTTTGGGGAGTCATCGGGAATTTCTATTTTCACCCAATTCACCTCTCCATTAAACTTGTTTCCATTGGAAAATCCATAGTCTGTCACAGGAGAACCCGACTCAAAACCAACATCACAGCATTCATCGGCAGAGAATATACCATATTCTGTTTGATGAATATTTGGTTTTGAGTCTAGAGGTTTTTCTAAACCTGAACAAGGATTTTTAGGTTCCTCTTTTTCAACGGAAAGGGTAACTAGTGCTCCATTCCCTAAACCAGAACCATCGGCGAACCCATATAAAAGGTTGTTATCATCATCATACGAGTATGTACGATCAACGTCATAATGAAACTTCATCTGGACATAAGGGGTATCGGCGCTAAGTTCTGAGTCACATTCAACGTCATATTTTTCCAACCCAAAAAAGTTGTAACAATATTTCAGCTTGCCATTCTTAGCATATAAAGTCCAACCACCGAATCTACCACCAACCGCAATAATAACGCCTTCTGCCTTCTCTTCCTTTTTCAATTGTGACAGGTCTAACTTTGCTACAACTGTAAAAGACTTATTTTTGTATTCAATAATCGAGCTTTCCGTTAAGCGTCCCATCCCACCATATAAGATTTGAGAGTTACCTGTTACCAATTGTGGACGACCTGCTATTTCAGCATTACCGCGTGTTGCAAAACGATCATCAAGGGGGACAACATTGTACTTAACAGCCTCAATTAACCATTGTCTTTGCAACTCCTGCAATTTCTCTGATGCTGGACTATTCTGCACATTATCAACTAGATTTTTAGATTGAGTCCAGTCTACTGGTGTCTTTTTCATCCAGCGTACCTGTTGAAACCATTTTTCCTGCTGTGGATTCCTGTCGTCCCCAAGTATTCTTAGCTGATGATAAAGGTCTTGATGCTCATGATCATACTCGTCACTTATTTTATAAAGTTCCCAAACATCATCATCAAATGCAGGTATGTTAGCTTCACCTGTTTGCCAGGGGAGGCGGTGTTGCGTTACAGCAGTCCAACCCTTATGATAAATTCCCCGATTACCTACCATCTCAAAATATTGGGTTTGGTGAGTACCTTTTAACCATATTTTTTGGTCTTGTACCTCGGTGACATTTTTAAAAGAATAAGCCATACTCACCCCTTCCATGGGTTTTTGCATAACCCCATGCACAAAGGTCGGTTGGGGCAAGTTGGCGACTTCTAAAACCGTGGGAGCAACATCAATCACATGATGGAACTGAGAACGGATACGGCCTTCGATTGCATTTGCATCATATGCAATAATCTTAAGGCGGTTTTTCGCAATCTTTTCAGGCCAATGAACAATACAAGCATTGCGAGTTCCTCCAAAGTGAGAAGCTACCTGTTTTGTCCATTGATAGGGTGTATTCATGGCATGAGCCCAACTTACCGCATAGTGGTTATAAGCATCCTCAGTACCTAAATCGTCTTTCTTGCCTATTAAGTATTCTTCATCTTCTAGATTATAACCTGTCAATGTGATCATTTCGTTAAAAGTACCTTGCTTGGAACCTTCCGCGGAAGCACCATTGTCGCCGATGATATAGTAGATGAGAGTATTATCGAGAACCTTTAATTCCGCTAAAGCGTCTACCAACAAACCCACATGATGGTCTGTGTGTTCTAAATAACCTGCATAAACTTCCATTTGTCGAGCGAGGACTTCCTGCATCTTAGGGCAAAACGAATCCCAACTCGGAATCTGATTGTCGTCCTCTCCATATTCACCTTCGGGAGGAGCGCTTAATAAAGCATCATTTGGAATTATGCCTAACTCTTTTTGCTTGGTGACGGTTTTGTTCCGTGTCGCTTCCCAACCGTCATCAAATGTTCCCTGATACTTATAAGCCCAGTCCAGTGGGACATGGTGAGGAGCATGACAAGCACCAGGAGCAAAGTACATGAAGAAAGGCTTATCAGGCATTAAGGATTTTTGCTGTTTTACCCACTTAATGGTTTTTTCAGTCATATCCTCGGTAAAATGGTATTCTTTACCAGGGGTTTTTTCCGGTTCAACAGGAATAGTCCCTTCATAAATACCAGGATAATATTGGTTAGTCTCACCGCCAATAAACCCATAAAAGTATTCAAAACCAGCACCACCACTAGGCCAGCTAGTAAATGGACCCATAGGACTTGTTTCCCAAACAGGAACTTCGTGGCATTTACCAAACTGAGCGGTAGAATAGCCATTAAGTTTCAAAATTTCTGCCAAAGGAGCCGCTGTATTCGGACGTAAGCAATTGTTACCAGGTGCTGAGGTGGCCATTTCGGTAATTGCTCCAAAGCCTATGGAATGATGATTTCTTCCTGCTAGTAAGGCGGCGCGGGTAGGATCACAAAGGGCAGTAGTGTGAAAACGATTGTATAATAGTCCATTGGCAGCTAGTCTTTCCGCTGTAGGTGTATTAATTAGTCCACCAAAGGCAGAAGATGCTCCAAAACCTACATCGTCTAGCAGAACAATAAGAACATTAGGTGCACCTTCGGGGGGACGTAAAGGAACAATGGGAGGGTATTTGGTATCAGGGTCTTTGGCATCAAAGGTTGTTAAGCCTGGAGGAGTAATATCAGGAATAGGTAGGACATCGCGTGATGGTTTGTTTGTACCGTCGTTGCTGGCCATAGGGTAAGTCTCTCTGTGTAGTTTTTAATGTGATTTGATGGTTTGCTTAACCCAGATTTTTCGCAAAATTTGCAAAAAAGGGTCAAAAACTGCGAAATATCTATGTCATAAGCAAGTATTTTGTCAGTAGTTTTACCACCTTCCTAGAACTATATAGCCATTTATCGTTAATGAATATTCCAAAATTCCTACTTTTTCGTAGGTACAAAAAATGTCATTATTGGTTGTATAATTCAGTTTTTAGGCTTTATGCTCTCTCAAACTACAGATTACGTTAAATTACTAGCATTAATCTCTTCATCTAGCAAATACCATCATTAATCAAAATTTTCTTTGGTAGAATTATTAACCCGTTACGACACTATATGTCACGCTCTCGCCTAATTCATAAGTTAAAATTATTAATTTTAATTTTTAAATAATTTTTTTTGAAAAAAATTTTTTATTTTCAGGGTTTAGGTCGCTTTCGTTGTGGTACTATGGTCATAGTATTATAATGGAGTGGTTGCAAAATTTTTATTTAGGCACACATTCCCATTATCAGAATATCACCCCCCGCGCCGCAAGTCAACCAGTTAGAACAAAAAAAAGAAAATTTTTTTAATTTTTAATGGGACAAAAAGTTCTCCAACATACAGCGCATTTCATCTAGGTGAGGTAGAATTTTAGCGGGCAAGATGCCCGCACCATGAGATTTTTATGATTAATATCTGTACCTCATCACATCGGAAACTGCTGTAATACCATACTATGAGTTTATACCTTTCATCATTGCGAACTCTGAAGGCTTACTATCAACAAATCAAGAGGTAATTTTCTCGTTTCTCGTTCCCATACTCTGTATGGGAAAAAATTATAGAAGGCTTTGTTTTCTTTGTCAAGTGGAGGCAGAGCCTCCTAATGGCATTCCCAGTCTGAGACTGGGAACGAGATAATAGAGATAATATTTAGTACACAAAAACCGGAACTCTTTTATAAGCAGGTGTACCACTTTCAGGATCAATTTCTGCTGTCAATAAAACGTTAGCTTCAGGATAAAACATAAAAGCTACACCTTCACGAATCGCACCGCTAATAATTTCAATATTTTCTAGTTCTCCTCCACTTCCTTTAACTGTAACTCGTTGATGTTGTTGAAATCCTGCTTTTTTAATATCCAAACTATTCATTAGAATACAATGACGATGGGGCATATTGCGATATTTATCTGCACTGCGATAAACTACTGTATTATGTTGTCCATAACCGCGTCCTGTTCCCAATATCAGGACAATTCCTGGTTGATTTTCCTCCACACCAAAAGCTGATTTATCAGGTAAATTTAATTGTGGTAAAGGTGTGATAAACATCCGCGCTTTACCATCAAAAGTGGGAAATTTCGGTTCATCAAAAATCCGTCCTGTAATGGTAAATTCTTCCTGAGTTTGATCAATTTGACCTATTTTCTCATAACCAGGTATAGTTTTAGCAATTAATTCTCTAACATAAACCGTATCTTGTAATTTACGCCAATTAATCGGATTTTCATCATGTAAACGATGAGCTATTTCTGTAATTAATTCTACTTCAGAAATCAAATCAGAATTACCTGGTTGTAAATGACTTTTACCGACATCATTTAACCTGACAAAATTATTACCTGATTCCGTTGTTGTCTGATGAGGATTTTCAAAACGATTGAAAACAGGTAAGATTAAAGTTTGCTGTTTTCCTAATCCGTGAAAATGTCCTAAATTCGGTTTTGTCGCTACATAAAAAATGGTTTCTATTTGTGATAAAGCCCGTTTTGCTTGTGATAAATCTGGGTTAGCTGCATACAAATTTCCCCCTAAACAAAAGAGGGTATTGATCTTTCCTAATTCTGCTGCTGCTATTAAATTCCGGGTATGATAACCAGGAGTTTCATTCAGGGGTTTTCCTAACAGTTTAGATAGTGCTTGTTTGATTTCTTCCCGCAAATTGACAGTGACACCCATTGAACCAAATCCTTGGACGTTAGAATGTCCTCTAATGGGCATTGTTCCCGCACCAATTTTACCAGCATTACCTGTAATTAAAGCCGTATTTGCTATACTCAAAACATTATCTACACCGTTAGCTTGTTGAGTGATTCCCATAGCCCAAGCAAAAACTACACGCTCAGATTTACCAATTATATAGGCTGTGGCGGTAATTTCTTCATGAGATAAACCACAGGTTTTGGTGATATCATCCCAAGATATATTACTGGCATAATCTAAAATTTGTTGCCAGTTTTGAGTGGAGGATTTGAGATATTCTATTTTAATTAAATTTTGATCAATTAGAGATTTTTGTAACCCTAGAAATAAGGCTACATCACTACCAGGAATCGGTTGCAAATATAAAGAAGATATATCAGAACCCCCGGTAAGTAAGGATTTGATCGGAAAAGCAGGAGAAGCAAATTTAACTAAACCAATTTCAATTTGGGGATTAATAATAATTACTTTACCACCCCTGTTTCGTAATTTGATTAATTCGTTCATTAATCGGGGATGATTTGCGGGTGCATTAGAACCAATTAAAACCACACAATCACTATGTTGTAAGTTTTCTAAACTTACCATTGATGTTCCTGAACCGAAAACTTTTTTTAAGCCGACGGTTGAGGGAGCGTGACATAAATCCGAACAATCTGCTAAATTATTACTACCAAGTGATCGCATTAACAATTGTAATAAATAAGCAGCTTCATTAGATGAACGTCCAGAACTATAACTAGCTATAGTTGCTGGTGTGAAACTAAAGGCTTGTTTTGCAATTTGATAAACTTCTTCCCAACTAATACGTTGATAATGAGATGAACCTGATTTAAGAATGAGAGGATAACTAAGTCTACCTAAGTTATCACATTCTTGAGAGGTTAATTCTTGTAATTCACTGATATTATATTTTTGGAAAAAATCTTGTTTAATTCCTGGTTGTAATTCTGCTGCAATAGCTTCTACACTTTTAGCGCAACGTTGTAAATATTCTCCTGCTTCATTGACAAATCCTCCTTGTTGTCCACCTGTACCCCAAGCACAGGATAAACAAGTGCTTTTATGATTGAGAGTTTGCCATAATTGTAAACCTTGGGGTGAGAGAGTTTTTTCTACCCAATATTGAATTACTGGTAAACCACCACCAGCATAAGAATTAGATTTATTTTCTGGTAAATTATCCATAATTAGGAGTTGTATATCTTATTTATAAAGCTTTAATGACTTCTTCTGGACTAAAAGATTGTTCATAGTCTTCTGAAATTAAATAAATGTCCAATTGTTTTAAACGTTTCCATTCTTCATAACTAATGAGAGTGGTGATTTTAACTGCATCTGAATAAATAGGGAATAGGGATTAGCAATTAGCAATTAAGATCTGACAATTACCAATTACCCATTACCAATTACCCATTACCCATTACCCATTACCAGTCAACTATTCAGCAGTTTTATTAGCTGCACGATTAGCACGAGCTTCCGCTGAATTCATGACTTCTGCAAAATTTTCCACAACTTCACCGGGGAAATTTTCTAAAACTCTGGTAGAAATAGCAATTCTACCTTTACCCTGGTCTAAATCAATAATTACAGCTTTAATGGGTTGACCAACTTGAAAGACTTTTTCTAAAGATTCAATAAATTTTTGGCTGACTTGTTTAATGTGCAGTAAAGCACTGGCACCATTTAAATCTACAAATACACCAAAAGGTTTGATTCCGGTAATTTTCCCCTCTACTAATTGACCTAATTCTAATAAACTGAAGTTACTAGAACGAGCCGCTAAACGTTGAGAAAGAACCAGTTTCTTAGTTTCACGATTAATTTCTAAAAAGCCAACGGTCAGATTTTGACCTTTAAGTGCTTCTAGATTATCACGTTCGGAGATGTGCGATCGCGGAATAAATCCTCGGACACCCAAAAGATCAACCGTAACACCGCCTTTATTAACACCTGTTACCCGCACTTGGACAGTTTGGGAATTTTCCTGCATTTCTAAAAGTTTATCCCAAATCTGACGCACTTCAAACTGTTTACGGGAAATAGTAACTTGACCTTCTGCATCCTGATCCCGAATAATTAAAAACTCTAATTCCTCATTCATCGGTAATACCTCCGACAAATCAGTTACTCCTCTCAAAGAAGCCTCATCTTGGGGAAGAAATGCAGATGATTTACCACCAATATCAACATAAGCTCCATCATGGTCAATTTGAAAGACTTTACCACGAACAATTTGCCCTTTTTGAAATTGGTAATCGTGCTTTTCTAGTGCTTTAGCAAAATCGTCCATTGAAAAAGACGAATTAGCTGTTTGAGAAAGTTTAGATTCGGAATTCATGACTTTGAAGATAAATTATTATTTGTTAGTTGTCAGTTGTCAGTTGTCAGTTGGCTAAAAAGTTCTTGGACTTGTTGCCAAGCATTTGCCGCAGCTTTAGAATTATAACTGGCACGATGATCACAAAAAAATCCGTGATCAGATCCATCGTAGCGCAACACACGATGGGGAACTTTGTATTTTTCCAGTTCTGCCTCAATCTCATCCACTTGTTCTAGGGGAATACTCCCATCTTCTGTCCCAAAAAAGGCGTAGATAGTTCCTGTAATCTTTGATGTCCGGGTAATAGTCGGATTTCCACCTCCAGGAGTACGATTAGTAATCCCCGCACCGTAAAAGGAGGCAGTAGCCTTAATATCTGGTAAAGTAGCAGCTAGATAGGCGACGTGACCACCAAAACAAAAGCCAATACAACCAAATCCATCTTTTTTTACTTGGGGTAAAGTTTTTAAGTAGTTAATAGCTGCTTGAATATCACTTAAAAGTTCTGATGCTGTAGTCTGTAACCAAGCGTATTTTCGGCCTATTTCTACGTCTTCTGGAGTATAACCAGTTTCAAATCCAGGTGCTTGACGTTGAAACAGTGCCGGAGCAATAACTACATAACCCTGTTGAGCAATTCGTTGTGTTACCTCTCGAATATGCACATTAACACCAAAAATCTCCTGTAAAACAATAATTCCCGGATAAGAACCGGGGGAAGTTGGTTTTGCTAAATAAGCATCTATTTGTAAATTGCCCGCGGGAACTTGAATTGTTGAGGTATTTATTACTGGCTCTGTCATAATTTAAGTTGGCAGCAAGGGAAAAGACAAGGGATAATATGTCTGGGGTAAGATGCAAGGATTTTGAGCCATGATTAATGACTTCAATCATCCTTTAATTCATTTTCACCCTTAACTCCTAACTCCGGTATAGTTCCTTGGTGATATTTATCAGAGTAAATTAACCAACTAATCATATATTTAATAGGTAGCTGATGGCAATTAATCTCAGTTTTAGGGAGAGGAATTGGTGATGATTCAATTCCGTATTCAAGCAGATAGTGAAATTCCTGCATCTAACCAACTATTTAATCAAATCCGATTTGCGATCGCTTCTGGGCAATATTCACCCGGATACAAGTTACCCAGTACCAGGGCTTTAGCAATGCAAACTGGGTTACACCGTAACACCATTAGCAAAGTTTACCGCCAGTTGGAGGTAGAAGGATTTGTTGAGAGTCTGGCCGGTTCAGGTATTTATGTGCGTAGCCAAGGTCATGAAGGCGGAAATAGATCACAGTCTCCCATTTTTAAACAACATCCAAACAGCTACAAAATAGTTCAGCAAGCCATAGATGAGTTATTAAATCAAGGCTGTTCTCTCAATTTAGCACGGGAACTATTTTTAGCAGAGGTTGACTGGCGGTCGCGCTGTAGTGCTAGGGTATTGGTGGTGACACCATACCAAGATATTGGGGCTGGGGAATTAATGGTTGATGAATTAGGGGAATCTCTGCAAGTTCCCGTCCAGCTAGTACCAATGGAACAACTAATGGCGGTATTAGACCAAACAACCTCGGCCACATTAGTCACTAGTCGTTATTTTATCGGAGAAGTGGAAGCAATGGCTGCCCTTAAAGCCGTTCGTGTTATCCCCCTAGATATTCACGACTACGGGAAAGAATTAACTGTAGTTAAAGGTTTACCCAAATCTAGTTGTATAGGTGTAATTAGCCCCAGTTCTGGTATTCTCAGAGCTACGGAAGTTATTCTTCACGGCTTGCGCGGAGATGAGTTGTTGGTGATAACTGCTCAACCCAAGGATGCTTATAAGTTACAGGCAATGGTCAAACGCTCAGAAATTATCTTTTGCACAGATCAAATTAGCTATTGTACAGCACAAGCAACTATCCAAACGTTATCAGAAGACTTAATTCGTACACCTAAACTAATTCGCTGTGAAAACTACATTGGTATACAGTCCATTAACTTACTTCAGCGGGAACTGGGATTAATTTAAGACGATATAGGGGTGCAGGTTTCGCGCCCAGATTCTACGTAATTAAAAAAGTTTGTTATCAACAAGAGTGATATGATCAACTCTACGGAGGTAGAATTTGGGAATTTTTGAGGAGTTAGGATTTTTTCAATACTGTAACTTATCACAAGATCATCGTACTTGATATTGGGCTATGAATACTATAGTATTCTAAATTGATTTATTCGCCAGTGCTGTTGATACAAAAACAAAGTATCCCCAGCTTAACTGTAATTAATCACGCAGTTTTTTGATTACCACTACTCTACCTTCTATATTCATCTCCACAATCACCAATTAATTGATATAAATCCCGCGAATGTTGAGAAACTGCATCTATTTTCCCCATATCTTCAGTATCTAAATTAAAAGTAAATACCCTAGCATTATCTGACAAATGTTCCGCAATTCCCAATCTAGCACCGACAATTACACCCCCCACTGCTGGCTGATTTAAAATGTAATTTACAGCTACATTAGTAATACTAACTTGATATTTATCAGCAATGGTTTTTAAGGTATTTAGTAACTCTTGAAATAGTCCCCAACCACCCGAATTATCAATCATTTGTTTGTATTTTCTCAAGCTAGTAGTATTTATTTCTAAGCCTTTAGGTTCTGGTTTTTGCAAATATTTTTCTGATAATAAACCACCACAAATAGTACCATAGGTAAACAATTTAATATCATGCTCTTGACAAAAATTAACCATATTTACCTGTGGTCTTCTGTCAACGAGAGAAAACTGTACTTGATTAGAAACAATTTTGATTCCTGCTGCGGTAATAATTTGTAAATGTTCCGTATCAAAATTAGTTAAAGCTAAATGTTTGATCTTGCCTTCATTTTGCAATTCTACCATATATTGGAGAGCATCTAAATAATTATTATCTCGATATTCCCACCAGTGAAACTGCATTAAATCCAATGATTTAACATTCATTCTTTTCAAAGAGATATCAATATTTTCCTCAACTAATTTTCTCGTCATTTTCCCAGGACGAGGAACCCATTTTGTAAAAGCTTGAATATGATTCACAGCTTCCTCTCCACGATTTGCAATTAATTGACGACGAAACTCACCAATAAAATCTTCTGCTGGTCCATAATGGTCTGCTAAATCCCAAGTTGTAAAACCAGAATCAACATATTGAAACATAGACTCAATTGCAGTTTTAGGGTTAATGCGTCCATGTCCTCCCGAAACTTGCCACATTCCATTTAAAAGCCGGCAAATTTTCAAATCGGGGGTAAATTGTAAATAGCTTTCTTGAGGTAAAATCATAGTTTTTGTATTGTTATTTCCAGTGTTTTCTGATTCTGTGATTATTATTTTCATAAAGCTTCAAAATCCGCAACAAAGCCGATAAACTTTGTACATTGTTCTTGAAAAGCTTCTGCTTCGCTAATATCTTCAATTTTATAAGACATGATGCGTTTTCCATCTGGCATTTTTTTAGAACCAATTAATTCACCTTTGTAATTTTCTGCTATTTTCTTAAATTCAACACCAGAAAGTTTCCAAGCTTGATCATCACAAGTGATATTTACCCGCCACATAATTTAAAATTTATTTATTCATCAATATCAATATTCATTATTCCACAAATTGGCAACATTTAACTAAAAAATTTCTGGCGAATAGAATTCGCGGCCATAAAATCTGCGTAGGTTAGAAACTTATAATTACCGAGCCCGTAGAGGCGGACTTTGCTTGTGTAGTAGCGTTCGCGGAGGGTGCTGGAGGCATCTTTATAATCGCCAAATACTTTCAACTACCTAAAGATAGATATAATTTTATCTCTTTAGAGGATGTTCATAGCTAACAAAATTGGTCAAAATAAGTGTAGTTATTGCGTGAGATTTACATTGAATATGACCACTAATAAGAACATTAAAGAACAAATTCAACTAGATTTACATCAAGCTAAAGAAAAAGGACAATTAAAAGCTGAAAGGATTCGGGAAATTGTGAAATCTGCTGTTTCTCAAGTCGGTTCTGAGTTTAAAGAAGGTTCTCATGAACTACGTAATTTAGTTAATGATGCTGTTTCTACAGTTGTTGATAATTTACAAGAAAAAGGTAGTGAATTTAAAGAAGGAGTGGTAGCTTCAATTGAAGGAGCTATGGAAGCGATAAATCTTAAAAAACATTCAGATATTGTTAAAACCCAAGCGGAAATTAAGCACTTACAAGCTCAATTGGATCGGGAAGAAGAAGAACTACAAGCAGAAATTGAAGGAATTTTAACCAAGATAGTGGAAACTAGTCAAGATAAATCAGCAGATACAAAAATTGCGATTGATTCAGCAATTGATTCTATCAAAGATAGTGAAGAAATCGGATTATTAAAGAAACGCTATGCACAATTACAAGCACAATCAGCAATTGTCCGCGCAAATTTATCTGCACGTTATAGCGGAAGTGATCAAGAAGTACAGGATTATTTGAATGAAGCAAAACAATGGTGTGATAAATCCCATCCCAAAGCTGAATCTATCACAGCACAAGTAAAAGAAAGTTATTCACTTCTAGAAAAAAAATTGACAGATGCAGGTGCAGTTATAGCTAAGAAAGAACGTCAATTAAAACAAACTTTGCGGGAGTTACTATTAACAACAGCCGATTTATTTAAAGATAAAGATATTCGGGCTTAATATCCGCAATTTGGTTTTTTAAAATTTCTATATAAATGAGTAAATTAATTTTTATATTTTTAATTTACTCATTATTTTTATTTATAACTTATTAAACTATCTATTAGAGACTTCCAATTAAAAAATATCTTAACCTGTAGGGTTAGCTGTCTTCGTAACGCACCATTATAATTCTGATTAATTTCATATATTTAATATAAAAATATAAAGGTGCGTTGATAACGCACCCTACAAAATTAATAAGTACCTTCCTCCCGATTAATGTTTTCTTCATGCTTGACAATTACCCAAACCGCATGAATACTACCAGGAAGCCAACCCAGGAGAGTCAGCAAAATATTAATTAACAAAGTTGGACCAAATCCAACTGTGAGGAAAACCCCCAAAGGAGGTAAAAATACACCGAGAAGTATACGCAATAAGTTCATGGATATTTCCTAGTTTTAAAGGGTTACCTATTGATTATCTTGCAATTCAAAACCTTTTTCTGCAAAGTATTTACTTAGAAAGGTATTAGCTAAAGACAGAATTACAGGACCGATAATAAAAGCAATAAATCCTTGAATTTGAAAACCTGGAACTAAAACTGATGCTAACCAAAAACAAATTCCGTTGACAATTAGAGAAAATCCACCTAAGGTGAGATATGTCAAAGGTAAAGAGAAGATATTCATAGTTGGTTTAATTCCACTATTAATTAAACCAATGACAACAGCAGCAATTAAAGCTGCGGGAAAATTAGCAATATCTACTCCAGGAACAACTAAATCAACAATTAATAGACTTAAAGCTGTAGCGAGTACCATGAAAAAATATCCTAGCATTTTGTACCTCTACAATAGCAATATCAGCACTAGCTACTATTTTTAAATATAGATTAATATTTGACATCTTTAGTTAGGTAGAATCTTGATCTGTCTTAGGGTAGAGGAAAAAAAGATTCCCAAATTCTTAAGGTTGAGTAGAATTTTTAATTAGTAATAACACTGAAAATTTCAACTACTATAAATTTGTTAAAAGTAATGAAATAAAAGGTTTATAGATTTGTGTAACCCGTCAAATTTATTTTGACGGATTATTTAGTTGTGTGGTTAATGAGTTCTTTCTCTAGCTTTAGTCTTGAGACTGTCAAATTATTTATACAGACACAAAAATTGTGCAGATTCAATAGTATCTTTGTATAAACATTTAAAATCAACAAAATTGTGTTTTTCTGCAAGTTCGTAGAAAGTAGTTTGACTTTCAGGAAAATCATAGGTAGATATATGATTATCTATCATTAACATATCTTGAGAAGAGAGTGCATTCCAGTTTTGATACATATTTTCTAAGTAGCGGTTAATAAAGTGTTTTCTGTCTTCCTCTTTTTTGAGAACTGTGTCAATGAGAACAAAGACACCATTGGGTTTTAGGAGATGAGATACTTGCTGAATAACTTTATCTTTTTCTGCTAAACTGAGGTGATGTAAAACGAAGGAAGTCATGACTACATCAAAGCTTTGCTTCTGGTTTTGAGCTAGTTTCTCAACAACTTTAGATATGTCGTCTTCAATAAAAGTTTGTTCACACTGAATTTGTACCATATTGACTTTGGCAATTTCCAAAGCAGCCCCGGATAGGTCAACTCCAGTATAGGAAGCAATAGTAGTATTTAATAAAGCTTGAACTGTTAAAGTAGCATCACCACATCCAAGTTCCAGTAAAGAAAACGGTGTTTGGCAATAATCATTTAGAAAATTATACAAAGCACTAGAAAATTCTCGATGTTCCATGTAGTTATTAACTACGACTTTTTGATAAATTTCCCAGTTTTTCTGAAAGTAATCATCTGATTGAGTTTTGAGAGTATTCATGGAAAAACCTCTATAAGTAACGATACATTCAAAGATTATAGCGGTAATTGCTCAATAAACTTTCGGATTAGGAAAATAATTCTCATCAAATATTTTTGAACAGGAAACTCATACAAATATAGCATTATATACTATTATTTATATTTGAGTTCCTATACTTGTTTTGGAGGTTATAACCATGAATTTTTGCTAAAAAACGGGGAAATTGAACTATACACCAACCAATTTAATGATTTGTAAATACAGAGGAATACCGAAAATAATATTGAAGGGAAATGTTAAAGCTAAAGCCATAGAAACATAGAGACTGGGGTTAGCTTCGGGAACTGTTAATCTCATAGCTGCTGGAACAGCAATATAAGAAGCACTTGCACATAAAACGGCGAATAAAAGGCCGTTTCCTTCTCCCATTCCCAGAACTTTTGATATCAAAATTCCAATAATGGCATTGATAATGGGAATAAAAACAGAAAATCCAATCAAGAAAGAACCTGTTTTACTTAAGTCTTTAATTCTTTTTGCGGCAATTAATCCCATATCCAGTAAGAAGAAAGTCAGCACACCATAGAAAATTCCTTGAGTAAAGGGTTGTAATTTTTCCCAACCTTTATCTCCTGTTAGTAATCCCACTATCACACTACCAACTAGGAGAAATACAGACCCATTTAAAAAAGCTTCGTGCATCACTTTTCCCCAAGAAAATTCCTGTTCATCTTCTGTTTTTGGAGTAAAGGCTCTTACAAGAATTAAACCGACTATAATAGCTGGAGATTCCATTAAAGCTAATGCTGCAACCATGTGTCCTCCATAGGAAATATGCAGTTTTTCTAGAAAGGAACTAGCGGTAATAAACGTGACTGCACTAATAGAACCGTAGGTAGCGGCGATCGCTGCTGCATTATAATTATCAAGCTTGAGTTTGAGAATGAAAAAGGTGTATACTGGCACGATAGAAGCCATAATAATAGCAGCTATGAGAGTGAGTGCTATTTGTAAATTAATCCCACTATCTCCTAGTTCATGTCCCCCTTTAAACCCAATTGACAAAAGTAAATAAAGGGAAAATAATTTAGGTAAAGGTTGGGGAATTTCTAAATCAGATTTCCAAAAAACCGCCAGCATTCCCATAAAGAAGAACAAAATCGGCGGATTGAGAATGTTAAATAGAATTAAACTACCATCCATTTTATTTCACTTTTCCTAAGAATTACAAAACCTGATGAACTTTTATTAAGTTACCTGATCAATATTAGAGAAGTAATTAAGAATTTTCTTAGAATTGAATTTGCAATTGTCAAATGGCAATTCCACTGTAAAAGTTGTAATTTGATCAGGCTGACTTGTGACACAAATTGTACCACGATGCAAGTGCACAATTTTATAAGCGATAGCTAATTTTAATCCCGATCCTTCTATATTCCCAGATCGATCACTTTCTGCACGGTAAAATCATTTGAATAGACGGGGTAAATCTGGCCGCTCAATTGAATCAAACACCCTCCTCTTTTAACCACATCTATAGTTAAATCCCCAACTTGTAAAATGTAATTGAATTTTAGCGGGGGACGATGTTGTAAAGCTCGCAAACGCGCCAGAAGTTCCGAAAATGCAAAAGGTTTAATTTTGAAGCAGTCTATTTTCTGATAAAATCAAAGACTCGACTCCTTTAATATAAATTGATTTATGAGCAAGGGTACTCTATTTGACAAAGTTTGGGACTTGCATACTGTTGGTACACTACCGTCAGGATTAACACAACTATTTATTGGACTACATCTTATTCATGAAGTTACCAGTCCCCAAGCTTTTGGGATGCTTAAAAGCAGGAATCTAAAAGTATTATTTCCGCAGCGGACCATAGCCACCGTTGATCATATTGTTCCTACCGAAAACCAAGCTCGTCCCTTTGTGGATAATATGGCCGAGGAAATGATTCAAGCATTGGAAAAGAATTGTCAAGAAAATAACATAACTTTTTACAATATTGGTTCAGGAAATCAAGGTATAGTTCATGTCATTGCTCCTGAATTGGGACTAACTCAACCGGGCATGACCATTGCTTGTGGAGATAGCCATACGTCAAGTCATGGCGCATTTGGAGCGATTGCCTTTGGTATTGGTACAAGCCAAGTTAGAGATGTTTTAGCATCCCAAACCCTATCATTATCAAAATTAAAAGTCCGTAAAATTGAAGTTAACGGTAACTTAAAACCCGGAGTTTACGCTAAAGACGTAATATTACATATTATCCGTACTCTAGGGGTTAAAGGAGGTGTCGGCTACGCTTACGAATTTGCGGGTACAACCTTTGCTCAAATGAACATGGAAGAAAGAATGACCGTTTGTAACATGGCCATAGAAGGTGGTGCGAGATGTGGATACGTCAACCCCGATAGAATTACTTATGATTTTTTACAAAATAGAGACTTTGCCCCTAAAGGTGCAGACTGGGAAAAAGCCCTTATTTGGTGGAAATCCCTCAGTAGTAATCCTGATGCCGAATATGACGATATTGTAATATTTAATGCAGACAATATCCCCCCCACAGTCACATGGGGAATTACACCCGGTCAAGGAATTGGCGTAGATGAAAAAATCCCCACAGCCGCAGAACTGCTAGAAGAAGACCGCTTTATCGCTGAAGAAGCATATTCTTACATGGATTTATATCCCGGACAACCCATCCAAGGCACAAAAATAGATGTTTGCTTTATCGGTAGCTGTACCAATGGACGCATAAGCGATCTAAGAGAAGCCGCCAAAATCGCCCAAGGTCGCCAAGTTGCAGCGGGAGTCAAAGCCTTTGTTGTCCCCGGTTCAGAACGAGTCAAAAAAGAAGCCGAAGCCGAAGGACTAGATAAAATCTTTGTTAAAGCCGGTTTTGAATGGAGAGAACCAGGGTGTTCCATGTGTTTAGCCATGAACCCCGACAAACTCCAGGGAAGACAAATCAGCGCCTCCTCCTCGAACCGCAACTTCAAAGGTAGACAAGGATCATCCTCCGGTCGCACCTTACTCATGAGTCCTGCTATGGTAGCCACAGCCGCCATAAAAGGGGAAATTGCCGACGTACGGGACTTATTATAAAATAAAAATCTTGTGGGGTGGGCATCCTACCCGCCCAAATCACCGAAAAAAACATCTCTTACAAGTGCTGAAAAATCTTGTGGGGCAGGACAAAATCAGGACAAACTAGAAGTCCTTCCCATAAAAAAATCTCTCTTAAACTCTTCTTCCTTCGTGGTTAATTAATTATGGTAAGTGAAGTAAAACAAATATCCAGTAAAGCCGTTCCCCTCATTGGTAACGACATAGATACCGACCGAATTATACCCGCCCGCTACTTAAAAGCCATCACCTTTGACGACTTAAAAGAGGGTGTATTTGTGGACGACAGAAAAGCCTTAAACGGTGAACACCCATTTGATCAAATTCCATACCAGGGGGCAAATATCCTCATTGTTAACCGCAACTTTGGCTGTGGTTCGTCACGAGAACACGCACCCCAAGCTCTGGCTAAATGGGGAATTAAAGCTCTAATTGGCGAAAGTTTCGCGGAAATCTTCTTTGGTAATTGCGTAGCTATGGGGATACCATGCGTAATTGCTGAAGGAGAAGTAGTTAAACGACTACAAGAATTAGTTATCGCTCATCCTCAAGAAGTCGTTACCATAGATTTGGAAAAATTGCAAGTGCAAATTAGTAATTTTACCGCTGCGGTTGTCATGAGTGAAGGTACAAGAAGCGCCTTTATTGCGGGGACTTGGGACGCTTGTGGACAACTGGTAGCAAATGCAGAACAGGTAAAAGCAACAGCCGCAAAGTTACCTTACATTGCTTGGGGTAATTTAGTGGCCAGTTAGTCGCTGATCTTTTGTCCTCTTGGTTTGTATTTTATCGAACCACAGAGGCACGGAGAACACGGAGAAAGGAGGTGAAAGTTGGATTTAAAATAATGTGTATTTAATATTTTTTGGCGAAAGTCCAGAGTATACACGCTTCCCGGTGTTATGAGGTACATATCTAGCGGGCAAGATACCTGTACTACAAGAGTTTCATGATTCAATTTTGTACCCCATCAGAGCGGTATATATTAACATTTTTCCCGTCAAAACAAGGTATAAATGTCTAAAAACCCAATCAAGGTTGACCGGGTTCTAGTGAATTTGCAGGTTTCAAATGATTAAACTAAGTAAGTGAATTTAAGTTACTAAAGGTGGACTTTCTAAAACGCAAACACAGCATATTAACGTCTTTCCGATCTGGATTTGGCTTCGCCATCTTATCTAAGGTTTGGCTAGTTGCCACTTTATGATCAATAATGCTGCACTTGTGGGGCTAATGACGGGGGACACTAGATCAATTGCCCTTTCTCTTAGTCGGTTTCTTCTTAACTTGGTGTCCTATGGATTTAATATATCATTTCATTTTGGATGTGGAATATTTTCTTTACATTTATTAACAAATAGGTGGAAAGGAAGAGGAGTAAAATAAAATTGATATTTACCGTTATTCAAAATTACAACCTGTTGCAAAATGTCCCCAGTATTCCCAATTGGTAGTAAAGTCCGTGTGGTAGCATTACCACCATACCTGAAAACCGCTGAACCAATGCCTATGTTACGTCCTGTTGATGTCATTCATCTTGGGGAAGAAGGTATAGTTATCGACTGTCGTCCTGGTGGTTATTGGGGTGTGCGCTTTACTAGAGGCGCTTTTCTCATAGATAGCCAATACATTGAAAGTATCGAAAAATCACCAGAACCTGAAGTAGATTAAAAATATTTACCAACAAGAATATAAACTTATATTAAGTTATTTTTTTGGTTCAGACAATGATTTCTCCTCGTCCCTTTACTAGCATTTTATTTGCTATTTGTTTAACTGTTATCAGTTGGTTGAATTTTACACCTAATGCTCAAGCTTTAGGTGGTAAATTACCTGCAATTAATCAACCTGCACCTGAGTTTACTTTACCAACTAATACGGGTAATGGTAAGGTTTCCCTGGCTGATTTTGGCGGTAAATGGGTAGTTCTCTATTTTTACCCTCAAGACTTTACCTCTGGGTGTACTATTGAAGCAAGACGGTTTCAGCAGGATTTACCTAAGTACATTGAGAAAAATACTCAAGTTATTGGTATCAGTGCTGATGATATTGATTCCCATGCAAAATTTTGTGATTCAGAAGGGTTAAAATTTCCTTTGTTAGCTGACACTACGGGAACGGTTAGTAAAGCTTATGGTTCTTGGATAGGTGTTGTTTCTATGCGCCATAGTTTTATTATTGATCCTCAAGGTATTTTACGAGCAACTTTTGTAAAAGTTAATCCCACTATTCACAGTACGGAAGTTTTAGCGAAGTTAACAAAATTGCAGTCTTCTGTTTTTTAGCTGAAGAAGATATAATATACGCGGCTACACAAACTAACATTAATAAAAGTTTCTGCGAAGTCTGTGTAGACGCGGTTTTTAATCACCAAATATAATTCAGGGTTAATTTATTGATATGAATCATGATCCTTATATTGTTAAACCAGGTTCTCAAATTTCTTTGATTAAGGACTATAATCCCAGTTACAAATGTGAATTTCATCAAAAAGGTGATGCGGTAAAAAAATTAAATGCAGGTATTTTTCAATTAGCTAAATATCAAGATATTCTCTATGCTCAAAATAGTTATTCTTTGTTAATTATTTTTCAAGCAATGGATGCTGCTGGTAAAGATAGTACCATTAAACACGTTATGTCTGGGGTGAATCCTCAAGGATGTCAGGTATTTAGTTTTAAATCACCTAGCGAAGAAGAGTTAGATCATGATTATTTATGGCGCTCGATTAAGTCTTTACCGGAAAGGGGGAGAATTGGCATATTTAATCGTTCATATTATGAAGAATTGCTGATAGTTCGGGTACATCCAGAGGTACTTAAAAAGCAACAATTGCCCAGTTTTCCCCAAGGTAATCAAATATGGAAACAGCGATTTGAGGAAATTAATAATTTTGAAAAATACTTGGTAAATAATGGGGTAATTGTGCTAAAGTTTTTTCTGAATGTTTCAAAATCAGTACAAAAAAAACGATTTTTAGAACGAATTGAATCACCGGAAAAAAATTGGAAACTTTCTGTTAGTGATGTAGGAGAAAGGGCTTTTTGGGATGATTATATGGACGCTTATGAAAAAGTTTTCAACAACACAAGTACAGAATTTGCACCCTGGTATATTATTCCTGCTGATCGTAAATGGTTTACACGATTGGTGGTAGCAGATATTATTTGTAAAAAATTACAGGACTTAAATTTGCATTACCCCCAAATTAGTGAGGAAAATAAACGGCAATTACAGGAAGCTAAACAAACTTTAGAAGCAGAAAATTAACTTTATTAAGAGGGTGTTTGAAAAGTATTAGATCAAACCGATAATCTCCACAAACCTAACCCCTTCCCTACCTCTCCTAAGAGGAGCTATCTTGTACACGCAAGTTAAATTACCCCCCTTAATCCCCCCTTGGAAATGGGGGAAACCGGAAAAATTACCCTATGTATCTATAGTTAAATTACCCCCCTTAATCCCCCCTTGGAAATGGGGGAAACCGGAAAAATTACCCTATGTATCTATAGTTAAATTACCTCCCTTAATCCCCTCTTGGAAATGGGGGAAACCGGAAAAATTATTTCCCTATGTATCTATAGTTAAATTACCCCCCTTAATCCCCCCTTGCAAATGGGGGAAACTGGAAAAATTACCCTATGTATCTATAGTTAAATTACCCCCCTTAATCCCCCTTGCAAATGGGGGAAACTGGAAAAATTATTTCCCTATGTATCTATAGGGGTAGGAAATAAATTAAAAATTTCGATATCTTGAATATGGAAAATACTATAATTTTGAGAGGTAAATATGGCCAATCTTCCTGACTTTGATATTGTGGCTTTGGCAGCTTCTGCGGGTGGTTTAACGGCGTTAATTGAGGTGCTTTCAAATTTACCGATAAATTTCCGGGTTCCAATTGTTGTAGTTCAACATTTAGATCCTCGTCATCCATCTCTCATGGCAGAAATTCTCGGTCGTCGGACTCCGCTAAAAGTAATACAGGCAAAACAAGGAGATAAACTTATTCCCGGAGTTGTTTATATTGCTCCTCCTAATAATCATTTGTTGGTAAATAGTGATGGTACGGCTTCTTTGTCTCAGTCAGAAATGGTACATTTTCTCCGTCCTTCGGCGGATTTATTGTTTGAATCTGTAGCAGCAAGTTATAAAGAAAGAACTATCGCTGTCGTCCTCACAGGAACTGGTAGTGATGGGGCAATGGGAGTGGAAGCAATCAAAAAAATGGGTGGTACGGTCATTGTCCAAGATGACAAAAGCGCTGAATTTGCAGGAATGCCATCTTCAGCAATTAAAACAGGGGATGTAGATTTTGTCCTACCCTTGGCAGAAATTTCTTCAGCTTTGATCACTTTGGTCATGTCTCATGCTAGTTCGCTATAAATTATCACAGATTGAGCCATTATGGAGGACTGACTATCTATAAAAAATGGTTTTGCAAATTTCATATTTTCAGGACTTACGCAAAATATTCCTCAAACCCTCATTTCTCTGTGTTCTCTGTGCCTGGAGCGGTTTGTTATTCCATAACTTGTGCGTAAGTCCTGATTTTAAATAATGGAAAATGCACAGGTTTATATTTAGTCTATAATCATCTTTAGTATGTATCTATATCTAGTAAAATTCTGATGCTATGAATGCTCCACATAAAGACCTTGATTTTGAAAATCTCCTGCAATATTTGAGAATTAATCGAGGGTTTGATTTCACAGGTTACAAACGTTCAACCTTAATGCGTCGTGTTACTAAACAGATGGAGACTTTAAATATAGATAGTTTTGGGAATTATCAAGATTATTTAGAAGTTCATCCAGATGAGTTTAAAAATTTATTTAATACTATTTTAATTAACGTGACGGCTTTTTTTAGAGATAGTTCAGCTTGGGATTATTTAGCCAAAGAAATTATCCCTAATATCATCAAAAATAAACCAAAAGATGGACTAATTAGGTTCTGGAGTGCCGGTTGTGCTTCTGGTCAAGAGGCTTATACTTTAGCAATAATTGTAGCGGAAATTTTGGGAGTAGAAGAGTTTCGTCAGCGGGTAAAAATCTACGCGACAGATGTAGATGAAGAAGCCCTCACCCAATCTCGTCAAGCTAGTTATTCAGCTAAAAATATTATTGAAATCCCATTAGGACTGCGGGATAAATATTTTGATATAGTCAATAAAAATTATATTTTTCGCCAAGATCTCCGTCGTTGTGTAATTTTTGGTCGTCATGATTTACTACAAGACGCGCCAATTTCTCGGTTAGATTTATTGATTTGTCGCAATACTTTAATGTATTTCAATTCAGAAATCCAAGGTAAGATTATTAATCGCTTTCATTTTGCTCTTAATGATCATGGCTATTTGTTTTTAGGAAAAGCAGAAATGTTAGTCATGCACTCTAATTTATTTGTGCCTATAGATTTAAAAAATCGGATATTTAGTAAGGTATCTTTGGGTAATATCCACAATCGTCAATTAGTTATGAAAAGTTCAGAAGGTAAGGAATCCGCTGATAATGTTAGTTTTGAAGGACTGCGGATTAGAGAATTGGCTTTTGATACAGCATCTAGCGCCCAAGTGGTAATTGATAATCATGGTACATTAATTATGATCAATGAACAAGCACGAAATTTATTTAATCTGACACTTAAAGATCTAAATCGCCCCTTTCAGGATTTAGAATTATCCTATAGACCTGTAGAATTACGCTCATTAATTGAGCAAGTATATAGTGAACGTCATCCGATTACACTCACAAATGTTGAACGTTATCAGACTAATTCAGAAGTTCAACATTTAGATTTGCGAGTTATTCCTTTACAACATAATGATCAAACTATTCTTGGTGTGACAATTTCTTTTAATGATATCACCCGTCAGATAAAACTTCAGACAGCATTACAACGTTCTCGACAGGAATTAGAAACGACAAATGAGGAATTACAATCCACAAATGAAGAATTAGAAACAACAAATGAGGAATTACAATCTACAAATGAAGAATTAGAAACAACAAATGAGGAATTACAATCTACAAATCAAGAAATGGAGACAATGAATGAAGAACTGCAATCTGCTAATGAAGAATTGCAAACAATAAATCATGAATTAAGCGACCGCACTTGTGAGCTTGACCAAACTAATATTTTTCTTACTTCTATTTTAGGCTCTTTGCAAATGGGTATGGTAGTCTTAGATAGTAGTTTTAATATTTTAATCTGGAATCAAACAGTTGAAGATATGTGGGGTTTACGCACTGATGAAGTAATGAATAAATCTTGGTTTAGTTTGGATATTGGTTTACCTGTAGAACAACTGCGAAATCCCATTCGTGATATTATGTCTTGTAAGAAGAAATTCCAAGAAATAATCATTAATGCCACTAATCGTCGCGGTAAAAAAATCCAATGTTATCTGGCCTGTAGTCCTCTGATGAATGGAACAGTAGAAGGTGTTATTATTATGATGACAGATATTGAAAAAATCAAGAGTATGATTTCTCCTATAGACATTGAAGAAAGACAACGAGAAAAACCAGAGAATATTTAAACAACATTACAAACACTCTCCTTAATTCCCAAAAAAGGAGGGTTAGGGGTGGGTTATTTAATTTTTAATTGCTAAATTATGTCTATAATTATTGCTGGAGAACGGAGCGGAGTCGGAAAAACAACAGTTACAATCACACTGTTAGCATCTTTACGTCGTCGCGGTGTAAAAGTCCAATCTTTCAAAGTAGGACCAGATTATATTGATCCGATGTTTCATCAATATGTAACTGGTCTTCCTTGTCGAAATTTAGACCCTGTGCTAACTTCAGAAAGTTATGTTCAGCAATGTTTTAATCATCATTCTCCCAAATCTGAATATACTTTAGTTGAAGGTGTAATGGGTTTATTTGATGGTATTAGTCACTTGTCAAACACAAATGAAAAAACCGACTTTGCTAGTACAGCACATATTGCTAGATTATTAGATATACCGATAATATTAGTAATAGATTGTAGTCGGTTATCGGGTTCAGTAGCTGCAATTGCTCACGGTTATTGTTCTTTGGATAAAAGAATTAAAATTGCTGGTTTAGTATTAAATAGAGTGGGAAGTGATCGACATTTATCATTATTAAAAGATGCTCTTGTACCTCTACAATTACCCATTCTTGGGGTTCTACGACGACAGGATAATATTACCATTCCTGACCGTCATCTAGGCTTAATTCCCACTACAGAATTACCAGAGTTAGATCAGATAATTAATAGTTTAGCAGATTTAGGTGATATTTACTTTGATTGGGATAAACTTCTACCACTTTTAAAATCAGCATCTTTATCAAGTCCTAATTCCCAGTTTCCAATTCCTAATTCCGCAGTTAAAATTGCCGTAGCGCGAGATCAAGCTTTTAATTTCTACTATCAAGATAACTTAGACTTATTAGAAAAATTAGGAGCAGAATTAGTATTTTGGAGTCCTTTAAATGATACTCAATTACCAAAAGATATCCAAGGAATGTATTTTGGAGGTGGTTTTCCTGAAGTATTTGCACCACAATTATCTGCAAATATTAACCTAATTCAAGCAGTCAAAAACTCAATTTTAGCAGGAATACCCACAATTGCTGAATGTGGAGGATTAATGTATTTATGTGAGCAAATTATTGACTTTGACGGTAAATCCTGGCCAATGGTAGGAATATTACCCACTGAGGCAAAAATGGATAAAAGATTAACTTTAGGATATCGTCGCGCAGTAGTTTTAGAAAATACTTTTTTAGTTGATAGCAATAAAAATATTTTTGGACATGAATTTCATCGTTCTCATTTAATTACTAATTCTCCACAACCATTATTTAATACCTATCGTTATGATTGTGATGAAAATACAGGTTTTGAAGGTTGGTGTTTACCTAATGTTCATGCTTCTTATATTCATCAACATTGGGGAGAAAGTGGAGATATTCCTAACAGATTTATTCAAGAATGTTTGAAAAATCAAAAAATTTAGATCTCTGACTTCTTATAAATTTATATCAGAAATCGGAGATTTTGTCAAGAAGATATGTTTTTAGAAAGTAATATTTTAAATATGAGAGCTATGAGAGTTTTTATAGTATGTCTGGGTTTGTGGCTATTTTTAGATATAGCTGCTCATTTGGGTGCGGAAATTTTTTGGTTTCAGGAAGTTGGTTACATAGAAATATTTTGGCAAAGACTTTTAACTCAGGGTAGTTTATGGCTATTTATTGTCAGCTTGAGTGCTATTTATTTGTTAGGAAATCTAAATTTAGCCCAAAGACTCAAATATACCCAATTTCCTAATTCTAGTCCCGTGCGGGAAATAAACATTAGTCAAAAATTAACCACTTTTCTTAGTCCTCAATATTCCACAAATAATCAAACTTCTCAATGGCCTAACTATACCAATAAAATCAAATTACAATGGCTTTTACCTCTTATATTAGGATCAATCTTTTTAGTATGTTTAATATTAGCACAATATGGAGAAATTGCTATCTATTATTGGAGAGAGAAAGTTAATCAATCCAGTTTATCAGTACCGCTGCTATTTCGACCAGAGATAATTTTACAGTTGGGAAAAAAGATCATTTCTCAACCTTGGTATTTAGGATTATTTGGGGGATTATCTATGGCTATATTAATTTATAGCAAATTTTTCCTCAGAGCGATCGCTATTATTTTTAGTCTGAGTTTCGGCTGGATATTATCTCAACATTGGTCAAAAATTCTCTTATCTTTCCATGCTGTTGATTTTCATAAATCCGAACCATTATTTAATAAAAATATCAGTTTTTATATTTTCCATCTCCCTATCTGGGAACTTTTAGATTTTTGGTTAATTGGATTATCTTTATATGGCTTTCTTAGCGTAATTATCACCTATTTATTATCAGCAGATAGTCTTATTAAAGCTATTTTCCCAGGATTTTCCTCTCCACAAATACGCCATTTATCAGGTTTAGTAAGCTGTTTAATGTTAGTAACATCTTTACATTATTGGCTCAGTCGCTATCAACTCCTTTATTCAGTGCGTGGTGTCAGTTATGGGGCTAGTTATACCGATGTTCAAGCCCAATTACCAGCAGATACAATTTTATGTATTTTATCCTTAGCTATAGCCTTATATTTATTATGGTTAACTATATTTTGGCAACCAAAATCTTCACATTATCGCTGGATATTTTATAGTTTAGGAATTTATATAACTTTTATCGTTATAGGTAATTTTATTTTACCTATGGCTGTACAAAATTTAATCGTTGAGCCCAATGAATTACAACGAGAACAACCTTATATAATGCGAAATATTGCTCTTACCCGTCAAGCATTTAATTTAGATGTCATTGATTCCCAAACATTTAACCCACAAGGAAAACTCACAGAAGCAAATATCAAAGCTAATCAATTAACAATTCGGAATATTCGGCTTTGGGATCAAGAACCATTATTAAAAACCAACCGCCAATTACAACAAATTCGCCCCTATTATCAATTTCCTGATGCTGATATTGATAGATATTTAATAAAAAGTAACATAGAAAAAGATAAAAAAGAAAAACAACAGGTACTAATTGCTGCGCGGGAATTAAATTACAATAATGTCCCCCCACAAGCACAAACATGGGTAAACCAAAATATGATTTATACTCATGGTTATGGCTTTACTATGAGTCCAGTTAATACCGTTGCTGCTGGTGGATTACCAGAATATTTTGTTAAAGATATTAACCAAAATGGTAGCGTTTTAAATACTTACAGTCTAGATATTCGTGAAAGTATTCCCATCGGACAACCTCGAATTTATTATGGAGAAATTAGTAATACTCACGTCATGACTGGAACAAAAGTCAAAGAATTAGATTATCCTAGTGGTAGTGATAATGTTTATAATAGTTATGATGGATTAGGTGGTATTCAGATTAACTCACTCTGGAAAAGATGGTTATTTTCTATATATTTAAAAGACTGGAGAATGGTATTTACTAAGAATTTTCTACCAGAGACAAAAGTATTATTTCGTCGAAATATTAACCAACGGATTCGCACTATTGCCCCTTTTTTAAAATTTGATAGTGATCCTTATTTAGTTGTCGCAGATGCCCATATAGACAATCAAAATCAACAATTTCCCGGTAAAGAAAATCATCTTTATTGGATAGTTGATGGTTACACAACAAGCGATCGCTATCCCTATTCTGACGCGGGTAAAGACAATATTAATTATATCCGCAACTCCGTCAAAGTCGTGATTGATGCTTATAACGGCACAGTTAAATTTTACATTGCTGATCCTCTAGATCCATTAATTACTGCTTGGTCAAAAATATTCCCCCAAATGTTCCAACCCCTGGCCAATTTACCTCCTAATTTCCGCAATCATCTCCGCTATCCAGTAGACTTTTTTAAAATTCAATCTGAACGCTTAATGATCTATCACATGACAGATCCCCAAGTATTTTATAACCGCGAAGATCAATGGCAAATTCCTAATGAAATCTATGGTAATGAAAGCCGAAAAGTTGAACCGTATTATTTAATTACCAGTCTTCCCAATGTTCCCTTTGCAGAATTTATCCTCTTACTTCCCTACACACCCAAACAACGCACAAATTTAATCGCTTGGTTAGCAGCACGTTCCGATGGCCAAAATTATGGTAAATTACTATTATATAACTTTCCCAAAGAACGATTAATTTATGGACCAGAACAAATTGAAGCCCGAATTAATCAAGATCCAATTATTTCTCAACAAATTTCTCTGTGGAATCGGCAAGGTTCTAGAGTAATTCAAGGTAATCTTTTAATAGTTCCCATTGAGCAATCTTTACTATATGTTGAACCAATTTATTTAGAAGCTACCCAAAATAGTTTACCCACCTTAGTTAGAGTAGTTGTAGCCTATGAAAATCGCATCATCATGGCACAAACATTAGAACAAGCACTACAAGAAATTTTTCAACCAGAACTCGCACCAGCATCACCCATTATTCGTCCCCTAGAAGACGAAATACCCGCTGGTTAAATACAGCGGTTTCCGCTCTTATTAGGTATAAAGTTGAATCATCAAACTCTTGTGGTGCAGGCATCTTGCCCTCTAGATATGTACCTCATAACACCGGGAAGTGCTGTAGCTGATATTTCAACTCAGAATTATACTGATTTTAGTTTAAGCTAATGATGCAATTAAGGTATCGGTGTTCTAGAAATTCAAAAATTTAAAAATTTAAAAAACTATTACCAACTGTATTTTTAATATCCACGTACTACTTCAGATATATTTTCATATAAAAAAATCAAAACTATTGACAGAGATAACCAAGCTTTACTTTTGCTAAACCTATAATTGGAAGCTGGATTCAGCTTTATCCAGACTACATCCTCTTAAATAAAAAGTTTTTAATTAAACTTTTCTCAGGGGTTTGCACCTGGTTCTGTCACTTTTTTCAACTAAGAACCACTATCAATAACTAAGGGAAATAAGATGTATATAGAGCAGGTATTAGGAAATATACTCATAGCTGATAATACCGACTTGTCCATTACTCAAAATGCAGTTCAAACAGAAAAAGTACAAGTACAATATCACAACATCCAAATACCAGATTTAGCACTATCTTTAGCTCCTTTGGGGTTTATTTTTATTTGGGCTATCTTTCTCTTACTTTTTCATAAAATACGCAACAATAATCATGATAAGACATACTTGCAAAGTAAAATTTTACAAAAAGTTCCCTGTAAAAAATGTCAATTTTTTGCCAATAACCATTATTTGAAATGTGCTGTCAAACCTGATAATGTTATGACCGAAAAAGCTATAGACTGTTCTGAATACACTCCAAAAAAAGGTAGCTTTTCCCATAAAAATTTATTTCACTAAGAATTACCTGAGAGAAGTTAGGGATATAGTCTTTTCTTCTCTAGTGAGATACAAAATTATCCCTCCCTAAGGTATAGGGGACGGTGCAGCGTAGGTAGGGTATATTCTTCAGCTTGGGAATTGCTATGATATAATTGATTTTAATTATTTTTAATTAATAATTATTTTTATTAATTGCTAAAAAATTAACTCAAAACCAACTATAAATGACATAAAAAATACAGAAAATAATATCTCAGAGAGTTTTACATGGATGTTATAAAAGAGAAAAACGAGGAAAAGCTTGCTATTGCTTACTTTTCCTCTCTGCCGATACTTTATAGAGAAAACACTTGATAGTAATATAGCCTTAATTAAGAATATATGTCAAGTAGTAATAAAAATATTTCTCAATAAGTCTTTTTTGATAAATTTTTGTAACGTTATTAACTACTTAATCTTGACACCGTAGAGACACTTGGGTATTATTTTGTCATAATTAATCAAAATCACCAAAATTAATTTTCTCCATCTGTGGATAGTCTAAACTGCTAAAGTACATATTTACACTGATTTATGCAAGTATTGAAAGTATGGCAATATACAGACAATCTCCATAACATAATCTACCCGATAGGAGGACAAAATTCATATTCCAACCCTACAGCAATAAATTCTTAACTTTTAACTTGTGCTATAAAATTCATAGAGTCGGTTTTGTAACTCGTACTACTGTATTTCATAAACTTACAATTTACTATAATCAGCAATCATGAGTAAATTAAAAATCTCCCCGCAAAAGAACCTATGGTTTGAAAGAGTCATGGCAATTACCGCCACTATCAATCTAGTATTAGTTTTCTTTGATTTAAGTTACGTACCTTGGCGGGATTTTTACTTCCGCAGAGTTCCCGTAATAACTCAATTGTACGATCCAATTAAAGGTATTGAACCACATCGTGACACAAAAAAATATTTAGAATCCGTAGCTGAATTAGAAAACCAGGTAATTCAAACCGGTTTAATCTCACCTCAAGTCAAAGCTAAATTAGCAGACATTCGCTTTCTCAGTAAAGAAATGATTGAAACTAATCCTTTTGCAGGTGCTGGGAAGAGTGGAACCCTGGAAAAAATTAAAAATCGAATGCGGAAACATATTAAACAAGAATCTGCAAAAAGTGCATTTAATACTTTTTGGAGTCAGGATTACTTATCTAAAAGGGGTTGGAAGCAGGAAATAGATTTTTTCAACCAAGCAATTCGTCCGGGAATTGCCAAAAACTATTACCGTAAAATTGATGAAAATGGAAATTTTTCAGATAATTTTTGGATAATTGATTTACCTTTTGTGATTATATTTGCCACAGAATTACTAGGACGGACTTTCTTAATCAAACGTAGACATAGTCATTTAAATTGGTTAGAAGCAGTTCTCTGGCGTTGGTATGACCTATTATTACTAATACCAATTTGGCAATGGTTACGAGTCATAACAGTTACAATTAGACTTGATCAAGCAAAGTTAGTTGATTTTTATATCATTAGACGACAGATTCATCAAGGTATTCTTGCTAATTTTGCGGAAGAAATTACAGAAATTGTCGTAGTCCAAGTAATTAACCAACTTCAAGGTTCAATTCAACGAGGGGAAATTACCCGTTGGCTATTAGAATCAGATCGTGTGCGTTCTTATATAGACATTAATAATATCAATGAAGTTGAAGCAATTACTGGATTGTTAATTAAAACTTTGGTTAATCAAGTATTACCAAAAATCCAACCAGAAGTAAATGCAATTTTGTGCCATAGTATTGCTGTGGCTTGTCAACAATTACCAGGATATAGTAACATTCTCATGTTACCAGGATTAAGTAAAGCCCAAACACAAATTAGTGAACAATTAGCTACCCAAATTACTAATAATATCTATAGTGCTTTAGCTAGTAGTATTAAAGACCCTATTGCAGCAAAACTTTCCACTCAATTAATGGAAAAATTCACAACTGCATTCACTTCAGAAATTCAGCAAAAACAAGTTTTGGTAGAAATTCAAAGTTTGCTAAATGACTTTTTAGAAGAAGTTAAAATTAACTATATTCAACGGTTATCCCAAGAGGATATAGATAAGATTTTGGAAGAAACTAGAAAAATGCGAACGGAATCATCCAGTAGTTTATCTATTCGCAAATAAAACATTATTCCATAAGATAGATGAAAATTATCAAAGTTTTTGCCACCCTGAGATATAGACCTGTTTATCATTAAGAAAAACCATGAATAAAATCATAGATACGAATATTCATCAAATTGATAAGCAACTATTTTTGGAAGAAATGACCCCTGTACAAGCAGAAAATTTATGTGCTGGTTATTGTCAATCATTACAGAGTTATCCAGATACCTACACAAATGATATTTCTGAGATTATCAATCAGTCCAAAAAACAAACCCAAGGTGTAGATAACAAACACAATAATCAGAAGATTAACACCATAGATAATTCAAAAAAGACCTACCTGAATGGAGTAGAGATACCCCGCACAGGAAAAACCGTATTTATATCTTTTTAAGGTCAAACTGAGGTAAATTATTGGCTTTATTAAGAATAAATAAACTTCCATCTCCTCCACGGCCAATTCTTAAAGTTTCATCTAAATAGGTAATATCAAGAGTGGCAATTCTTCCTTGAGGATTATTAGCTGCTACAACTCTAAATGGATTTAATTTAGGGGTATTAATACCCACAATTTTTTCAATCGCTAAATAACGTTTATCAAAATCAACATTGATACGTTTATCTATTGTATTTGCTATATCCATAGCAGGTTCAAAACTAGCTGTTACTTTCACATATCCTGATATTAAACCCAGAGGATGTCGAACTTGAGCTATATTAAAAAATAGTTTATCGGCAATATTAATTACTTGATAAACTTTACCTATTTGTAACCCCAATGGTAGAGAATCTAAAGAACGAATTTCTCTAGCTGTAGAGTATTGTAATTGCCAAGCACCATCTAATAAAGCTGTAGCATGGAGGAGAGGTTGAGGGTGAGGATTAAGGCTTTCTAGTTCTGTTGTTAATTGTTCAATTTCTGCAACTAAACTTTGATCAAGTTTTAAATTAGTAATAGGAGAACCATCATTTTTAGGTTTAATTTTCTTGATTGTTGCTTGTAATTTTTCTTTCAAAATTTGATTGTTCATGGGATAATTATTTTTAATAATTAGAAAAATTTCACCTAAAATCGTTATATTTCCAAATAAATAACCTGGTAGTTGTTATCAACTAACAGGCTTTCAGTTAATCAAAAATTATGTTATCAACAAATTAAAGAATACCCCAGAAGTGAAGAAAGCCTTGACCAGAAAATAGTTCAATCAAAGCTGCTGCTGAAAAACCAATCATTGCTAAACGACCATTCCAGATTTCTGCTCCCGGTGTAAAACCCCATTGCCAAGCGTTGCGATCAGTTGCTACGGGTGCGTTAGATGTTTTTGTTGCATTAGTCATGATCAGCACTCCAATTAGGATTTACTAAGATTTATTGTCTTATGTAAATAAATATAACAATTTTTTTGCTAAAAAACAATATTTATTTACAATTTTTTGACAACTATGTGTATACGAGTCCAGGGTATGAGATTTTTTCAAACAACATGGTCCGGTTCTAAAGCACAAGGATAAGCTGAATCTCCCATTTCCACCTGAATAGTAGCGTGTTTGATACCAAAATGGTGTTCAAGTTCGTGACAAACTTCCCATAAAAAAGCATCACCAGGATAACCTTCTGGTATGACTAAATGAACTGTGAGTGCGGTTTCTGTCGTACTCATAGCCCAAATGTGAAGATCATGGATTTTTGACACCCCAGGACATTCAATTAAGTAATTTTTCACAGCCCGCAGTTCAATTCCTGCTGGTACACCATCAAGTGCTAAATTTACGGAGTCTCTAAGTAAATGCCACGTTCCGGCGACGACAACAGCCACCAGCACTAAGCTAACTAATGGGTCAAGCCACAGCCAATGGGTAAATAAAATCGCAATTCCAGCTACCACCACCCCCAAGGATACCAAAGCATCCGCAGCCATGTGTAAAAATGCTCCCCGAATGTTTAAATCACTTTTGCGCCCTGACATAAACATGAGTGCAGTAATAGTATTAATGATAATACCGACCATGGCAACACCAATTATAGTTTCTCCTGATACTGGTGCAGAATCATGAAAACGACGAATGGCCTCCCAAGCGATCGCACCCATAGACAAAAGCAAGACCACAGCATTGATTAAAGCAGCTAAAATCGAAGAAGCACGCAATCCATAGGTATAGCGGTGGCTGGGAGGACGACGGGAGAGGGAACTTGCACCCCACGCTAGGAGGAGTCCCAAGACATCACTTAGGTTATGACCCGCGTCAGCAAACAAAGCCAGAGAGTGTGCTAAGTAGCCATAAGTGGCTTCAATAATCACAAATCCTACATTCAGCGCTGTTCCAATGGCAAAAGCCCGGCTAAATGTGGCTGGGGCGTGACTGTGATGGTGTCCATGTTCGTGGTGATGATGGTGGTCGTGGTCCTGTGTCATAGTGATGAGTTGGGAGTAAAGAACTAGATAAATACTATGGTTGCTACATTACTATTGAACCTGATAGCGGTATTTTAGTGTGTTCTACTTAATATCACCGCAAATACTGTACTTCCCAATGTTCAGATATATTCAAAAAAAAGAACTCATATAAAGCTAAAATTTAGAATACACTATATTATAAATTCATAATTAATAACATTCAGTATATGCCTATTATACCTAATTTATTTAATCAATTCTTGAAAACGTTCATCTTCCCGAATAGCATCAAAATCTGAATCAGTTTTTGCCATTTCTCGGTACTTATCAAGATTTAAACTAATTGCTGTTTTTAGGTTTTCAATTGCTTGTTCAATATTACCTTGCAGGGAATAACTACAAGCTTTATTGTACCAAGCTTCGTGTTTATCAGGTTTAAATTCCACAGCTTTGTCGTAGGAAGATATGGCTTCTTCATACCTGCCTAAATTACCTAGGGAATTGCCCCGGTTGTACCAAGCTTCGTGTAAATCAGGTTTAAATTCCACAGCTTTGTCGTAGGAAGATATGGCTTCTTCATACCTGCCTAAATCATCTAGGGAAATGCCCCGGTTGTACCAAGCTTCGTGTAAATCAGGTTTAAATTCCACAGCTTTGTCGTAGGAAGATATGGCTTCTTCATACCTGCCTAAATTACCTAGGGAAATGCCCCGGTTGTACCAAGCTTCGTGATAATCAGGTTTAAATTCCACAGCTTTGTCGTAGGAAGATATGGCTTCTTCATACCTGCCTAAATCATCTAGGGAAATGCCCCGGTTGTACCAAGCTTCGTGTTTATCAGGTTTAAATTCCACAGCTTTGTCGTAGGAAGATATGGCTTCTTCATACCTGCCTAATTTACCTAGGGAAATGCCCCGGTTGTACCAAGCTTCGTGTTTATCAGG
>Ga0208052_100026_pt1 | contig 62252 bp, 51 predicted proteins | sample LakMenEpi18Jul08_FD_150710 | JGI IMG/M metagenome (GOLD analysis project Ga0208052, IMG submission 150710) | Freshwater microbial communities from Lake Mendota, WI - 18JUL2008 deep hole epilimnion (SPAdes) | ecosystem: Environmental > Aquatic > Freshwater > Lake > Epilimnion/Euphotic zone ... | reverse complement strand
TTTTTGCTATTTTTACCCAAGGTTTAATACTGATATTTTATATCCTACATTACCCACTTCATTTTGTAGTATGCAAATATTCCTAGGATATTATCGTACACAAAAGTACATACATTATCAAGTATTTTTAGTATTAATACTTAATTATTGAATATTTGTTGACAATAATTATTGAAAAAGGCAATACTAAATTATAAAGTACAGAATATCGGTTGCTAAACCCCTAGCTTCCTCCTGCTTCTTGCTGCTGCTTCTTTCCTCCAACTCCTTTTTTATTTTCATCACTTGTGTTATTACAGATAAAAACAACTCACCCTGTATAATCCACCTGTCTTCCCAATCAAAACAATATTTTGAATGGCAAGTAGTTCATTTATATTACTAAATCAGAAATCTATGTGGCAACAACAACAAAAAGATACTGTAATTGTCAAACTGTCCCTATTAATGGCTATAGCCACCAGTTCAATTGTAGCAAATTGCTTGATTTCCTCACCCATTCAAGCAGAATCCAAAAACAGGACACTAGATTTTACCTTACCGGAAAAAGTAGAAACCGGGACTGTGATTAAAATTGATGGTTCTAGTAACTCCGAGCTTGTTAACCAAACCCTGAAAAAAGACTTTGAACAGCAGTTTACAGGAACTAAGGTAGAAATTTCTACCAATGACAATCAAGAGTCCATAAAAGCGGTTTTAGATGGTAAAAGGGATTTGGCCTCCCTTGGTCGGGAACTCACCGCAGAAGAGAAATCAGAAGGTTTAAAACAGGTATTAGTTCACCGAGAAAAAATTGCCATCATTGTCGGGATAAATAACCCCTTCTATGGTAGCTTAACTACTGAAAAATTTGCCAAGATTTTCCAAGGAGAAATTACAGATTGGTCAGAATTGGGAAACACCCAAGGTAAAATTAGATTTATAGATCGTCCTTCTAATAGCGATATTCGCAATTCATTTAGTCAATATCCAGCATTTAAATCTGGCCAATTGCTGACAGGTGTTAATGCTGTGCAAATACCAGAAGATAACACAATTAATATTATCAAAGAATTAGGTAAAGATGGTATTAGCTACGCCTTGGCAAATCAAATTTCTAAATTGCCAGATGTACGGGTATTAAAAGTACAAGACCACTTACCAAATAATTCTGAATATCCTTTTTATCAGTCTTTTGTTTACGTTTATAAAGAAAATCCTAGCCCCAAGGTGAGAGATTTTCTGGGCTTTATTTTAGCTAAACCCGGAAAAGATTCTATCAAAGCTGCCAAAGAAGCAGAAGCGGTTGCAGTTGCGGTTAGATCAATACAAACTGTTTCTAGACCTATTGCTAATGCTTCCACAGGTGATTCTGCGGTTTCTGAAGGTCCTCTAACAATGCCCACAACCTTAGTTACACCCCAACCTGGAGGGGAAATACAATTGGTAAATTTCTTTAATAATCCCTCCATGATTACCAAAAACACAAGGTTTTTATTGCTACTGCCTTTGTTTGTTATTGCAGGATTAAGCAGTTTTTTACCATTGTTGTGGAGAAGAAAAAAGCGCTTATCTAAAGAAGTGCAATCATTCTCAAATTCAGAAACCGATTCTATACCAGATAAAATTATTACTCTGCCAGATTCCGGGGTATTCGCATCAATTATAAATAACAATGGCAACAGTAATGGTAATAGTACAAATCACTATCAAAAAAATAACCCCCAGGAAATTACAGCTATCAGTAATATCGCCGTTATCGACGTGCCACAGAAAAATTCCCCTAGAAATCAAATTACTGAGCTATCTGAGCTATCTGAAATTGATTTAGATGATGAATTAGTCTGGAATACAGAAGACCCTGTAATTGTCGTTAATAGTTACTTTCCTCAAATTCCGAATATTCATCAATACCCAATTAATGTAAATATTAACACAGATGAATTTACTGATACTTCATTAGATCTGGTAGAACCACCTGCAACTAGACCTCATGCTATTACATCTCTCTCAGAATTGCTGGGTATCGCTCCCACACCAGTGAAATCAGAAGATTTAAATGCCATGCTTAAACCAGTCAAGAACCCACCACAAAATCAAGATTTATCATCTAACTTACCATCTGAGTTAGGAGAGGCTTTAAACGCCATTACTAGCCCAATTACCGCGAAAACAGTGGCAACAGAAGAGGAAATATCTCCTATTCCATTGTATCCCCTGGACATAAATGAACCCGTCGCTACTGAGTCAGATGTAGAAACATTGGTAACAGAAGAGGAAATATCTCCTATTCCATTGTATCCCCTGGACATAAATGAAGCCATAGCTACTGAGTTAGATGTAGAAACAGTGGTAACAGAAGAGGAAATATCCCTTACTCCATTGTATCCCACAGACATAAATGAAGCCATAGCTACTGAGTTAGATGTAGAAATAGAAACTGGGACTAATATTTATCCGGTCAATGTGACTGGAAATACTAGAATTATCCTCACACCCCGCACTCCGAAATGGGCTTGGCTGTCTTGGTATATTTCTAATGACCATCAACAAATATTACATAATCAAGGATTTAGCATTTTAGCAGTTAGACTGTATGATGTTACTAACCTTGATCTTAGTTATCAGCGTCCTCGGTTCTTGCAACAATACGAATGTGAAACCGCAACATCTAATCGTTATGTGCCTATTCCCAGTGGGGAACGGGACTACATGACAGAAATTGGTTATGTAAATCATGATAATCAGTGGTTGTGTTTAGCGCGTTCTGGTATAGTTCGCATTTTCAGTCGTCCCACTACAAATTTCTGGGTTATTGTTGATACAGAATTGGTTCTTCATGGTGCGACGGAAGAAGGTGCAAATATTAGTATTAATGGTCAAAAAGTCAAAGTCAATCCTGATGGTACATTTAAGTTAACAGTTCCCTTTGTTGATAACTTAGTGGATTATCAGATAACAGCAACTTCTGCGAATATAGAACATACTAAAACCATTGATAAGAGGTTTTTCCAAGAAGAGTACGAGGGTTAAAAACTAGATTAGGTTGGGGCTTTACAGAACCAAACTAATGATTTTTAACATTTGGTTTTGGGGTTATTTACGTCAATTTAAACCACGAAAATTACTATTATTTATTCATCATAGCAATGATAATAGATAAAGGCACATGAGAAAAATAATCTCGTTGAAATTGTTCTTCTCTGACTGCGGCTAAAAATTGGTTGATAACCTTATCAGCAGATTTTTGATCATATCTAGAATCCCAGATGATTTGTAAATGATGATCTTGACGTTGAATAATAAACCCTAAATATTTTAATGCTTGAAAACCCAAATATAGACATTGATTACTAATACCTAATTTCTCTAAAAGTTCTACAGAGATAACTGGTTGATTTGTTCGACTGAGATATTTAGCAATACCTACTAAGGTTATCCAAATATCTTTAGGGGTGTGGTTTTGGGATTTTTTCCAAGCAATTACTAATTGTTTTTGTTGTTCAAGAGATTGCTTCCACCACAAACGTAAATTATCCCAACTGGTAGGACAATCTTTAATGATTAATAATGATTTTTCAGATTTTATTTCTCCTAAATTTTCCTGATTTCTCCAATCTAAAATCATTGCCAAATTCGGAGTTTTTATTTCAGTTTCAACATGAGAACGTACCGCAATTAATCTAATATAATGTTTCACTTGATTTTTAAAACTGTTAACATCAATTTCAGCAATACAATCACATCTACCTATAGGTAATTCTTCCTGATAATGTCCCCACCAAATCCCCGGAAAAGGATTATTATTAGAGTCATCTCGGATATTAAAATCAGTTTTAATATATTGGATTTTATTTCCTTTCCAATCCTGTTGATTTTGATGACGAGAATTTTCAAACCAACAATTTTTAATTAGTAATTTGGGAATAGGATTTCCCATTCCACAGGGTTCTAAAAGTTTTAATTCTAAAAATAAATCTTTGCCCAAATCTGCAACCGTCACCACCAAATCAGCTTGTACACTGGGAATGAGATTAATTCCTCCTAAAGATTGGCGTAATTTCTGGTTAATTGCGGCTGTAAATAAAGGGATATTTTCTATTAATAAACTCAAACCTGCTGCAAAGGGATGTCCACCAAAACGGTATAATAAATGGGCTTGTTCTTGAACTAGTTGATATAAATCAACAGAATTAATCGACCGGGCTGAACCTCGCGCTAGACATGGGCTAGAATCTGTCTGATTTTCCTTTGCTTCTGTACTTAACAAAATTGTCGGTCGCCCTGTTTCCTGGGCAATTTGTCCGGCAACTAGACCCAAAACACCAACCGCCCATTGAGGATCTTCTAAAACAATGATACTGGTAGTTGATAAGTCTAATTGCCTGAGTTTTTTAGTAACTTGCGCTTGCACATCTTTTTGTAAAGACTTCCGACGGGAATTAGCTAATTCTGTTTCTTCTGCAAGTAGTTGACAACGCTGCATATCTCTACTCGTCAATAATTCTACACAAAAACTAGCGTCACCATGAATGCGACTCACGGCATTAATGCGGGGTCCCAAACCAAAGGAAATATCTGTAGGGCGATCGCCACTTTTCTGGCATAATTCTAATAACTTACCCAGACCTGGCCTTCTTCTTTCTTTGGGTAATTTTTTATAATCTGTGTGTAATTGTTGAATTCCCAACTGTGCCAAATACCGACAATCACCACTTAATTGTACCAAATCAGCAATTAATCCCACCGCTACTAAATCTAATAAATCTGTTAATGGATGTTTGGGAATATCTGGCAAACTTATATATAATGCTTCCACTAATTTATAAGCAACTGCCACACCAGAAAGATGATATAAAGGGTGTTCTTTTGCTAAATAACGCGGGTTAATAATTGCAATTACCGGAGGACGTGCTGATGGTAATGTATGATGGTCAGTTATGATGACATCTATTCCTAAATTTTGGGCATAAATGATTTCTGAAATGTTTGTACTGCCTGTATCGCAGGTAATAATTAATTTACAATCTTGGGAAGCTAAAATATCAATTCCTGGTTTATTTAAACCATGAGATTCTGTTAAGCGATTGGGAATATAATAACTTAATTGGTGATGCTGCTGAAAAAATTCTCCCAAACCATCCCATAATACCGCAGTTGAGGTAATACCATCTGCATCAAAATCTCCCCAAATAGCAACTTTTTCTCCCGTTTTTCTCGCAGTTATTAACCGTTGCACAGCCAAATTCATTTCCTGTCCAAATTCTCCAGGATTCGCAGGTTGATAAATTTGATAATTAATAAAAGCTGCTAATTTTTCCTCATTTTGAATTCCCCGTTGCCAAAATAATTGAGATGCAAAATTACCACTTGTTGCGGGTGCGTACTTTTTTACTAATTCGATAAACCAATCTGGGGGTTTTTCTGTTGTTGTTAAAATCCATTCCATTGTTAGTTGTTAGTTGTTAGTTGTCAGTTGTCAGTTGTTAGTTGTCAGTTGTTCCCTTTTGATTTTAAAGTGATACTTCTGCGATATTTTCCAGACTAGGAAAGTTTCGGTCGATATCTATGGTTTGTTGCTGGTTTTTTTGACGTTGACACCGCACAGCATATTGACAAAATTCACAGATTTTCTGTGATTCCTTAATTTGCGGTAATGATATATTATATTCATAATCTTTTACCCAGTTTGTCAGATTGTTTAATAGTTGATTTAATTCCTGTGCGGTTTTTTGATGTTCTGTTTCATTATATAAAAATTTAATATTTTTAGTTTGCCCTTTTGATTGGACAAACCAGTAAGTCATAGAAATATTTTCTAATAAATAATTGCTAGTTTCTGCCATAACATATATATACAGTCTTGTTTGCCAATTTCGGGCTAATATTTCTCGTCTTGACGGTTGGGGATAGGTTTTCCAGTCGAGAATTTGGGCTTGATTTTGGTCAGCAATTAATAAATCATAAATAACTGTGAGCAGGTAATCTCCAATTTGTAAAGTTCGATAATGTTCACTTTCCCGAAAAGTTTGATTATCAATATTAGTTGTAAATATTTCTGGAGAAATATTACTAAAATCAGTCATCCAACTTTGTAATTGAGAATCTGCTTGTAACAAATTATCAATAGGTAAACCCATTTCTCTTTGCTGCATGAGTAAATGAAAGCGACTACCTAAAATTTGATATTCTTCGTGTTTGGGATCTATAGGGGTGTTAAGTTGTTCTAAATAACTATGCTGGAATTTGCGAGGACAAGTTGCGAGTAAGTTGAGATGTCCTTGAGAAAGCCTAAGTATTTTCGTGGAAGTTGGTAGCATGATTCTATTTTATTTACAGCGGATTAACATAAGGGTGAGGTACACTTTTGGCGGTCAAGATGCCCGCACCACAAGAGTTTGATTATTAATATCTGTACTTTATAATACCGGAAACTGCTGTATCTATAGGAGGGAACAGGGAAGAATTACTTATTACTTAGTAAAAAATAAAAGGTAAAAGGCTGAAGTGTGTATTCTTCGTTCATCCTCTTACCTTTTTCGTATACCTGATGCTTATTTCATATTAGCTCGCGCATCCCTGACTGCGGCAATAAAAAAGAATCCCGTGAGCGGAATGCTCAAAGCTAGGATAATGGCAGTAGTTTGGAAACCAAAATCTGGTTCTCCATAACTAAGTTCAAAAACCGAACCAACAGCCGCAATCGCTGCAACACAAGCACCACCTAAAAATAAACCGCTTTTTGGAGTTAAATACACTACTAGACCACCCTATACTACTGGTTTGACCGCTTGATATGAGAAGCCGTTTTTAGATAGCTCCTCGGCTAAATTTAAGGAATTTTCCACACGATCTACAAATACCACACCATTTAGGTGATCTAACTCGTGGAGGATACAGCGACCAAGTAAATCATCTGCTTTTAATGTTTGGGGACGACCATATTCATCTTTATAGGCAATTGTTACCACTTCTGGCCGTTTTACATCTAAAAATACGTTGGGAATACTCAAGCAACCTTCCTGAGCCACACAGACCTTACTGCTCACCTGTTTAATCGTGGGGTTAATCAATACCAATGGAGGATGATCTGGTTCGTCTGGTTTACAGTCAATCACAATTAGCTGTTTATTAATCCCGACTTGAGGTGCGGCCAAACCAATGCCATCTGAACTATACATAGTTTGCAGCATTTCGCGCACAATTTGGCGGAGTTCGTCATCTATTTTTGTAACACGCTTTGCAGGTTGACGCAACACGCGATCGCCTAAGTAGTGAATTTGTAGGGGTGGATTTTTTAACTTTTTCTTCTCGACAGCAATATCAGAGGGCATGGTTCTTGATGGCTTCATAGTGAATAATCTTACTAATCTAATTCTATCGTTAGTAGTCTAGTTCTCAGTTGATATAATCCAATGACGTGCATTAAATCATTATGTTCAAAGAAGAAGCTAGGTGGTTGGCAAATATTATCTATTCTCTCAACCCAAACACTGTATTCCCTATACTCAATATTGGTAGTTCAAACCAAAAATTTAGAGAACATGAACAACCTTGGATTGATGAACTATTATTCAAACCAGCTAGAACAAAAGGCTACTCAGTAATTCATGCGGACATGAAAAACGATACAGGCGTTGATCTAGTGGGGGATTTATGCGACCTTGATTTTTTACAGAAACTTTCAGAAATGAATATTCAATCTGTATTGTGTTCTAACTTATTGGAACATATAACAAATAGAGAAGAAATATGTCAAATAATTAGCTCTATTATCCCTAAAGCTGGCTATATTTTCGTTACAGTTCCTTATAAATATCCCTACCACCGCGATCCTATAGATACCATGTTTCGACCTGATATCCAGGAATTGAGTAGCCTATTTCCCGATTTCAAAATTGTCACTGGAGAAATTCTTGCCGGAGGTTATTTAGTGCAATCAACTACCATTACACCTGTATTATATACACTTGCAATGGTCATTCGACTGATGTTACCCATTTACCAACCTTTGAGGTGGTTCGATTCTTTAAAATACGCATTATGGTTATTCAAAGATATTTCTGTTAGCTGTGTTGTGTTGGAAAAAGTTAATTAGGAAACAGGCAAGAGTTTTACAGCAATTCCGCTTGACCTAAATACATTATCTGCGGGCAAGATGCCCGCACCACAAGAGTTTTATGATTAATATCTGTATTTTCTTAGGTTGTAGTTTATTTGCTGTTCGTACAGTCGCTAATAGATAAGAGAGTTGAAAGTCTCTTTGTGTGTAGGTTTTACCAATTACCTATTACCTATTGCCTTAAATTAGGGTACAAGAAGTTAATAAGGCTTGTTTGAGTAAAACTTCATATTCTTCACTACTAACATGATAAGCACCAAATCTGGCTAAATGAGGATTCATCATTTGCGCGTCAAATAATATAAATTTCCGTTGACGCAATCTTTCTACTAATTTCACCATTGCGACCTTAGAACCTTCAGAAATATTGAAAAACATAGATTCACCAATAAAAGCACCGCCAATGACAATTCCTAAAATTCCCCCAGCTAATTCATCACCTAACCAAGTTTCAAAACTATAAGCGTAACCATTTTCATAAAGTAACCAATAAATTTTTTCTAATTCTGGAGAAATCCAAGTTATGTCACGGTTAGCACATCCAGCAACTACACCCAAAAAGTCACGGTTAACAGCGACTGTGAAGCGTTCTTGGTTGAGAAATCGCTGTAATGACTTAGGATAACGAAAACGGTCATCCAAGGGGATTAGAGTCCGTTCCTTGCTTCCATACCATCCCAGGTTATTACTTTCATCAGACATGAGAAAATAACCTTGGGTATAACCCCGAATAATAGCACCAATATCATATTCCATTTCCATTGTCTTTTTTTGACCCTGACAAACAAATTCTATATAAAATATACACAGATGACTCAAGCAATTCCACCTATTACCCTACCACCTTCGCAAAATCCCCAGCAAGAGGGGGAATGGTTACAACAAAACTTGTTAAGCTGGCTTGATGAAGAGTTTATTCCTGAAGTAATTAATCAAAATATAGCCCAGCGGGCTTCACAGATTTTTGTCAGACAACGCATGGAGGGAGAAAACGATTTAGGTTCTCTGGTAATTGCCATTGTCACAGAGATGGAGTCATTTGATTTTTCTAAAAGCTTTTTTGGAGAGTTTGCGATCGCCAACGCCGTTAGCGATCTACTCTTAGATAGCCTGGGAATTGATCATTGTTGTGGACAATAGTATTTTAGTATTGGTCATTGGTTATTGCTCATTGGTTTATAGCGACTTACTACTAACAACTGACCACTGACCACTGACTACTGACCACTAACTACCAACTACCAACTAGACTTAACAACGCCAGGTAAAAGACCCTCATGAGCCCATTCCCGGAGTACGTTCCGAGATAAACCGAAATCACGGTACACACCTCTAGGACGACCAGTTAACCAGCAACGGTTGTGCTTACGAGTAGGAGCACTGTTACGGGGTAATTGTTGAATTTTACGATGAACTTCTAGTTTCAACAATGGAGATTCTGCGGTTCTAAACTCTTCTAATAGTGCTTCTCGCTTTTCAGCATACTTAGCTACCATTTTGGCGCGTTTTTTCTCGCGCTCAATCATACTCTTCTTGGCCATGAATTCCCTAATCTAATAAAAGACAGCACTCCCAATTCTACACCTTTTTTAGTAATTTGTCGAGAAATAAAATCTGAATCCTTTTCACCTTTTGCTGTGAGGACTTACGCAAGTATCACAGCAAAAATTAACAATCCGTTGTCAGTGGTTAGTTGTCAGTTGTCAGTTTTAAACTATTACCAATTACCAATTCCCTATTACCAATTCCCTATTCCCCTCTTTCTGCTTTCGCAATTTCTAACATGGTCTTAATAACAGAATCAGGATTCAGACTAATAGAATCTATACCTTGTTGAACGAGAAAGCGGGCAAATTCTGGATAATCGCTGGGTGCTTGTCCACAAATACCAATTTTGCGGCCATTTTGTTTAAATGTAGTTATGGCTTTAGCAATTATTCGTTTTACAGCTTCATTGCGTTCATCAAATAAATGTGCTACCAATTCAGAATCTCGATCTAATCCTAATGTTAATTGTGTTAAATCATTAGAACCAATAGAGAAACCGTCAAAAATTTGGCTAAATTCATCAGCTAATAAAACGTTACTGGGTAATTCACACATTACATAAACTTCTAAGCCATTTTCACCTTTAACTAAACCATTTTTTGCCATTTCTGCTAATACTCGTTTTCCTTCTTCGGGGGTACGACAAAAGGGAATCATCAAAATCATATTGGTTAAACCCATTTCATTTCTGACCCGTTTCATAGCCTCACACTCTAAAGCAAAACCTTCACAATAACGGGGATCATAATAACGAGAAGCACCACGCCAACCAATCATCGGATTTTCTTCTTTGGGTTCAAATTGTCTACCTCCTAAAAGATTAGCATATTCATTACTTTTGAAATCAGACAATCTCACAATTACAGGTTTAGGATAAAATGCAGCCGCAATTGTGCCGATACCTTGGGCTAATTTAGTAATAAAAAATTCGGCTTTGTTTTCATATTGTGCAGTTAATTCACTAATTTTATATTTGGCAAGTTCGTCTTCTAATTTGTCAAAATGTAATAATGCTAAAGGATGGGCTTTAATATGATTAGCAATAATAAATTCCATTCTTGCTAAACCAACACCATCATTAGGAATTGCAGTTAAACCCAGGGCTTCTTCAGGATTACCTACATTCATCATAATTTTAGTCCGAGTTCGGGGCAAGTTATCTAAAGTTAATTCTTGAATTTCAAACTTTAATAAACCTGAATAAACTTGACCTGTTTCCCCTTCTGCACAACTAACAGTAATCTCTTGTTCAGTTTCTAAAATTGTGGTCGCATTTCCACAACCAACGATAGCAGGAATGCCCATTTCTCTAGCAATAATTGCTGCATGACAGTTACAAACAACCACAGGAGTATATTTATCCGTGAAAACTAGATAATTATGATGATTCGCAACAGTAATATTATAAACTTCAGCGTCTACTTCATCTACAACTTTAACAACTCGTTGCATCCGAATATCACCTTGCAGAAGTTGTTCAAATTGACCTATTTCACGGAGTTGTTTATCAGAAATTAGGAGATTTTTATCTTTTCTAAGTTTGATTTCTCCTGTTACATTGTCATCAAATAGTTGATTAGTAGCAAAGAAACGGGTTTGAATAGTTCTTGGAGTAACTTCTCCCTTGACTCGTTGGGTATATTCTAAAATTTGCTCTAATTTTTCTACAATTTGGACATTGTAGATATGACGATTTCTGGTAACTTGAGGAACAGTATTAATTTTTAAACAAGCAATAATGACAGCTTGTAGTAAGTTTTCTTCAGAGATATAGATGTTAATGCGATTATTAGCATAGCAACCATCACCATCAATTAGACCCCCTAAAAAGTGATAAGAAACTTCTGAAGTGTTTTCTAGGAGAATTTGGGTAATCTGTTGTTCCTTTTGTTTTAAGTCGTAAGCTATAGCTTTAGAATAAACACGATAAGCTGTAGCTTGTCCTTTTACCTGTGTTCCTCGGACGTAACCTGAAGATACTGGTTTCTCACAAGGAGTAAAAGATTTACCATAAACAGTATTCATTTTGTCATTCATAGTTACTATGAATGCTTGTTTTTCTGGTAAACATTTTTGAATAAACTGGACTTCCCCACGAGTTCGACTAGTGTAAATTGAACCGTCTGTGATGATTCCCCCAATCAGATAAGCTAAATCAGCTTCTTGATTTTTGTTGTCACCCAATGTGGGAATATTCTGAGATACAAGCACCATTTCCTGAGTATCTAACATTTCTTGAATCTCAGTTTTGGTATATTCACCATTCCGAAGGTTGACCATTTTATGATCAGGAGTTAATCGCAGGATATTATCTGTGACTTTCCCAGTTTGAGATACACTCACACCAATTGTTTTAGATGTCCGTTTCATGGCATCTTCAATGGGTTTCCATTCCATTTGATGGGTTTTGGTGTTGAGGGCTAAAGTTGATAATCCTTGATATCCTTGTTCATAAATCTGCTGAATGGTCATAAAACCTTGATTGGTGAGAATTTTTGTCTCTCCATCAAAACAAGTCCGTCCCCCAGAGTTAGTGACAATAGCGCTGGCTTTTTTCATAATCGGCTCCCAGTCGGGGTCTGTGCGATTGGTAACTAGCACTTCTCCAGCTTGAAAGAGATTAATTTGTGATACATCTAGAATTACTCTAGCTTGACCTTGACCGATCATTTCCCCCACACTTCGACCTGTTAATAAAACTTGACTTTTTTCCTTGAGTTGATAAGTTTTGAGAACGGTTTTTGATTTTTGAGATTGAACGGTTTCTGGTCTAGCTTGGACGATAAATAATTCACCAGTTACCCCATCTTTTGCCCATTCAATATCCATTGGTGTGGTTATTCCTCGAATTTGGGAATAATGATCTTCAATGATACAAGTCCATTCAGCTAGTTGTAATATTTCTTGATCATTTAGAGCAAATTGATGACGTTCAAGTTGAGGAACGGAGATATTTTTAGTTAATTTTGATCCACCTAGATCATAAATCATTTTAATTTCTTTTGTTCCCAAACGTTTTTGGAGAATGGGTTTATATCCTTGTTTTAAAGTTGGTTTAAATACTAAATATTCATCGGGATTAACAGCACCTTGGACAATAGTTTCACCCAAACCATAAGCAGCGGTAATTAAAGCGGCATTTTTAAAACCTGTTTCAGTGTCTATAGAAAACATGACTCCAGAAGATGCTAAATCAGAACGTACCATTTTTTGGACACCCACAGACAAAGCTACTTCAAAATGATTAAAACCTTTAATTTGTCTGTAGGAAATTGCCCTGTCTGTGAAGATAGAAGCAAAGCATTTATGGCAAGATTCTAACAAGCTTTTAATGCCATGAACATTCAAATAAGTTTCTTGTTGTCCGGCAAAACTAGCATCTGGTAAATCTTCGGCCGTGGCACTAGAACGCACAGCCACATCAATATTAATACCGTATTCTTGACATAAACTTTGATAGGATTTAATGATCGCTTCTTGCAATTCTAGCGGAAATGGAGTTTCTAACATTAATGATCTGGCTTTTTTTCCACATTCCCGCAGATTATCCATATTTTCCACATCTAAATCTGCAAAAATCTTTCTTAATTTTACCTCTAAACCAGCCGCAGTAATAAAGTATCTATAAGCATAAGCAGTTGTCGCAAAACCATGAGGAACTTTCACCCCTTTGGAACTTAATTGTTGAATCATTTCCCCTAAAGAAGCGTTTTTACCACCTACAAAGGGAATATCTGCAATTCCCACGGAATTAAAGGGTAATACTAAAGCTTCTTGATTAATTTGGCTATGTTCTTGGTTGTGTTCAATTTGCAGCATATTCTGAAATTCCTTAAATATAATGTTATTTAATTCAGAACCGAATTTAAATGTATATCTTTGAGGATGTTGCTGATATATTTGTATTCTAGACTATAATTCGACTTGAGAATAATATGGCGAAATAATACGTAATATATATAGAGCTTGCTGAATAAAATTTATTTTTACAACGTGACCTAAGTATAAATTAATCCTACTCTGTTATCTCTGCGGCTCTGCGTGAGACAAATTCATACTTTTATTTAATTTAATTTATTTAATTTATTTATCACCAAATCTCACTTAAATCTAGCACAAATCCTGGCAAAATATCCTCGCCAGTTAATGTTTGAGGATTATCTAATTCTTGAACTGCACAATTAGGACGATAAATAAATACTTGGCGTTGTTTTCTATCAATTAACCAAGCTAATTGTGTGCCATTATTTATATATTCTTGCATTTTTTCTTTTAATGTAGATAAACTATCATTTTCTGAACGCAATTCTACTACAAATTCGGGACAAATAGGCGCGAATTTCTTTCTTTTCTCTGCGGGTATTATTTCCCATTTTGTCCGTTTTATCCATGCTGCGTCAGGAGAACGGACTGCACCATTAGGTAGGGTAAAACCACCACTAGAACCAAATCCTACTCCTGTACCATCTTGCTTTATCCAAATACCTAATTGGCCAATTAAATTAAAATTGCGTTGATCTGCTTCTGAATCTGTAGGAGACATAATCAATAAATCTCCAAGGTGGTTACGTTCAATTCTCAAATCACGGTTTAACTGACAGAAATCAAAAAACTGATCATCTGTTATGATTATGTTTGGTTGTATTTTCAAAACCATTGGTAAGGTTTCTATAACTACAGTTGTTTGAGTTTTCATAATTTTTGTTTTCATATTATTAGGACTTACGCAAAATATCCTCAAAACCTCTTTTCTCTGTGTCCTCTGTGCCTCTGTGGTTAGATATTCCGTGATCCGTGCGTAAGTCCTGATTATGTATGATAGGAAAAACATTGTTGCGTGTAGGGGTTTAGCAATGCTAAACCCCTACATGATTTTAAAATTCTCCAGCTAAAGCAGGAATACACCTTTCACACAATAAAGGATGTTCTGCTGATTCACCAACATGGCTAGAATAGTTCCAACAGCGATCGCATTTCTGATATAATTTACCATTATGGTCTTGTTCTGCGGCATTGACTACCCCAATATCCCAATTATCTTCACCTTGAACTCGCAAAGTTTTTAATCCTTTTAATGTGTCAGGTGTATCTAATAATTGTACCTCTGAAGTTAGGAACAAATACCGTAATTCATCAATTCCATTACCCCTAATATTCAAAGGTTCAATGACAGCGCGTAATTTTTCATCACTTAGATAAATTAAAGCAATAGCTTCTAAAGAAGAACCAATTAACTTTTCTGTCCGTGCTTGTTCTAAAACCTTATTAACATCACCACGAATCCGTCGCAGTGTTTTCCAAAATTCTGCTAATTCGGGATTATCCCATTTATCATCTACTTGCACCCAACCAGCTTGAAACACTGATTTATATTGGGTTTCGTAGGGGATAAATTGCCAGATATCTTCCGCAGTATGACATAAAACGGGAGCAATAGCGATCGCTAAATTCTCCAAAGCAATTTGTAAAACTGTTTGACAGCTACGACGACGGAAAGCATCAGCAGAACTGATATATAATCTATCTTTAGCAATGTCTAAATAGAAATTTGACAAATCTACAACACAGAAATTCTGTACAGTTTGAAAAAAGCGGAAAAACTGGAAACTATCAAAAGCTTCCGTCACCTCATTAAACACCTCACGAATGCGGTGCAGCATATATTTATCCAAATCGGGTAAATCTTCAAAAGCTACAGCATCCTTCTGAGGATCAAAATCATGCAAACTACCCAATAAAAACCGCGCCGTATTGCGGATTTTATTTCTTACATCAGCTAATTGCTTGATGATATTACCACCCAAACGGACATCACCAGAATAATCTACCGAAGAAACCCACAACCGCAAAACATCAGCGCCATAAGCGGGTTCTTTTTTCTGGTCTTTTCCACCCAAAATCATTAATTGCGGGTCTACCACATTTCCCACAGATTTGCTCATTTTTCGTCCATGTTCATCCAAGACGAAACCATGAGTTAAAACAGTTTTATAAGGTGCAATACCATTAACCGCTACACTAGTCAACAAAGAAGATTGAAACCAACCTCGATGTTGATCAGAACCTTCCAAATACATATCAGCAGGATAGCGTAACTCCGGTCTTTGCTTCGCTACTGCCGCCCAAGAAGAACCAGAATCAAACCAGACATCCATTGTATCTGTACCTCGGCGGTAAGTCTTGCCATTATTGCGGTATTGTTCCGGTAACAACTCAGCCACCGACAACTCCCACCAAGCATCAGAACCCCTTGTATTGATGATAGCTTGAACATGATTAATCGTGTCTGCATTCAGCAAAACTTCCCCAGTTGCTTCATCATAAAACACCGGAATGGGAACACCCCAAGAACGTTGACGAGAAATACACCAATCGGATCTTTCTGCTATCATCGGCGTGATGCGGTTTTCACCTTGGGGAGGAATCCAGCGTACCGAGGAAATAGCCGTTAAAGCCTCTTCCCGAAAACCAGCCACAGAAGCAAACCATTGTTCAGTAGCGCGGAAAATCGTCGGCTTTTTCGTTCTCCAATCATAAGGATACTTATGAGGATATGCCTCCTCCTTCAACAAAGAACCAACCTCATGCAAAGCGTCAATAATCGCTTGATTCCCCTCACTCAAAACATTCAAGCCAGAAAACTTACCAGCCTCACCCGTAAAATTACCACTATCATCAACAGGGGCAAGAATCGGTAAACCGTAACGCTGACCAACGATGTAATCTTCTTGACCATGACCAGGAGCAGTATGTACCAACCCAGTCCCCGATTCAGTAGTGATATAATCACCACCAACTACCACCGGACTTTCACGGTCAAAAAGAGGATGACGATAAATAGTACCTTCCAAATCCTGACCAGAGAATTTAGCCTTTACAGTCAACTCAGCATTCAAAATTTCTCCCAAACGCCCCACCAACTCAGCCGCAACAATCAGATACTTGCACTCTCTCCGTGCCTCTGCGTCTCTGCGTGAGACCTCCACAACTGCATATTCCAACGCACCATTTACAGCCACAGCCAAATTACCCGGGATAGTCCAAGGAGTAGTAGTCCACACAGCCACACCCAAATCAGGCAAGAAGCCATCCAAACTAGCTTTTAGCCCTTCGGCAACCTTCAGCACCGGAAAAGCGGCGTAAATACTGCGAGAAACGTGACCTTCAGGATATTCTAACTCAGCTTCTGCTAAAGCGGTTTTAGAACTAGGACTCCAGTGTACAGGCTTGAGACCGCGATAAATATAACCTTTGAGGAACATTTCCCCAAAAACGCCAATTTGCGCGGCTTCGTATTCTGGTTTTAAGGTTAAATAAGGATTTTCCCAATCACCCCAAATCCCATAGCGTTTAAAACTTTCTCGTTGCTCATCTACGGTTTTTAGTGCGAACTGTTTCGCTTTTTGACGCAATTGCAAAGGAGTGAGATTTTGCCGTTCTGCCTGTTTCATATTTTGCAGAACTTTCAACTCAATTGGCAATCCGTGACAATCCCAGCCGGGAACGTAGCGAATTTTACAACCTTGGAGCAAATGGTAGCGGTTAATAATATCTTTGAGAATCTTATTTAAAGCATGACCAATATGCAACTGGCCGTTAGCATAGGGAGGACCATCGTGCAGTATAAATAATTCGCCGGGGTTGTTTTGTGCCAGTTGAGAATAAATGTTGTTTTCTTCCCAGAATTTTTGGATTTCGGGTTCGCGCTTGATTGCGTTTGCCCGCATATCGAAGTTAGTCTTGGGTAAGTTAACGGTATCTTTGTATTTTCCAGTTTCGGTCACAGTTTCATGCCTAAATGTAGGTGTGCAGGTTATCCGATCAATTATAAATCGTAGGTTGGGTTGAAGAACGAAACCCAACAGCAGTTATGGGTATTTTGGAGTTAATTTTTTGTTTTTACTGCCTTAATTTATGATACGATTGACGCGCTAATACATGAGAATGGCAACAAATATGATAAATCCAGGGGAAAAACTGAAAGCATTGTTGATAAAAATGCTTTATTATGATGAACTTCATAAGAGATTTATTGAAGCTACCGAAGAAGAGGAAAAACAGTATCTCCAGGAAGAGATTAAAAAAACACTCACAGCAATGAAACAGGATATCAAAGACGGCAATCTTGCCGTTGCTAAACAAACAGAGATTGCTGAAGCTGAATTTTATTACGGGTTAGTAGACAAGTTTGGAGCAGAACAAGTTGAGGAATTGTTTAAAGAAGCGGGATGGGATACCAATATGGTAAGAGGGGCGTTTGCCTCTATACCTGAAGTTCGCCAAAAACTTGAAGAGGAAGGATTCACTCTGGAAGATATTATCAGACTAAACTCAAATCTGCTTCCCAATGCTGAAAATGCAGTTGTTGACATTCGTAAATTGCGTGACTACTCCCTTAATCGAGATCATTCTACAGGAAAGGATAAAGCTCGTCTCTTTTCATCAATTTTGGGTATGAATGCTGAAAATGCTGAAGAATTGCGCCAGATTATTTTGGAACAAGTTAAAATTCAAGAAGCGTGCCTAAATAAAAGCGATCAACATGGACAACGTTACTATGTAGATTTTACTTTAATACGAGAAAATAAAAGTGCAAACATTCGTAGTTGTTGGATTATAGAACCTGGTTCTGATTTTCCAAGATTAACGAGTTGCTATATTAAATTGTAATATAATGAGGTAATCAAAAATGACTAAAATTATGCCCAAATTACTAGACGTAGTAGCATTAACAGTTGACTTACCTGAATACAACTTACTGCGTGGTCAGGTTGGTACAATAGTGGAATTATTAGCAGATGGTACTGTATTTGAAGTAGAATTTAGTGATAGTAATGGACAAGCTTATGAATTTGTTGCTTTAAATTCAGATCAAATTATGGTTTTACATTTTAAACCAACATCCCCTAATTTAGTGCCGGAAATGGTTACAGCATAACTAACTTTAGCAAACGTAGGTTGGTTTCATTTAAACAACTCTAACTCCTTATAATATACTTGGTAAGATTTTACTACTACTCCAAGCTACCCACGAAAATTTATCAATAAGAAAATGAACATTCTTGAAATATTACCTGGTTACGATAAATTAGAAATTTATCCAGAATATCGTACTTACACAAAAGAGAGTCTTCGTTCAGATAATGAATATGACTATGACTATGATTTATACATACTTTACTTTGAGAAATTCATAATTTTGAGAGATACTGGTTGTGCAAGATTTGAGGAAAAACCAGTCGTTATACCTCGTCTATTCTTTGACAAAGTTCATCCTCTAGAGGACACACTCACAAAAGCTAAACGTTTTCTATCATTCAAGACTCACGATTTATGTGGGACTTCTAATGAAGGAGACTTAGTACGCAGAGGTAACTGGAAAATCGAAAATATAAATAACAATCACAATAGCGAACAGTTGATAAAATTTTTAAATTTAGCTTTGGATAAAGATTATTATCAGTCCAATTCATACAGTAATGAGCAAAGAGAGAGTATATCAAAACTGATGGAGATGCTCACAACTCTAAACAATTTTTTTACAACTTTCCCTTGGACAGAACCTAAACAACAAGTATTCAGTATAAATTTTAGAAAATACGTTTACGAAGGAGATAGTTATATTAAAGAATTAAAGAAAGATGAGGTAGTTTTAACGCCTAAAGAATTTGAAGAGATATATCAGAAGTTTCTGAACACTATAGATAATAGTGATGATGAAAATAATAATGATCATGGCTATAGCAATGATGATGACGATGCGGAATTTGGGTATCTAGCTGGACTAGTTGCTGATGGAGAATTAAACCCTAATGACCCACGCTGGCCTTTTTGACTACAACAATTTTAGTAAATAATTGGTATCTTGCGCTTAATGTTGGGTTTCATTTCATTCAACCCAACCTACTCTTTTCCAATATCATCATCAAAAATAATTTCCTCACCCGCACCCCACATCATGTCATACATACCTTGACGCACAGCCCGATGAAAACTGGAATATTCCCAATCCTTTGGTGCTGTTACCAAACCATGTTTCACAGGATTATAATGAATATATTCAATGTGATTTTGAAAATCACTTTCATCTCTAATTAAATGTTCCCAAAAACGATATTGCCATATAGCCCGTTGTTTTTTCTTTTTTCTAGATATAGATATATTTTCTGGTGAAATAGTTTCACATTTACGACTAAAATAACTTTTAATTAAACGCCAACGGGTAGAAAAATCCTGATCATTTTCTGGTAAAGTCCAAATACAGTGGAGATGATCAGGTAAAATAACAACAGCATCTATAATAAATGGATGTTTCCGCATTACATAACCAAAAGCATCTCTTAATAAAGAAACATTTTTGGGTAAACATAATATTTTTTGTCTTTTCTCTGTCACCACTGTAAAAAAGTATGTTCCTCCTGCCACATTGGCGCGGCGATATTCCATACTATAAATATCCTGTGATTAAAGTTGTGTTTTATAATCTTGATTTTACCTCGTAGGTTGGGTTGACGCAAGGAAACCCAACATTAATTATAAACCGAAGCGCAACCCAACATTAATTATAATATCCTGGTGGGTGGTGTTGAGTTTCACTTCGTTCTACCCAACCTACAAATTCCAACATAGGTAAAGTATACACGGAGATATTACGGATGAGTAACGATTCCTTCTTTGATGAACCGAAAGAGCAATCTTTAGTAAAAGCCAGAATTGTTGAAAAATATTTTTGGGCTTGGGCAAAAGTAATTATACCTACTGCTAAAAAAGCAGGTTCTAAAATTGCCTATATAGACCTTTTTGCTGGTACAGGTAGATATAAAGATGGCTCAAAATCAACACCTATCAAAGTTTTAGAAAAAGCTATTTCTGATCCAGATATAAGAAATATGCTAGTGACATTATTTAATGATGCTAAAGTTGATCACATCCATTCTTTGCAGAAAGCTATAGATGCAATTACTGGCATTGATGATTTAAAATATAAACCTGAAGTAACCAATTTTAAAATTGGTGAAAAGAATCTTGAAATATTTGATGTTCCTACACTATTTTTTTTAGACCCATACTCATATAAAGGATTATCACTTAACCTTATTTATGCAGTTGTGAAAAATTGGGGCTGTGATTGCCTCTTCTTTTTTAATTACAATCGTATAAATATGGATTCAACTAATCCCATTGCTGAAGATGATATAAATGACCTATTTGGCAAAATAAGAGCAGATATAGTACGCAAAAAATTAAAATTAATTAAGTCAGAAGATAGAGAATTTACTATTTAATGAACGAAGAAAAAATACCTTTGGAGATTCTGTTAAAGTTACATTTCCACCTAAGCCGTAAGTTGCAAACTTTCTTTTTTTAATGCTAATTTTCGTGGAACTTGACCCCATTTTTTCTGATGTTCTTGCCAAGCTTCTGGCATTTCATCCCATATTCTACCATCTAATAACTTACCACCAGCTTTAGAAGTTCTACCACCAATTTGCTTAAAGAAAAATGCAACTTCTGCTTTTTGGCATTGGTCACGAATATCTTCAGCCCATTCAATATTCATTGGACGATGTTTTTGACCAGATTCTCCACCAACAATGACCCAATCAATATTTGTGAGGTCAAGATTTAATGAACCTAACAACGGTTCACAGGAAAGAAAACGCACATTTGCAGGAACTTGACGAAGTAAATCAATACGAGAAACATAACTTTGATTTTCTACTGATACACCTAACCAGATATTTTTATGAAAGTCTAAATGTGGTGCTAATTCAACTAATCTTTCAGGTCTTTTTGTTAATATTTGATATATGTGATGAGGCGTAGCATGAATCACTTTAAAGACCTTTTGAATAAAATCTAAAGGTACTTCTTCATGAAAAAGATCACTCATTGAATTAACAAAGATTCTACTGGGAGTACGCCATTTTAAAGGTTCTGTCAATCTTTCTGGATGTAGAGTTAAATCAAATCCATTTTTAAAATTATTAGGAAAGCGTTTAGTAATAGCTTCTGCGTAGCAATGCACACAACCTGGACTAACTTTGTTACAACCAGTTGTAGGATTCCAAGTTTTATCTGTCCACTCAATACCTGTGTTTATACTAGACATGATGATTTAACCTTAGTCAGTTATGAATTTTGTAAGTTATACGGCTTTGATATTTTTAATTCGTATGTACTATAATATAACAGATTTTATGAGTATCAAAAATAATTTCCTCATCCTTATCTAATCGTCAATTATTCCCAAATGATTAAAAATCAGTTTAATTTATTAGATGTAGTAGCACTCACAGTTGATTTACCTGAATATAACTTATTACGTGGTCAAGTTGCTACAATAGTTGAATTATTAGTTGATGGTGCTGCATTTGAAGTAGAATTTAGCGATATCAATGGACAAACCTATGGATCTGTTGGGTTGCATCCAGAGCAAATTATGGTGTTACATTTTGAGCCAACATCACTTAATTGAGTACACGAAGATGAATCAGGGTTTTGTATGTGGTGTTCACCGGGATACACATATTATCTAATTGGGAAAAGCAATTATAATAAATCAAAAGACAACAAAATAATTATCGTACAGAACGTTTTAACTTTAACAATCACCCTCCCTATTAACATCACTTTATAAATTTGATATATGCTTCATAAAATACATTTTGAATATATGACTTTATATATCATAATTAGGAATGAGTTTTGACACAAATTTTAAAATTTATGCGAATCATACATATATTAAATCATGTCCAGGAAATTGGCAATGGTATTGTCAATGTAGCAGTAGATCTAGCTTGTTTACAATCTCAATCTGGTGATCATGTAGCCGTAATTTCAGCAGGGGGAGAATACGAAAAATTATTAAATAAATTCGGTGTTAAGCATTACACAATCAACCAAAATCGTCAGCCAATAAATATGATTAAGGCTGCGGTAGCTTATCGGGCAATTTTGCAAGAATTTCAGCCAAATATAGTTCATGCTCACATGATGACGGGTGTGGTTTTAGCGAGTGCTTTAAGATGGGGAAATAGATATACTTTAGTGGCTACTGTCCATAATGAATTTCAACGGAGTAGTCTATTGATGGGTTTAGCTGACCGAGTAATTGCTGTTAGCAAAGCTGTCAAAAATTCAATGGTAAAACGAGGAATTTCTGAACATAAATTACGGGTAGTGTGTAATGGGACTTTAGGTAGCCCTCGAACTCGGAAAATATCAGATTATCAACCTTTAAATTTACAAACTCCAGCGATAGCGAAGCGCTCCGTAGGAATCGCTACCGTGGCAGGAATGTATAAACGTAAAGGTATTACTGAGTTAATTGCTGCTTTTGAGAAAGTTGCGACATCTTTTCCCGAAGTGCATTTATATGTGGTGGGAAATGGTCCAGATAAACAAATATTTGAATCTCAAGCCCAAGCAACTGCTGTTAGTAATCAGATTCATTTTGAAGGGTTTCAGCCTGAACCACAACGTTATTTACTAGCCTGTGATATTTTTGTCTTAGCTTCCCACCGTGATCCCTGTCCCTTGGTACTTTCGGAAGCGAGGGAAGCAGGAATGGCTATTGTTGCGACTGAGGTAGACGGCATTCCAGAGGCGTTGGATAATGGGAAAGCAGGGATATTAGTTCCGGCTCAGGATAGTCATAAGTTGGCTGAAGCATTAATTAAACTATTGAGTAATCCAAATACGCTTCAAGAGTGGAAACAGCGATCGCAGGAAAATCTAGAATGGTTAAATGTTACCCGTGTACATCAAGAAACATTGACTGTATATAAAGAATTAGGTTTTCAGGAGAGTTTTTCGACTACACAACCTAATTAATATTAAACCATACACCAAAGGGCGTTCAATTCTGTTCCCTGCTATAATAAATTACAAAAAATCCTCATAATAGGGAGTTAGAGTGATGGTGGCTACTCCAATCTCAACCGTTCCAAAACTATCAACAATCGCAATTTCTTGGGAAGCATTACCCGAAGATTTTATCTTAGAAGAAGAACCTGTGGAAAACACTGCACAGCCATTAATTGCCGGAGCATTGCGAGAAGGTCTGGAATTAAGCGGATATATTCAACCCACCATGCTTATAGCGGCCAATTTGGGCATCTGTGCCACCATGGATGGTAAACTTGTTATCAAAGCGCCAGATTGGTTTTTTGTGCAGACGGTTTTACCCTTATCTGGAGTGACAGATAGACGTAGCTATACACCCCATCTAGAAGGGGAAATTCCCCGGGTTGTGATGGAATTTTGCTCAGATCCAGACGGGAAAGAATACTCAGCTAGACGCACTTTTCCCTCCGGAAAATGGTTTTTTTATGAACAAATTCTCCAAGTTCCTACCTATGTAATTTTTGATCCCCTGACGGCTACATTAGAAGTTCATCAAATCGAGTCAGGACAGTATAAATTGCAGCCAAAAGACGAAAATAATCGTTACTGGATTACAGATATGGGATTATTTTTGGGATTGTGGCAAGGAGAAAAGGAAGGTCGCATAGGTTACTGGCTACGGTGGTGGGATCAAGCAGGTAATTTATTACCATGGGCTGTAGAAAAGGTAGAACAAGAACAGCAACGAACTGAACAGGAACGTCAACGGGCTGAACAAGAACGTCAACGGGCTAAAAGGTTAGCAGAACAGTTACGCGCACTAGGTATTGATCCAATTGATTAAATGTGCGGGTTCTAAAATTGTTGTAGAGATGTTTCATGGAACGTCTCTACATTCTTTTTCGTGAGATGTCTAATCAATCCCAATTTGCAAACTCATCACTAATATTGCGAAGTATAGCAGTGATTTGAGTACGTCGGGTTTCAAAATTAGCAGCAATGTAAATTAACAAAATACCAACTAATAAACCAACAATCCATTTTAAAAAAGAATAACTCAGACTGAAAATTACTAATTGGTAAATGCTGGTAATTAAAAAAGTACCTGTACCAACATAAAGAAAAGCGCGGACTTTTAAACCTAAGCCAGCGAAAATAGTAATCATACTAAAAACTCCGGGGATAAAAGGTAAATTTTGATAAAACAAAATTGTCCAACCGCAAATTAAACCACTTCCTAACATTCGTAAACTTTGACGTAGGGGTTTTATTGTTGATAATTTAAGTTGTTCATCCACCTCAGCGATATATAGTAAAGATAATCCAATAGGTATCACATAGGAAAGAGAATCTCTCAGGTTTAAATCATTAAACCAAGTAAATAACGCCCAATCAATTAATATCAAACTGATGTATGTAAACCGGATTTGTGTTGCTGCTTTCGCTAAAAAGATGTAGTAAGCAGCAACGATAATTAAAGTAATAGGATAGGTTTTTAGTCCCGTTGTGCCTAAGATGATTAATGGGAGAACATAAGCTGTGCGTTGCCAAGGTATTTTTGACCAACCCAATCTTCCCCAAGGTAGGATATAAAGGAAGTAAGCAAATAGGCAAGATATCGCCCCATTCCAAGGTAATAATTGTTCAGATATTGTTCGTCCTATTGGTAAGCTTTGTAAATAGATACCAATTATTCCTGCTTCTATTAAACCCAAATAAACCCAGACTTCCTGATTTGTTTCTTGAGAATTTTCTCTTCCTTGCCAAATCGCATAGCGGACTAAAAATAATCCAGTTCCTAAGACAATAGAAAAGTTAATTTGGATAGATAAAGTAATAGCTGATAGGAATAAAATACTACTCCAAGCCCAATGGATATGGGCAATATTTTTTAATTCTCTTGGAGTTAAACAAAGATAACTAATCAGCCAAGGTGTGAGGATACGGTAAGCATACATAATGCTAGTCCCCAGGGCTGACATAGCAATTAAGCCATCACCTAACACCCCTCCTCTCGATAGGGACATTTGATAAAATAGGAGTTCGTAGGCGGAAATTGATAACCCGATAATACCAAAATAAAGCAGAAGTTTAAATGCTTCCCTGCGTCTTCCTACTCCAATCAGAATTAAGGCTATACCCAAGGAACAAAAACCTGTAAAATCTGCAAAGGTATTTAACCGGAAAATGACACTAAATGCACCATAAATGAGGGGAAGAATATTAAAACTATTAGGTAATGTTTGTAATTGATGTTTACGTCGCCACCATTCACCAAATAGCTGAGTTGTTAACCCTAGAATAATGTTACCTATGGCTATTCTCATAACTGAATGTTCGCCAAATCCTAATATTTCCGCTGTTAATAATTCTAAACACCAACCAATACCATAAAATGCTGCTTCCTTCGATTGTCCCCAACTGCGATAGAGAATTGCCACTAAAATTATCGCTGTGGTAATAACATAGAAATATTCTGTTTTGATAATGCCTTGATAAATTAAGCTGGAGTGGAGAGTTAAGGCTGATAATTCTATTGTACATAATGCAATCGCCCATTTATCACTAGCGACTGCATAAATTATCGCTAATTCTGTAACTTTGCGTAAAAGTACACCACGCCATAGCCATAAACTCAGTATTGTTAATGCAGTAACAACAAACCAACCCGATATTGTTAATTTAATTAAACCAAATACACCTTCCCATAACAATGCTGTCAGAAAACTCAACCCAAAACCAATAATTGTTCCTGCATATATTTGATTTCTTAAATAGCGAGTATTGACTAACATTACTGCTACATTTACACCTACACCCACACCCAAACCAATTAATCTAATTCCTGGTAATGGTAAAGTTAATAATTGAGAAACACCCACAGCTAAGACAGTTAAAAAACTGTTGGTAGTACGATTTGGTTCAGTATTACGAATAGCTAAAGCTGTTAATGTTAAAGGTGTAATTAACCAAATTATTCCCCAAGAGGTTCGATTTTGTAAATTACCATACCAATAACTTTCAAGATTTACCCACAATAAAGAAAAACTGAGTGCCGCTAATACTAAACCAATATACCATGCACTGCGTCGCCAGATACCATTACCAAGACTAAATCCCCATTCAGCTATCATGATAGCTAATAGAATACCAGCCCAAATTTCTTTATTTAAACTTGGTAAAAACCAATTAATACTAGAAATCAGTGTCAATATTCCCATACCATGAGTCAAGTATATCAGGGAAGGAGAAAAAGCTGTACAGCGTTGGATAAATGTCGCTAAAGTAATAGTAGATAATAAAAAGTTGATTGTTCTTAATGTGGGATTTACTAAACTAATTATTGTTAGACAAATTCCTAAAAATAAAGTAAGATATTCTCCAAAATTTGCTATTTCTTGATTTTCTTGATGATATAACTTATTTGTTATCCATAACATCAAAATAATATAAGCAAATAAAGCAATACTCAATAATGCCCAAGGTTCATTTTGAGAATTAGTTAAATGAGTTGTCGTACTAATTACTAATCTTTGTAATTCATTAGGTACTAACCGCCAACCTAGCCAAATTGTCTGTAAACCAATTAAGAAAATAGCTAAAAAATCAACTTTTAACCTGTATCTTTGTAATCGAATACTAAAAATCCACAAACTTAAGCCACTCAATATGATAGCTTGGTTTGGTTGGGTAATGACTGAAACTAACCAACCTAATAAAAGTAAAATTTCTCCTAATTTTTCCCAAAGTTCAGAAGAATTTGTAGAGAGATTTTTTTCTGATAACCAAATTACTAAACTACCACAAATCCCAATCGCTAAACCTAATTGAGTAATATTAACTCCAGCTATAAAAATAGCCCTTGTCAGTAAAGTTAATAAAGCATAAATCAGGAAAGTAAAATATAAACTAATTCCCCATTGCGAAGTTTCTGTATTTGTACTTTCTTCTGATTGGGTTAATTGATTGTAAACAGTAATAGTAGTTGTTCCTATCATTGCTAAATAAACAGCAATGAGTGGAAAAACTGATAACTTCCAACCCCAATGTAAATAACTCAAACCGATAATATTGATTAAAGGTAATTTACCACTGGGAAAATTATTAATAATATTGCGGTTTTGACAAAGTTGATTAGTAATAAATGTCAGGGTTAGCGACGCAATTCCCATCACAACTAAGTTTAATGGATTTTGCCACAGACTAAAGCTATCCATTGCCCAAAAGTTGATAGGAACTAATAGCAATGTGACGATTAATAATGTCTGTGCAGTTAATTTTAAATTGCTTTGTTTACCTGCCCAAAGTGTAAATCCACAAAAACTCAAGGTATAGGCAAATAAAACTCCATACTGTCCAACTGCGGGGAATCTTTCCCACTGACTTGCAGCTAAAACACCAGAGGAAAGCACTACTAAAAATACGCCTAAAAACAGCAACCACCTTACACTTAATTCTTCACCCAAAGATTGCAACATCGAATTAACAAAGCTGGGTTTTTTAGGTACTGTTGGTATGACAGGTAAAGTGGGAATTAATGGTTTTCGTGGGGGTGTGCTAAGGGTGAAAATTTCCTCTGGTTCTGATGCAGTTTGAGGTGTAAATACTACAGTGCAAGTGAGATATTGACGGGCTAATTGTTTAATTTGATCATCAGATATTAAACCGAGTTGTAGTAAGTCATCTAATCCTAATAATAAGTCAGGATGATTAGATGGTAGTTTAATGGGAATTTTCTGGGATGGTTCAAAAGGTGATGTCATAAATTGCAACCTTGTAAGTGTATATTAGAAATAGCCATTTTAAGATGAATGAAGAATTTAATAAATTACTAAATTACTAAAATAGAACTCTCAATCAGATGTATTTTTCACAATTAGATTTACTATTTAAAAAACAACGTTTTAATCCCAAAGATAATGTTTGAATAAAGAATCTTGCTTCAGGTAAATCATTAAAAATATAGTCTATACTTTCAGGTGTGATATAATCTAAAGCCTGTTTTTCGATTTCTTCATCTTGAGGATATTCGGTTTTGTACAATAAAACTTTCCACTCGCGGGGATTTTTACCATAATTTTTATTTAATTCTCCTCTCGCAGCAGCAACAAGAACTTCTATTGAGGGAAATGTTGTTAAAGGCATGATTATGGGTAAATATTTTCTAGGATATTCATTTCTAGCTTGAAAAGCATAAAATTTTTCAATTGCTTCTCTCAAAATATGCGATAAACTAATTGCCCAAGTATCAAAATATTGATTTTTATCTTTAAGAATATGTTCCGTATCAGTAGTTATTAAAAGAATATCACTATAGGAAATATCTACATTATCTTTAAATTCTTCAAAAGCTTGGATAATTGTAGCACATATATTATCTCTTAGTTCTACTGCTATTTTATTGGGTAAGTAATACCCTTCAGGATTTTTGCGACAGGCATTTTTGTATTTTTGAACATGATCAAAAATGTTTTTTCTAATCAGTGGAATAATATCAAATTTGACATTTTCTGATATTTCTTCTAATAAAATACATTCAACAATTTTTCCAAACACTTTATAGTCAGTTAGCCCGTCTCCAACAATTCCCACATTAATAGTATTCATGATATTTTACCCAATTGTTCCTGTGTACCATAGTTCTGCTAACTGATATTTTGGTATTTTTATTAACTTTTTACCTGTGTTTTCTTCAATTTCATATTCTACTTCATCATCTTTAATCGCTCCAATTCCCACAAGGGTATCAAGTGCAGTATTTAAGTTTCTTACATCGCTTTGACGACTACGTTTATCTAAACGGACTGTATAAACATGATCAGGATGTTGATTAAATTCTCTTAAAACAGAGGGGCTGTGAGAAGTTAAAATAAATTGTGATGTTGTAAAGCCATCTTGATTAGGTGATGTTGCTTGCCAAATCCAATTCATCAATTGTTGTATATTACCTGGATTAATACCATTTTCTATTTCTTCCAGCATAATAATAGCAGGTGGTCTTCTCAATGATGCAAGCAAACTTATTGCAGCAATTTTCATAAAGCCATCTGATACAACATCTGGCATAAATTCTTCTACAGAACCTTTACGTCCTAAATCGAATTCCCAGATTAAACTGGAACGATTTGGATCATAACGAACTCCAATAAAACTTGTATCAACAGTTCTCATTTTAGCAATAAATGATGAAAATATACGTTGCTCATTTTCTTTTACATGATGGAGAAGTGACTGAAAGTTACTTCCTGTTTCCCCCAAAGATACGGGTATTCTCCTTTCTTCTATTTCAAGACTATTATTAAATTTATTTTCCTGTTGTTGCTCTGCATCATCATTGTCTTTTTGTTTGAGGAATGTAGGTTGAAAATGATAACTAAATGTATTGGTAAAATAAAGAAAAAATAATTCGCATAGTGCTTTTTCATTTTCCTCTAAAGATGGATCTAATTGGATTTTTTTTCTTAATTCTAGTATATTTATAGGCTGATTATAACCACTTTCAAGCTCTTTAGATATTTGATTATTAGCTAATTGGATAGTTATTTTTTCTTGACAACTAGCATTGTATCTAAAATTAGAGCTTTCACATATTTCTATTTTATAATTAATTTCTCCATCTTCATTATTCCATAAAATGGAAAATGACATCGGTTCTTCATCTTTAGCAAGCCTGTATTTATGTGGATATAAATCTCTAGTAGCATTTATAGTTTGACTTTTTTTATTGTCAGAATTTTCTCGTCTGACAAGATTACAAAAATGTTGTATTCCTGCTAAAAGATTTATTTTACCAGAATTGTTATTACCAATTAACAAAGTTACTGGATATAATTCTATGGTTGTTAATTTGTGAGTTCTAAAATTCTCTAAAGTAACTTGTTTAAACATCGTAATCTCCCAAAAATATCATTATTTTACTTTACTTGTTATCTTAATATTTTACACTATATTTTCAGAAATATATAAAAAATGGTGGGCATTGCCCACCCTACAGTTAAGGAGTTTCCGAAATTGCCCCTTGCATTTTCATAAAAGTATCTATTAAAGTCTGCAATTGTTGATCTGTTTTAAAGACTCCTAAACCTCTTGCTGTTACCTTCCCAGGAGAATAAACAAATCTGGTTTTCATATTTGAAGTTAACTTTTCTGCTAATAAATTCCAAGCTGGTTCTTCCATGGGTGTTTCTAAAACAATATGCTGTTTATTCTCTGGTTTAATACGACTAAATCCCAAATTTTTAGCTAATTGTTTTAATTCCATAACTCGCAATAATTGATTTGCCGGTACAGGTATAGTACCATATCTATCAGTCCATTCAGCAGCGATTTGTTTTAATTCATATTTTGATTTTGCTGTAGCTACAGCGCGATAAGCACTCATTTTCTGATCAAGATCAGTAATGTAATTGGAAGGAATAAATGCAGTGACATTAAGATCAATTTGCGTATCTTCAACTTTCGGTATTTCTTGACCTCTAATTTCTCGAATTGCTTCCTCTAACATTTCCATATACAAATCAAAACCAATTGCATCCATTTGACCAGATTGTTCTGCACCTAGCAAGTTTCCCACCCCGCGAATTTCCATATCTCGCATTGCTAATTGATATCCAGAACCGAGTTGAGTAAATTCTTGAATTGCTCTTAATCTTTGTCTAGCAGCATCAGATAATTCTCGTTGTTTGGGGTAAAATAACCATGCGTGAGCTTGAATTCCTGCACGACCAACTCGACCTCGCAATTGATATAATTGAGATAAACCAAAACGGTGAGCATCTTCAATTAAAATTGTATTAACTCGCGGAATATCCAAACCAGATTCAATAATTGTTGTACAAACAAGAATATCCGCGTCATTATTTCCGAAAGTCAACATAGTTGATTCTAACTCACTTTCATCCATTTGACCATGAGCGATCACAAATCTTCCTCCGGGGATCATTTCCCGTAAATTTGCAGTGGTTTCTTCAATTCCTTCTACTCGTGGAACTACATAAAATACCTGGCCACCTCGATCTAATTCTTGACGAATTGCACTTCTCACAATGTCAGAATTTAAAGGTGCGAGATGAGTTTGAATTGGTCTTCTAGTTGGAGGTGGAGTTGTAATTAAACTCATTTCTCTAATTCCCGATAATGACATATATAAAGTTCTGGGAATAGGAGTAGCAGAAAGAGTTAAAACATCAACTTCTGTTTTTAAACTTTTAATTTTTTCCTTTTGATTAACTCCAAATCTTTGTTCTTCATCAATTACTAAAAGTCCTAAATCTTTAAATTGCACACTTTTTCCTAATAATTGATGTGTACCGACAACTATATCTAATTCTCCAGTTGCAAGACGTTTTTGAATAGTCCGTTTTTCTTCTGCACTACGAAAGCGATTGAGTAAACCTACATTAATTGGATAAGGTGCAAAACGTTCTTTAATTGTGTGATAATGTTGTTGAGTTAAAATTGTCGTTGGGGCTAAAAGTGCGACTTGTTTTCCTGCGGTAACAGCCTTAAAAATCGCCCTAATTGCCACTTCTGTTTTGCCAAAACCCACATCTCCACATACTAACCTATCCATAGGTCTTTCACTTTCCATATCTCGTTTTACATCTTGCACCGCTTTTAGCTGATCTATGGTAGGTTGATAAGGGAAAGAATCTTCCATTTCTTCTTGCCAAGGCATATCTGCGGGATAGGAAAACCCTTCTTGTTTAGATCGTGCTGCATACAATTTTAACAAATCTACTGCTAATTTCTTAATCGCTTTACGGACTTTATTTTTAGTATTATCCCAAGCTTTTCCGGTCATTTTATGCAGTTCTGGAGGTTTATCTACATTAGTTCTAAATCGGGATAAAGAACCAACTTGATCAGCAGCAACTCTTAATAAACCATCTGCATATTGAACAACTAAATAATCACGGGTTTCCTCGTTGATTATCAGACTTTCTAACTTGACAAATTTACCAATTCCATGACTACGATGAACGACATAATCTCCCTGACGTAATTTATTAGGATCAACTTGTTTAGATGTCGCTTGACGACGTTTGCGAACATAACCAAAATTAGCTAAAGAATGTTGTCCATAAAACTCTCTATCAGTGACAATAACTAACCGATAAGAAGGTAAAATAAACCCTTCTAATTCTGCCAAACCAGAATATTTTAGAGCAATAGGTGTATGATTAATTTGCAGTTTATCAATAGCTTGATAATCACGGGGATTAGGGATAAACTGCGCGGGACAATCGTGTTCTTGGAGGAGAGAAACCGAACGGGAAGGTTGAGCCGAAATTATCCAAATTGCAAAATTGCGTTCTCTCTCGTTTCTAATAGTTTCCCCTAATTTAGCAAATTGATGAGGAGTTACAGGTAAAGGTCTACTTCCTAAATTTAAACCATTATTTTCTTCCGACAATTCTGATAAATATAACTTTTTAAAATTACTAATTTCTGCTATACACTCATCAAAATTACGATGAATTTTAGGTAATTCAACAAATAACTGACCACTGACCACTGACCACTGAATTTGAGCATTTTCCACCCAGCGATCGCTATGAGCATAACATTGTTCTGGTTCATCAATGACAACGAGAGTATTTTTAGGTAAATAGTCCAGCAATGAAGCGGGTTTTGTAAAGGCCAACCCCAAAAATCGCCGACTTCCTTCTTGTAGAGACGTTTCATCAAAAGTCTCTGCATTTGGTAAATTCTTCAGTCCGTCTAAAATGATGGGTGCGAAACTTGTGGGGGTGAGAGTAATTTTTTCCACCTTATCCAAGGCTGAACGCTGAGTAGAGGGGTCAAATTCCCGAATTTGTTCAATTTCATCACCAAACCATTCCAAGCGCACAGGCAACTCTGAAGACACCGGAAACACATCCACAATATCCCCCCGTCTGCTCCATTGTCCTTCAGTTTCCACCAGGGGAACTCGTGCATATCCCAAAAGAGTAATTTTCTCAGCAAATCCATCTAAATCAAATTCCATCCCTTTGGCTAAAGTTATACAAAATAATTTAAACGCCGAGGGAGGTGGCAAATGTGGCTGTAATGCACCTACAGTAGCAATTATGGCAGTTTTTTGTTTTAGCAACTGACCACTAACCACTGACGACCGACCATTGACCAAATCAGCTAAAACCTGCATTTGTCCCCAACTCAACTCATTTTCCGGGTCAAAGGGTTCATAGGGAGAAGCTTCAGAAGTAGGGTAAAAGTGGACAGTTTTCCATCCCATTGCCTCCATTTGGGCAAAAACCCGGCCAGCCTCCTCCAGTGTAGCACAGAACACACACAAATCCTGATCTTCATAGTTTGCTAATGCTGAAGCTACCAGTCCCTTAGGGAGACGAGAAATCCCATTTAACCGCAATTCCTGTTGTTTGTTGAGTTTGCTAATGAATTCTGCGGTAAGAGGCGATCGCGCCAAAGCACGCACAATAGAAGAAAAGGCCATAAGTTTTACGCTAAATTAGAAGTTACTGCCGATATTAAAATCTAGAAGCAGTTTATATTAACCATTTTAAAAGTTTTCATCGCACTCTAGACTATCAATCGAAAAGAATCAAGCTAAACTACTTACATATAGCAAATTATGGTATAATTTTATTGTATTATCATCGCTAAAATAACTGAAATTGAATTATGACCTACATGATGCCTAGTGTTATTGCTGGTTCTTCAACGATACAATAAGTTAATTTTATAGACTTATTTGATTTATTTTTTAACCTATATAGTCAAAGAAGCAGGTATAAACTTGGTACAATTTTGAGATACACCCAAGACTTGAGGAGTAAGTGGTGGAAAGTGCTGTAAGTTTATTAAGTTATAATCAAGAGATGGACTGGGAATGTCAATAATATATTTTGAACTTCTCATTCGCAAGCGGCCTGTTTCAAACCAAACACGGAACAAAATAAACCGTCGAGAATGGATAAGACTTGTCAACGAAGAAGCTCAAAAAGTTTGGACGGGTAGCAGTCCAATTAAAGATGCTAATTTACAGTTAACGCTAATTTATCTTTGTGGTGATAATTATGGTGATCCGAATCTACTTGACACCGATAACATTATTAAACCCATTCAGGATGCACTCAATGAGTTAGTTTATGAAGATGATAAACTAGTATCAGATGTAGAAAGTCATCGTCGGTTTTTATCTGAGCCAATTGACATAACAAATTTACCTTTATTATTACAGGAAGGTGTCATTATTGGCGAAGAGTGTGTTTATGTCAAAGTAAGTGAATCTCAACCATTGGAAAAATACTTATGATAGACAATACTAAAAGTTTACATGATGAGAAAGTTGCATCTTTGATCAAAAAGTATCGTGATCAAGGATTTACAGTTATACAAAACCCGAAAGCAGATCAATTACCCTTTGATTTGGATAATTATCAACCCGATATTCTGGCTACTAAGAATGAAAATGAAACTGGGTTAATAGGTTTAATAATTGAAGTAAAAACCAGTATTCATCCAGTTTCAGTTGAGCGTTTACAATCTGTAGCAGAAGAAGTGAGTAAACATCCAGGCTGGCGTTTTTTATTAGTGACACTTGAAGATATACAAGCAGAATCATTACCTGGAACATCGGAAGAACTACCTTCTTGGGAAGAACTAATCAACTATTTTAGTCAAGTTACCAAGCTTATTGAAAATAATAATATTGAACCTGCTTTTCTTTTTCTCTGGAGTGTTTTTGAGGGAGCATTAAGAAAAAGAGCAGTTGATGTATCAATTCCTGTTGAACGTTTACCAGCCATAAGATTGCTAAGAACAATGTACTCTTTAGGAGAGTTATCAATTTCTGAATTTGATATTATTCAAGCTTATTTTGAAAAGCGCAATCGTCTAGCTCATGGATATATTCAAAAGCTAGATTCCGAGGTTTTACATACCTTTATAATGTTGATTGTTAAGTTATTGGGAGAATGGATTCCTGCCATACATAGAAGCCTTTTAAGCAAAACAGTGGCTAGTATGAAAGAATCTATTGAAACTGCATCACAAGAATATCATAAAGTTATGGAAATAGTTGCTTCTGCGTTAAACGACGTACCAACAGAAACAAAGGATAGAATACTGGCAGAGATTAAGGAGATTTCGGAACAAGAAGGATTAATTAATAATTTCAATGATTTTCAACACTTAATGTATGAGTCTTACGGTCCTTCTACTGAATCTAAAAATCAACAGCCAAACAAAAATGAAATAGTTTTAGATGATAACGCACAAATAGCATTTGATACTTTACCAACTCAAGAAAAAGAAAAGATTAGTCATGCTATTAGTTGTCTAGAAAACTTTCCTGGTTGTTCAGAAATTGAATTTTCTAAACTGGATTCAATTTCAGGTAATTTTATTGCGAAAGTAGGCATATATAGAATTATTTTTGAATTTCAACCTGAAAAAGTAACTATTATTGATATAGTTAATTACAAACGGATTGAAATGTTATATGGATTATTAGAAAAGGCTAAAGTATGAGAGGTCTAGATTCTTTTGATATAGATATTAAACAGTGTTGGGTTGAACTTGAGGAATTTGAAAATCTACTGCGTGATAATAGAGAATTAAATGAACGTAAGGATATACTTCCTTTTTTCAAAGAGAGACTACATTTATCTGCCTGTATTGGGTTGTATCCTAGTGATAACCTTTGCAACCAAATCAAACATGAATTTACATTATCTGGAGAGTTTCGAGCCGATTTAGTTGTTGGTGATTCTGTAAATAATATTTACTGTTTCATTGAATTTGAAGATGCTACAAAAAATAGTATTTTTGTAAACAAAAAAGGAAAAACTACATCAGAGTGGTCGCCTAGATTTGAACATGGATTTAGTCAAATTATTGATTGGTTTTGGAGAATTGATGATTATAAGAATACTGCTCAATTTCGTTCTATTTTTGGAAGTGAGAATATAGAATATCTGGGTATTATTGTTATAGGTAGAGATGAGTTCCTTAGTGAGCTTGAAAAAGCTAGATTGAAATGGTATTTAAATAGAGTTGTAGTAGACTCACGCAAAGTAATTTGTAAAACATTTGATCAATTAGCTAGAGATACAAGAAATAGACTTTCACGGTATCCAAAGATTTTATGAAATTACTAATTTTACGCTTCTATTTGCGTCTTTGCGTCTCTGCGCGAAACAAAAATAATATAAAAACGCCCAACTAAAAACATGGAACTATACTTAATCCGTCATGGTATCGCAGAAGAACATCAACCAGGACTAAAAGACGAAGAACGACAACTCACCCCAGAAGGAAAAGAAAAAACCGAGAAAATAGCCCAGAGATTAGTCAAACTCAGTTTTAACTTTGATTTAATACTCACCAGTCCCCTAGTTCGTGCTTACCAAACAGCAGAAATACTCATTGCTGCTGGACTAAGTTCCCAGTTAGAAACATCAGATCATCTGAGCTTTGATGGTAATATTCAAAATTGGTGGCAAGAATGGCTTAAACCCAGAAAATATCCCCAGAAAACTAAACTAGCATTAGTAGGCCATGAACCTAGTTTAAGCCATTGGGCAGAAATTCTCCTCTGGGGAGAAGCAAAAGAAAGCCTCATCCTCAAAAAAGCAGGTATGATGGGAATAAAACTACCAGATGATGGTTCTCCCTTGGGTCGTAGTCAAATGTTTTGGTTAACACAACCCAAGTACCTACTATAATAGTTGTTACATCTGCAACTGTCATAGTGAAAATAGTCTCTGATGAGTTAATGTGAGCAGATATTTTACAAAGTAAATGGTGTTGCCATGACGGTGTGCGAATACAAGCCTGGTTTAGAAGGCATTCCCGCAGCCCAATCAAGCATTAGTTATGTAGATGGGCAAAAAGGAATTCTAGAATATCGTGGTATCAGGATTGAGGAATTAGCAGAAAAAAGCACATTCCTAGAAACTGCATATCTTTTAATTTGGGGTGAATTACCAACCAAAGAAGAACTAAAAGCATTTGAGTATGAAGTTCTCTTTCATCGTCGCATCAAATACCGCATTAGGGATATGATGAAATGCTTTCCTGAAAGTGGTCATCCTATGGATGCTCTTCAAGCTTCTGCTGCCGCTTTAGGTTTATTCTATTCTCGCCGTGACTTACATAATCCGGTCTATATTCGCAACTCCGCTGTCCGGTTAATAGCGACTATTCCCACAATGGTAGCAGCCTTCCAATTAATGCGGGAAGGAAACGACCCCGTTAAACCTAGGGACGACCTAGGCTACGCGGAAAACTTTCTGTATATGCTGAATGAGAAAGAACCTGATCCCTTATTCGCTAAAATATTTGATATTTGCCTAATACTCCATGTTGAGCATACAATGAATGCTTCCACATTTAGTGCTAGAGTCACAGCTTCAACCTTAACAGATCCCTATGCAGTAGTAGCTAGTGCCGTAGGTACTTTAGGAGGACCATTGCATGGTGGAGCGAATGAAGAAGTAATTCAGATGTTAGAAAACATCGGTTCTGTAAAAAATGTTATCCCCTATGTAGATGATCTTCTCCAACGCAAAGCCAAAATTATGGGTTTTGGACATCGTGTTTACAAAGTCAAAGATCCCCGGGCTACAATCTTACAAAACTTAGCAGAGCAGTTGTTTGAGAAGTTTGGCTATGACGAATATTATGAAATTGCCGTAGAAATGGAAAGGGTAGTTTCTGAAAAACTGGGTGACAGAGGAATTTATCCTAATGTTGACTTTTATTCCGGTTTAGTGTATAGGAAAATGGGGATTCCTACAGACTTATTTACACCAGTATTTGCCATTGCTCGTGTAGCTGGCTGGTTAGCACACTGGAAAGAACAATTGGTAGAAAACCGGATTTTCCGTCCTACCCAAATTTACGACGGTCGTCATGAAGTTGCTTACACTCCCATTGACCAACGTTAACTGACAAACAACTCAACTCTAGATTTTGGATATTCAATTCAAGTCCTCTAGTGGACAGATTAATAACCGTCCTATCTACCATTGGAGCTTGTAGTCCAAAATCAGAACCCGCCAAAATTGGCAAATTTACAACAGCAGCCAATCCCAGAAAATCAGATAATTTGCATACAGCAGATAACCGTTGCCAGTCTGGAAGCGGCTAGTTTGTTCTGTCTGAAAACTGGATAGTTAAACATAAAGCCCATTTTCCCACTCACGAATCATCAATTTCCAATCCTAACCATAAGTAGAAGTTGTCTTGTGGAGTCTGATGGGGAAAACCATCCAAGGATATACTAAACTCATGAATTAACAGTATTGAAGGGAATAAACTTCAATCGGGTATCATCGTAAACATTGCAGGGACTGTACTTAAAGCTGAAGAACAAAAGATGAAAATCACTGATTTCATTTTTAATAGTTCATCAGAACGTTGACTTAAAGAGCAGCAAACATGAATCCAGGAATTGACCTCCAAGGAACTTTTATTCAATCTGTCAAGGACTTAGGCGTACCCCCAGGAGCGGCCAAAGCCCTTTGGATGCCATTACCAATGGTATTGATGCTAATTGGGGCTACAGTAGGCGTACTAGTTGCGACCTGGCTAGAACGGAAAATTTCCGCAGCAGCACAGCAACGAATAGGTCCTGAATACCAAGGACCTTTTGGATTACTAGTGCCTGTTGCCGATGGTTTGAAATTGGTGTTTAAAGAAGATATCATCCCCGCCAAAGCAGATCCTTGGCTATTTACCATTGGTCCAATTATTGTCGTCTTACCAGTATTTCTGTCGTATTTAATTGTGCCATTTGGACAGAATATCATCGTTGCTAACGTCGGTATGGGCGTATTCTTGTGGATTGCATTATCCAGTATTCAACCCATTGGCTTATTAATGGCAGGTTATGCCTCCAATAATAAATACGCCTTATTGGGAGGTTTACGGGCAGCAGCCCAGTCCATTAGTTATGAAATTCCCCTAGCACTAAGTGTACTAGCGATCGCCATGATGTCCAATAGTCTCAGCACCGTTGACATCGTCAATCAGCAATCTAACTTTGGGATTTTCGGCTGGAATATTTGGCGACAACCATTAGGTTTTATGATCTTTTGGATAGCTGCCCTGGCAGAATGCGAACGCTTACCCTTTGACTTACCAGAAGCTGAAGAAGAACTAGTAGCCGGGTATCAGACCGAATACTCAGGGATGAAATTTGCCCTTTTCTACCTCAGTTCCTACATCAACCTCGTACTTTCCGCCTTACTAGTAGCAATTTTGTACCTTGGTGGTTGGCATTGTCCCATACCCCTTGACATGATTACTGGTTGGTTAGGAGTCAGTGAAAGTGACCCAGCAATTCAGGTAGTCACAGCGGTTATAGGCATTACCATGACCGTAATCAAAGCCTACTTACTGGTATTTCTTGCCATTCTGATCCGTTGGACAGTACCACGGGTAAGAATTGACCAATTGCTAGACTTAGGGTGGAAATTCCTTTTACCAATAGGCTTGGTAAATCTCCTATTAACCGCCGCATTTAAACTAGCCTTCCCCTTCGCCTTCGGTGGGTAAACAGCAGCAGTCAGTGGTCAATGTCATTAATAATTGACAACTGACAACTGACAACTGACAACTGACAAAGAGAGAGACACAAAATGCTCAAGTTCCTTAAACAAGTTGGTGATTACGCCAAAGAAGCAGTACAAGCAGGTCGTTATATTGGTCAAGGACTATCTGTGACTTTTGACCACATGAGACGACGACCAGTTACAGTCCAATATCCCTACGAAAAATTGATTCCCGGTGAAAGATTTCGCGGTCGCATTCACTATGAATTTGACAAGTGTATTGCTTGTGAAGTCTGTGTACGTGTTTGTCCTATTAATCTCCCTGTAGTTGACTGGGAAATGGACAAAGTAGCTAAAAAGAAAAAGCTCAAACACTACAGTATTGATTTTGGAGTTTGTATCTTCTGTGGTAACTGTGTGGAATACTGTCCCACCAACTGTTTATCCATGACAGAAGAATATGAACTCGCCACTTACGATCGCCATGAACTTAATTACGATAATGTAGCTTTAGGACGTTTGCCCTATAAAGTTACAAATGATCCCATGGTGAAACCATTGCGGGAACTTGCTTACCTCCCTAAAGGTGTCATGGATCCCCACGGAGTACCCGCCGATGCCCCCCGCGCTGGTTCTCGTCCAGAAGACCTTGTAGAAAGTGGTAATGGGTAATAGGTAATGGGTAATGGGTAATCAAAATTTTTCCAATTACCAATTACCAATCACCAATTACTACTCAATATTTATTAAACATCAATAAGGATAGAAAACAGTGAATCTAGCAGAAGGAGTACAGTCTGTATCACTTGGCATTCTTGGTGTAATGATGATTGGGGCAGCACTAGGTGTAGTGCTATTCTCTAACATTGTTTATTCCGCCTTTTTGCTGGGAGGTGTATTCATCAGTATGGCGGGAATGTACCTGTTGCTAAATGGTGATTTTGTCGCATCAGCACAAATACTAATTTATGTTGGTGCAATTAACGTTTTAATTCTGTTTGCCATTATGTTGGTCAACAAAAGACAGGATTTTTCACCATTACCCAGCGCCGGATTACGAAAAGTATTTACAGCTATAGTCAGTTTTGGACTATTTGCTCTTTTAAGTACAATGGTATTAGCTACCCCTTGGGCTAACTCAAATAACGGGAAAGTTAATCAAAATTCCATCATTGTGATTGGTGAGCATTTCTTTAGCGACTTTTTGCTACCCTTTGAGTTAGCTTCCGTCCTCTTGCTCATAGCCATGGTAGGCGCAATTATTTTGGCCCGTCGTGAATATCTACCCGACCAATTGCCAACCTCTGACCTAACACAAACAATTTTAACCCTACCAGAACGCCCCAAAGAACTCATCGGCACTGGTAGAAGTTCTGACAACTGACCACTGACAACGAACAACTGACAACTGACCACCGACAATCATGCAACTCCAATACTTTCTATTACTAGCCGCAGCTTTGTTTTGCATTGGTATTTATGGTTTAATTACCAGTCGCAACGCAGTCCGGGTGCTCATGTCAATTGAGTTATTACTAAATGCTGTTAATCTAAATTTAATGGCATTTTCTAACTTCCTTGATTCAACCTTAATTAAGGGTCAGGTGTTCACAGTTTTTGTGATTACCGTGGCAGCTGCTGAAGCGGCGGTAGGGTTAGCGATTGTTTTAACAATTTATCGTAACCGCGATACCGTTGACATGGAGCAGTTTAATCTTCTGAAATGGTAATAATGCGTGCAACTCAAGCAGGTAATCATTGCTTATAAAGCTCGAGATCCCCAGAGTAAACGCTGGGCAGAACTCTGTGCTAAACAACTAGAAAATCGTCAGTGTCAAGTATTGATGGGACCTAGCGGGCCAAAAGATAACCCCTATCCGGTTTTTTTGGCCTCTGCTAATCAACCCATTGATCTGGCCTTGGTACTGGGTGGTGATGGTACTGTCTTAACCGGCGCTAGACATTTAGCCCCAGCCAATATTCCTATCCTTGGAGTCAACGTCGGCGGCCATTTAGGATTTTTAACTGAGTCAGTAGACGAGTTTCAAGATCCAGAAATAGTTTGGGACAGGCTGTTAGAAGATCGTTATGCTATTCAACGGCGGATGATGTTACAAGCAGCGGTATATGAGGGGACTGGATCAAATTTAGAACCAGTAACCGAAAGTTACTGGAGTTTAAATGAGTTTTGCGTCAAACCCGCTTCTGCTGACAGAATGATTACCTCAATTCTAGAAATGGAAATTGATGGTGAGATAGTTGATCAATATGTGGGAGATGGATTAATTATCTCTACTCCCACAGGTTCTACTGGTTATACTGTTTCCGCTAGTGGGCCAATTATTCACGATGGTATGGAGGCAATTACCATCACTCCCATTTGTCCCATGAGTCTTTCAAGTCGTCCTCTTGTCTTACCTCCTGGTTCTGTGGTCAGTATTTGGCCTTTGGGCGACTATGATTTAAGTACCAAACTATGGATGGATGGTGTGTTATCTACTTCTATTTGGCCAGGACACCGTGTTGATGTGCGAATGGCTGATTGTCGCGCTAAGTTTATTGTGTTACGGGCAAATAATTCATATTATCAAACTTTGCGGGAGAAGTTACTTTGGGCGGGAACAAGGGTTCGCTACAACAATAATCACCGCAATTGATGTTTATGTTTATTTTCTAAACTTTTGCCCCGGTACGCCCATAATCGTCAATTCATTTTCGCCCCCAGTTTCAATATATTTGGGGGTTTTTTATGTCTACTCTTACTGGCAATTTAAAGTATGAACTATAGCAGGATTGACATACTCACCGACCTGAAGGTGCGGTGATTCTTGACACTTCAATGAAACACGCCACAAGTGGTCTTATCGTCCCTCCATGTCCGTTTAAAGTCTCCCAATGCCATAAGGCGACTATGACCAAATTTTAACATAAAGCCGTCCTAGAAGGACGGGGCTTGTGTCCCGTCTTTTCGGTCAGAATTTACCGAATCAGAACTCAGAAGTTAAAAGTAGTTGTCAACGAAGTTTCATCAACACCTAATAACTCTCTTTTGTGAGTTTTTGTAATTAGGTGTATTAATTTAATTTAATATGGTCTCGATCTTCAACTCTTTGCTTTTCACCAGATATACTCCAAGAATCACCATTCTAATCACCATAAACATAGACATAGCCAACCACAACATATGGTTATTGTGATAAAACCATGTTGATATAGCTAGAGGGATAAATCCCGCCAAGGTACTGATTAAGAAAGTATTGCGGAGAACAACCCCTTCCGCTAGACCCGTAAAGTATCCCTCCAGAACTAAACAAATTGAGGCACACCCCAGAACCACTAATAACCAAGGAACATAGGTCTTAATTAGCTCTATGATTTCGCTGTGGTTGGTTAACAACCCAAATATGGTTTGTGGAGAAAGGACACAAAGACCAGCGCAGGTAAGTCCTATGGAAAGACTAGTTCCTATTGCTATTTGCAATAAAGGCAAATACTTATGAGTTGTCTGTTCACCTTTAAATGTTCCAGTTAAAGCAGCGGTAGAAAGTCCTACACCATGAAAAATATCTATAGTCAGCAGTAACACCTGTAAAAGTAAGGCATTGCCAGCAAATATCATTGTATCCATTGTTGTGCTCAAACAGGAAAAAATGACGTAGGTGAATGCAATAGTTAAAGACCTCACAAATAGATTTCCATTCAACCGAGCAATGGATTTGAAACCTGACGATTCCAAAATTTGCTCCTTTAATGCTCCTACCTCTTTTAAAGGGACATCACGGAGTAAGAAAATTAACCCCGTCAACAACATTAAATATTGGCTAATTCCAGCAGACATTCCGGCTCCGGTACTTGCCCAATGCCACTGGTTAATATATAGGTAGTCTTGCAGTATATTAACCACATTGTAAACAATGGTCATTAGCAATACCCTACTACTTTTTTCCTGTCCAATAAACCAGCCAATTAGTACATAGTTGAGTAAAACTGCTGGTGCGCCCCAAATACGGGCATTAAAGTAGGCAAGACCAGCATCCTTGACCTCTGGAGAAGTAGTAAACAGTGCAAACCCCAAATTCCCTAAGGGTTCATGTATAACCAGAATGAGTATCCCCAAACCTAAAGCGATCGCACTATTCCGTATTCCTACTAGTAACATAGCCTCTCGGTCATCTTCACCAACAGCTATTGCTGTCATGCCTGTAGTTACTAAACGTAAAAAACCTACACTAAAGTATATATAATCAAAAAGAATTGCACCCAGAGAAGCACCTGCAAAATAGCGGATATCTGTCAAATGACCTAGAAAAACTGTACTGGTAAAACCAGCTAACGGTATAATAGTACAAGATAAAATATTAGTAAGGGTAATTAGATAAAAGCGAGAGATAAATTGGTATTTACCTGACAAGGGGAATAATAGCATCGTATAAAAATCCCGATTTGAAGAGGTTTTGCCCTACAGAGAATTTCATAAATAACCACAAATATGAAATTATATGATTACGATTCTTTGACCACAGCAGAATTTTGCAGTAAAATCCTATTTAAGCACAGCCTAGCGGTAAATTTAAATCTTTATCTCATGTTATGTGCAATATGCTGTATTCACTGCTACTGCAACTAACTTAACAAGCCGCTTTTTCTAAACCCCTCAGCAGTATATGCTTCTTCAAAAACACCGCTGTTCTCCAAGCATTTTAAGGTTGCACTTGCTGCTTTTTTAATACCAAGCATCAGTCTTGTTTGAGGATAGGATTCTTCCACCAATATTTCTATTTCTTTATTTTCTAAACCCAATACTTCCAAATAATATTTTATTGCAGTAATATCAGGTTCTAGAAAAGCGAAAATAATTTCTGGTAAAACCGGACTAATTATAGATTGATCTTGAGGTTTAAGTTAGAACCACAATATATTTTTTAATAAACTAGCAAAGTACGCGTGGTGACGACTTTCATCCCTAGCGTGATCAAGAATCATTATGACTTTCAAAACTTTCACTAACTTGCTGATCAAATCTCCAGTTACCATGACTAACTAGAATTAAATCTTGACATACTCAACTGAATTACTCATATTTTCACAGTTTTATTTTGCTATTTTTACATTTTTACTTAAAGTATTTCTCTATAGTAACATTATCACATCTACTACCACAAGTCAATACTTTAAAAGCAGTAAACCAAAAAGTTTTTTCTCAAGGATGATGGCTTTACCTTAACCGGTGACAATGTGGCTAAACAGCTTGTTTGATAAGGAGTAGAGCCTGAAAGCCACGTTGAAAAGAGAGGCGTATAAGGAGTAATTTTTATTACTTTTTTCTGGGTTAAATTGATATGTACACAAAAAATGCAAAAAATCGTCTAATTAGATACAATTTATAAATATTGCCAGAAGCTTTGGAGAATAACATGGTCTTATTAAAGGGTTTTGAGATTGAGATATACACTGGCACGCCTCAAGGTGAAATTGTGGGACTATCGGACAAAATCATGGCCGATTTAGATGGATTTATGCGTGAGCCAGATAGCCGTAATGTAGAGTACATAACTCAACCATCTATGAGTTATGATAATTTGTTGTGTGCCTTATTAAGTCCTAGAAGAAAGTTACGGAATTATCTCCAAGGTTTAGATAATTATACTTTGATACCGGGTAGCACACTATCTTTGCAAGGAAGCCAACGCTTTTTCCGTTCTGACCCCACGAATCCCTATCATGATTACATTGAACAAACCTATGGCACAAAGGTAGTTACAGCCAGCGTCCATATCAATGTTGGTATTAGTGATCCAGAAGTATTAATGCGTGCCTGTCGAGTGATTAGAATGGAAGCACCTCTATATCTAGCTATGAGTGCCTCATCTCCTTTCCTGGATGGTAAAACCACTGGTTATCATTCGACGCGCTGGGGAGTATTTCCTCAAAACCCTGATTATATTCCCTTATTTGCTAGTCATGCGGATCATATTCAATGGGTAAATGAACAGTTGACAGATGGGACAATGCAAAATATACGGCATTTATGGACATCAGTGCGTCCAAATGGCGATCGCCGCCCTTATGATTTAAATCGGCTAGAATTGCGAATTTGTGATTTAGTTACAGATCCTATTGCTTTATTAGCGATGACTGCTTTACTAGAAGCGCGATTAATCCAAATTATTAACGATCCTACCATTGATCCTTTAAATCAAAGTCCGTTTTCCCCCGCAGAATTGATTAGTTTAACCATGAAGAACGAAATGGCCGCTGCCATTAATAGTCTTGATGCCCAATTACAGCGGTGGCAAGATGGTAGCATTATTATTGCTAGAGATTGGATAGGAGAAATTTATCAAGAAGTTGGGATTATTGCGAAAAAACAGGGCTTTAGTTGTTTTCTATCCCCCTTACTAAAAATCCTGCGAGAAGGTAATGAAGCCCAACAATGGTTACAATTGCATGGAGTTGGCGTTGATATTCAGCGTGTAATTACTCAAGCGATTATTGCTACTCAAAAACGGGAAACCGAACTAGAAAGTAAACTATGTTCACCTGTAAGGCAATAGGGAATAGGGAATAGGGAATAGGGAATAGGGAATAACCGACAACTGACCACCGACAACTGACCACCGACAACCGACAACGAATCCTCCCTGTGAATGATTTAAAAAAATAATCCATGAGAAATACTTCATACATATAAAAAAAAACTATATATCGTTTCTAGATTTTGGTAGATTTTTACACAGAAAGAATTTTCTGAACATACAATTTAGATGAGCCAAAGATGCCCCAGATAGTTTTAGTCAACCCACAGATTCCCCCGAATACTGGCAATATTGCTAGGACTTGTGCCGCTACAGGCACGGAATTACATTTGGTAGGTCCCTTAGGATTTGAAATTAGCGATCGCTATCTTAAACGAGCGGGCCTAGATTATTGGCCTTACGTTAAACTCAACTATCATGAATCCATGGAAGCATTTAAAAATGTACATAAACAACGCGGGGGTAGATGCTTAGGTTTTAGCGTTCGTGGTGACTTTAATTACATTAATTTTCAATTTCAAGCGGATGATTGGCTGTTTTTTGGCAGTGAAACAGCAGGGTTACCAGAGCCTATTCTCTCCACCTGTGACTCCACATTGTACATTCCCATGTACGAACCTGGAGTGCGGAGCTTGAATCTATCAGTCAGCGTGGCCATAGGATTATTTGAAAGTCGTCGTCAGTTAGGCTATTTAAAATAACTTATTATTCACCAATAAAAATCTGGGACTAAGTGTGATAGAAACAGATTTATCAGATCAACCACACCAAAATCTGTTATGCTATTGTTGTGTAACATACTTTCACAAGGAGGTACATAGTAATAAATACTGAGATACTCCTCTGAAAATAACATAAGAAATTTGTATAGATATTTTCAGAGTGATCTAACCATGAAGGATAGACTTGAGAGAATGCTCAACCTAGGATCAAAAAAGAGGAAATTACCAAAGACCTTGACTATCAATGATTTGGATGAATTTGTATTCAAAAGTACAAAAAAACCATGCAAAAATCACAGGTATTGTATACGGTTGTTTTTTAGGGAACAATAGAAGTAAAGTCTGCTATTGATAAAACGGATTTAGTCAAAAAATCTTGAAAGTGTCTACAGTAGGATGATTGCATTTACAGAAATTGTCAAAGCTCATGAACTAACAGCAACAATAGACCTAGCCAAGTTATGATATTTGTTTAGTTCTATGCTTTTACAGTAATAATGAGTGAAGACAGTAGATAACTGTCAAGAGCGAACATCTTTAGGTTGTGAGGAGTGACTTAGACAAAACAGCACCGAAAAATTCAAGTTTTAGCAAGGTGTATGACTTGTTTAAATCAGAGAAGCAAGTTAATCTTGCGTGAGTGTCTCTGGTGAATGTGATCTTGATATGTGGTTTGATGTAATCTCAATCAGGAATTAATATCCAACTTAAAAATCAAGACCAGTTAAACGCTAGTGATTATTAGGAGGTCGTCTTTGAAACGAGCATTAAAAAAAAGAGAGAAGGCTGTGTTGAACAATAACCCCAACAGCAATGAGGCCCAGGTAGAGCAAACAAGTTATGAGATCAATCCCAAAATAACCCGCCGGGTGCGAGCTCGTCTGGCAGCCATGATTGGCTTGGCAATATCAATAGCAACCGGCGTTTTGGTGACTCGACAAAGCGATCAAGCCCAAGCAGCGGCTCCTGTTGGCAGTCAAAAAGCAACTTCAACAATGTCCGCTGCTTCCGAGACTGAGATGAAATTTGCCGCCACCAAGTTGGAATCTCCAACCGTCTTAGCAGCAGGCGCATTGGCAAATTCAGCCATATTGGAACCAACAGTAGTTTCACAAGCACCTGGGCTTGAAGCTAAATGGCAAATTGCAAGCAACAAAATAAGCAACCAAGACACTGCATCCCAGCTAATTTCCCCAACTAATACCCCTGATAAAAATTCTGTTCGCTCACCACAGGAAGTGAGCGATCGCCCAGTGCAGGCGACATTACCAGCGGGAAACCAACTACCTGAGACAGCGCCACAGTTGTCTGAGGTGGAAGAGGTTACTAGCAGTACCCAAAATTTGCCAGTAGAGGAATCAGCTAGGGGTGATGTTGAGTCCCAACTAAAAGCACAGCAGGAATTTGCCCTAAATCGCTTACAGGAAAAGTCAAACCGGTTAAGAAATAGCTTGGCAGAGTTGCGATCTGAACAAAACCAAAATCTATTGAAAACTGGGACTAAGGAAGCACAGTCAAGCACTGTAGCTGATAAATCAACACCAGAACAAGCGGAGAATTTGACTGATTCCCAACAATCCGGGCTGATTTCTGACGGAAAACAAAACCAAGAAACCAGTACGACGACACCTAAGGTGATAACACAATTACCCGGACCAACATATCAAGTTCAGCCCGGAGACACATTAGCAGAGATTGCTACCAATTACGGTACTTCAATTTCTGAGATAGTTAGAGCTAATAATCTCAGTGATCCTAATCAACTGCAAATTAATCAAAGACTAATTATTCCTACGGATAAGGTATCAGAAACCTCTAGCACCGTAGATAATTTTTCTGTAAATACTCCTAGTTTTAACCCTAGATCATTGCTGGCTAGGAATAACAGTATTACAGTTCCTTCCCCAAAAGTGACAGAGCAACCTGGACAAAATGAAACTCCTACTATGAATAGTGTGAGTATCCCAGTCCCCATAGTGACAGGGGAACAGGAACGCAATAATGATCCTAGTCGGATTAATGTTAATGTTCCCACACCAATAGCGACGGATAATCAAGAGCAGAATACTATTCCTGTTGTTGTCCCCAAGGCTTTACCAACTCCAGGTCAATCTTATGGCTTAGGTGGTGAGACACCATTGCCAATAAGTTTCTCCCAAAAGCTGGAACCACAAAAACCTGTGCAAAAGGTACCTCAGGCTAAGGGTAATGAACGTATCCGTAGCTTGCAAGCAGAAATTGAGAGATTGCGTTATAAATACCGCTCTCAACAGGCTAGTGTGGCTGTCACAGGTTCTGAAAACAATAGTCCATCTGTACCTGTCACCGTTGAATCATCCAATAATTCCCCAGTTTCTTCAGGGGATGCTATTCAGATTGCCGTACCTCAAGTAGTATTCCCAGCGTACAGCAATCAACGGACTAAAACCCTAGTAACAGCATCTGCTCCAACCAACGAGCCAATTAATCCAGAGTTTCTACCCGGTAAAACCGGCTCTAGATGGAATTCTCCCCGCAGTTCATCTGGTATTAAGTTAACAGTACCTCCCGCTCGTACCAATGCCTCTGAATCTTTAGGAAAATTGCGAGGAACTTTTGTTTCTCCTGCTTTACCACCTATAGCAGCAGTAGATATACACTTGCCTCGGTCTACTGAAGATCTGTTACCATCAGATTCTGCCAGTACAGGCCATATTTGGCCTGCGAAGGGAGTTCTGACCTCTGGTTATGGCTGGCGCTGGGGAAGAATGCACAGAGGGATTGATATTGCTAACTCAACCGGCACGCCGATTTATGCGTCTTCTGCTGGTACGGTGGAGAAAGCTGGCTGGAATAGCGGTGGTTACGGTATCGTTGTAGATATTCGCCATAACGATGGTAGTTTGACTCGCTATGGGCATAATAGCCGAGTTTTGGTGCAATCTGGTCAAAAGGTGCAACAAGGTCAGCAAATTGCGGCTATGGGTAGCACTGGTTTTAGCACGGGACCTCATATTCATTTTGAAGTTCATCCATCTGGTAAGGGTGCTGTTAACCCTATCGCTTTCTTACCCAATCGGATTTAATTACTGATTGTTTGGTTAAATGAGGGGGTTTAACTCCCTCTTTTAATTTTTGAGGTAAAAATTTAGAAATTGATAGTTGTCAAATGCAAATTGGTATGCTATCTTAATATAAGTTGATAAGACAACGTGGCTCAGTAGCTCAGTTGGTTAGAGTACGGGACTCATAAGCCTGGGGTCGTCAGTTCAAATCTGACCTGAGCCATTTTCAAAATTATAATATTTTATTATTGATATGCCAATTGTATTTGGGTAGAGATTGGCATTTATGAAGAAAGTTTTTGAGAGATTACAGTTTGTAACTATTATGGACAACCATGTGGCATATTCCTTTAGACTAAGTTTCCATAAAAAACAGTGCTATCATTTCAATTTCATGCTTTTAAACATGAGTTTTTCCTGATTTTATTGTAGGTAGTATTTGATTATAAATAATATTAAACCCTTTTGAGAGTATTCTAAGGGGTGTTTTTTTGTGTAATGGCTTTAGCTTTGGCTGCTTATGCTTGGAAGAGGAGGAGAAGTGCTAATATCTATGGTGATGATTTGTGGGGTGAAGAGGAACAGGAAGTAACTGAGTTTTCAATGTTGAGGGCTGCTTAAATATTAGTTTTTATAAACAAATAAGTTAAATTATCTTGAAATGTGGAAAAATAACTATTATGTCACTTCCTGAGTTTGGATACTCTTCATAGAGGGTTTTTAGCAAGTTCCCAAATGCGGTCGCTCACTAATTTAGTAGCTACATTTTTAGCTTTCTCAAGCTGTTTAGCAGAACATACATTTTTCTCCAGTTGAGGATTACCATATACTAAATAAACAGCTACTACTTTTAGTTCACTGCTATAAGAGTATTTTTTATTTTCAATAAAATTTACTATTTGCTCAGTAATTAAAACATCATTTAACTCTGCTTCCTCTCCTATCTTGTTGAAGACTTCATTATAGTTAGCTTTATCTTCTTTAGGAAATAAAGATAAAAATACGTACCTACATAGGGATAACCTTCTGTACCTTTCTATCAGTACATCATAAAGAATATCCTCATCAGTGTAATGCAGTAAGCTGTTTACTAAGTTATTCATATATTTAGTTGGAAATGAAGATTTAGAGAAAGTCAATCATACTGGAAATAATATCCATTTCCTAATCTATGGATGAACATTTCCCTAAACCTTTTCTCTATGTTCTCTAGTAGAATTCTAGGAATTGGGAGATTGATTAGGTTGAGGACTACTAAATCTATTTTTTCGTTTTGGTTTATTGGAATCTCTTAGTGACAACTTGATTATTGAAATGCTTACCTGATTAATGTGTTGAATCAACACAAAATCTTGATTGTCTTTTTGATCTGTTAACGTGAATGTGATTAAAAAAGGAGATTGATAGTGTAGAGAGGATAAATAAAACTTATCAGTTTGACTAAAGTTTGCTAACTTCACTCCAACTTCATGATCATCCCCCATCATTTCATCATACTCATCAAGTGAAGCAACCAATTGATTATAGAAAGCCTTTGGAGAATTTTTATCATAGATATAAGTAATTACTTGTGCTGTAGTTGTATCAGTGTTTGGAATTAAGCCTGATGCTTTAATGTCAAAATCTCCAGCCATTATTAATACCTTCGTTGAGTGTTAAACTTAGTATAGAATAAAGATTACCCAACTACCAGTAAAATAAAAATAAACCATAGCTTTTTTTATAAAAAGCATAATATGAGGTCATGAATACTCCTTTTTTAGTTATGTGTAAAGTTAATTGTAAGAACCTATGAAACCATCCAAGTCCAAAAAATTATCCCAAAGATTATCCAACCAATCATTCCTCCTGAAAAGAAACCTAGCTCTTGGTAATTGGGATGAGTTTTTTTTGCATAATATGTAAGAGAATCATAAATATATATTGTTGGGTAAAAAGTAAAAAGTAATGGTATTAAACCAGTTATTCCAGGTGTTCTTCCTATTGCTAAAGTCATAAATGATTGCATAAAGAAAATACCAACTGGCTTACTGTTGATTAAATATCCTTTTTCTTTTGCTATTGCAAAAATACGTTTTGTTAATGAATATATAGTTATGCCTGGAAAAGCTCCACATAATACAGGAATAATATTTAAATTTTGTAACTTTTTAATAAAAACCCAGTTTTTATAGAACCAATAATAAATATATAAACCCCCTGTAATGATGCAAAGAAAAATGTATCTAATGGGAGATTGAAGTATTAGAATATTTAATAATTCTGGTCTTTCTGTAACACTGAAATTTGTAGAAGTATTTAATTCTGTAATGTCTTTTGCATCAGGTTTAGTATTGTTGAGTAAATTTATGGAGATCATCACTGGAGCAATCAATATACCCTGACCTAGACCAGATATAATAGGGTTTTTATCTGTTTTAAGTAAAATGCCTATTATAGACAGTATTATTATTTCTAATACAGGTATTATTCTTGTAGATAATTGAGAAATATTCTGTGATTGGGGGATTTCTTGCTTATTAGAATTACTTACAGGAACATTATTTCTAACTATATCTTGACGATATTGGTTAGCTACTGCTGATGAGTCATAAGTTGATACTGAAGTTTCATTGGTTTCATTAATTGGATTGCTTAAAGGTTTTGGATCAAGTTCTTGTACAGGCTGTTCTTGGTTTTTATTATCAGAAATTCTAGTTTGATATAACATAGGCTCTATTTCCTCTATTACATCAGCACAAATTCCTTGACGTAAATTTAATCCAGCTAACATTATTGGATCTACACATTTTTGTTTTAAGATTTCTATTTGATTAATTTCTTTATTAATAATAAATATTAAACTACTAAATGCTTCTTTAGCATTATAGTTATTCCCATTTGATTCTTTTATAACTTCCTCAATACTTTTTCTTATACCTATCAGGCAAGGAATTATATATAAGGTGTAACTTTCTTTAAGGGCAATAGAAACGTCATTTTGCGAAGTAAACTGAGATGCAGCTTCTTCAGATTTTGTAATTTTAATTCTTATATGTAAATCAACTATTGTTAAAAAATCATTGGTAGTTCTTAGATGCACCATTTATTTAAATCCTGTGATTATGATATAAAAATTTAATCTACTTTCACTAGTGAAGGACAATAAGCAAGACTCTTAGAGAGATAAGAGCCTGAGAATACTTGAAGCAATCTACCCAAGTAAATCTGTGGCTGTAGTTTCCTGAGATACCACAACACATCAGTCTTATTGGCAACAATGTAATGGGCGTGAACTTAATCCCAATCAACCTTTACACTGCTGGTACAAGGGGCGTGAACTTAATCACAGTCAACCCTTGGGTTTTGTAATGATTGCAACCTTTTAAACAATAGCATGGGTGTAGTTAGGTTGTCAACAAGGACACATAGCTTATTGTGATAATTATCAAGGTTAACTTACTACTTAATATTTCTTAATATAGTTGCCTTGACTTACTTTGCATAAACTTGCATACTATTAGGAGTGAAGGCACTAAAAAGAACTAACCAATAGGCTAAAAAGCTTACTGAATTAGTGTTTCGGGGTTATAGCGCAGTTGGTAGCGCACCTCAATGGCATTGAGGGGGTCAGCGGTTCGAATCCGCTTAGCTCCATGGAATGAGATGATACTATCTACAAGTTTACTGTGGCTTTACCCATAACTTTGCCGCGACTGCAAGCTTATGCTTCCAATAGAAAGTGGCAAAGTTATGGTTCCAATTTCTGGGTAATTTTTAAGCTTCATAACTCAAGTTCACGATTCGCTTATCTAAGAACTAATCTAACCTTTTTGTGTCGGAAGTACCCTGGTTTGGAAACTATAGCAACCTTGACCGAAAAGACGGGACACAAGCCCCGTCCTTCTAGGACGGCTTTATGTTAAAATTTGGTCATAGTCGCCGTCGCCATATTGGGAGACTTTAAACGGACATGGAGGGACGATAAGACCACTTGTGGCGTGTTTCATTGAAGTGTCAAGAATCACCGCACCTTCAGGTCGGTGAGTATGTCAAAGTTTCTATAATTGTTTTTGCAGCTAAAACAAGACTAAGGAATCATTTGTATTTATTAATTCACTCTTTTCACAGCTAATGCAAGGTTTACCTGTCCAGAATTATACAAGTACGAAAGAAAGCCCATCTTTGGGCAAATTAATTGTTTTAACCGGTCCGAGTGGAGTCGGGAAAGGTACTTTAATGAATGAAATTCTCCAGCGTTACCCAGAATTACATTATTCAGTATCCGCAACGACTCGTTCTCCTCGTCCGGGAGAAGTAAATGGTAAGAACTATTACTTTATCAGCCGTAACCAATTTGAGGAGTTGGTTACTCAAGGTGAATTTTTAGAGTGGGCAGAATTTGCTGGTAACTGTTATGGTACGCTTCGTGAAGCTGTGCTTAATCATGTTCAGTCGGGCAAGTTGGTAGTGCTAGAAATTGAGTTAGAAGGAGCAAGGCAAATTCGTCATAACTTCCCTAATTCTCTCAGTATTTTTATTTTACCACCTTCATTTCCCGAATTAGAAGGGCGGATACGTAGACGAGGACAAGATTCAGAAGAAGCTATAAATCGTCGTTTACAGCGTGCTCAAGAAGAAATGGCTGCTGCTAATGAATTTGATTTACAAATCATCAATGACGATTTTGAGAAAGCTTTAAATGAAATAGAGCAAGCTATTTTTGCGTGATTACCTAGTAATTGATGATTGATAAAATTATCACCTATGTGGTTTCTGTTGCCGATTCCCTAACTTGGTAATAGATAATAGACCAAATTAGTCAATATTACCCATTACCAAGAATAAAATTAACCCAATAAACCTTGGATTAATCCAGAATTACTGGTCAAGAAGAAAGCAACCACTGCACCACCGATACCACCAATCAAGAAAGCGCTGGCAAAATTATTCCAGCTTTCCTTAGAGTTAAAGGCATCAACAGGAGGATTGGGTGCAGCAATACTAGCAAGAGCCTTATCAGGATTGCTGTTGGCGTATAAGGATAGGCAAGCTGTTAAAATTACAACCAAGCCAATACTGCCTAATAAACCGGCTAAGGTAGCATTGGGGGCATTACGTAACGGACCTAATTTATGGAAAGGTCCAAATAGTAAATAACCATGAGCCATACCAACTTCTAAACCGCGTCTAAAAGGATTTAAACCGGGTCGGTAAGCTGGTAAATTGCTAATAAACCACTTCACCAAAGGAGCGGAATTGATGGGGGTTTCTAGATCGCCGTTTTGTGGGTCACGTGCTGCTGTGGCCATAATTTTTCGATTCCTTGGATCACTAGGTAAGTTTTTGACGGGCTTACTGGTTGAGCCATGTTGTTTGCTCGGTTAGAAAAGTATGAAACCCGTAAAGGATGGACAACATGACGAGTTTCATACATTTATGAAGATTGCTAATTTGAGTGATATCACTTAGTTGTGTTTAAACACTCAACTAGACAATCTACAAACAAAAGCCAAGTAAATTAGCTTTTCTGACCTGGATTTTCAACCTATAGGGGGTGAAAAAGTAAGTCAGGGAAGAAGCGATTAAATTCAATCAAAATCCCGGCTGTGATTGTCAACCAGATGGTAGCTGCAACGGGGGCAGTAGAGATGAATGTAATCAAGTAGTTGGTTTCGTTACCTTTTTCAGCCATGAATTTATTCTCCAGAATGAGTGAGTGAAAACAAATGAATTAACGTGGCGAAACGGTAATTTCTGAATCCTTCGCTGTTAACTCCCCAGAGAGCAATTCTTTGATTGCTGCTGCTGGCCAAGCAAAACCGGAGGCAATGATAGGTAGAGCAATTCCCAAATCAATTTGGATTTCTTTTTGCTCCGCATCTTTTTCTTTTTTGATTGCTTGTAGATAAGCACGGCCTACCCAGCCAATCCAACCAGCAATGTAAAGAAAGAGAATACTAGGGATCAAAAAATCACCAGCATGATCAAGACGGCCATCTACAATCAGGTGAGGATAACCTTCAGGACCACAGAGCGCTTGAGAATAACGTTCAAACCGCTTTTTACCTGATTCGGGGTCAGAAGTGGTGTTGCGGGCATTTTGTGCTAGCTCTTGAAAGGCGGGGGAGTCTTTACAGGGGACAAGATTTGCACCTAGTGCTTTAGCTTCAGGAGCAAAATTGAACCAAAGAGTAACCGCTAAAAGCAAAGCAAACAATCGTCTCATGGAGTTGTTTCCTTTTATTACAAAACGAGAAGTTTCATGTACAAAACGAAGCGGCTTGTACAGTCTTTATTTTAGATAACTAGGAAGTTATCATACTCTTACCTGGGAACTGAGTAAAGTTGAAGTCAATAAAAATTAAAGCTTCTCAATAAAAAGATAGGAAGGGGGTCAGTTGTCGGTGGTCAGTTGTTGGTGGTCAGTTGTCAGTTGTCATTACCCTTATTACCCTTTTGCCTGTTCCCTGTTCCTTGTTCCCTATTAATCTCCTATGACAACCGTTTTAGCCATTGAAACCAGTTGTGATGAAACTGCTGTTGCAATTATTAAGAATCGTGAAGTGTGTAGCAGTATTGTTGCTTCACAAATTTCCGTTCATCAACAATATGGTGGGGTAGTGCCAGAAGTGGCCTCACGTCAGCATTTAGAAACGCTGAATTATGAAATAGAACAAGCGATGGCCTCTAGTCATCTAAATTGGAGTCAAATTGATGGCGTGGCTGCAACTTGCGCTCCTGGGTTGGTAGGGGCGTTGCTGGTGGGATTAACAGCCGCCAAAACTCTAGCAATTGTCCATAATTTGCCTTTTTTAGGGGTACATCACCTAGAAGGTCATATTTACGCAACTTACTTGACAGAGCCAACTTTAAATCCTCCCTTTCTTAGCTTACTTGTTTCCGGCGGTCATACAAGCTTGATTTACGTTAAAGATTATGGTATATACGAAACCCTGGGAGAAACCCGTGATGATGCGGCGGGTGAGGCTTTTGATAAGGTGGCGCGGTTGTTAAAACTAGGTTATCCCGGTGGTCCAATAATTGACAAATTAGCGCAAACTGGTAATCCCCACGCCTTTGCGTTGCCAGAAGGAAAAATTTCTTTACCTGGTGGGGGCTATCATCTTTATGATTGTAGTTTTAGCGGATTGAAGACGGCAGTATTACGTTTAGTGCAGCAGTTCGAGAAAGAGGGTAAAGAAGTACCAATAGCTGATATTGTAGCTAGTTTCCAAGATACTATAGCGCGATCGCTGACAAAAAGAGCGATCACCTGCGCTCGTAATTATGGACTAGATACCATTACGGTGGGTGGTGGTGTAGCTGCCAATAGTGGACTGAGAAAGCATTTACAAGCAGCAGCAAGCAAACATAATTTCCGGGTTCTTTTCCCCCCCTTGAAATTTTGCACTGACAACGCCGCCATGATTGGCTGTGCAGCCGCCGAACACCTATCACTGGGGAGAACTTCACCTCTCACATTAGGAGTGCATTCCCGGCTCTCACTGAACCAAGTCATGCAGTTATACGAAAATTAGTTCAGGAGTATGGCTAACGCCACGCTTCGCTATCAGGAGGAAGAAAGAAGAAAGTTACCACTGACAACTAACCACCAACAATTGAGCAAATATGTTTAGCTACGGCTTCTGGTTGCTCTAACATAGCCAGATGCCCGCAATCAGAAATTTCAATCACATTATCACCAACATATTGAAAAAGCCAATGAAAGCTGGCTAAATGGCGAATATATTTGGGTTCCATTACTTTATCATCAGCACCTGCTAAAAAGTACACTGGCTGCTTTAATTTTGATACTAATTGGGGTAAACAGTTAATTTCTTCTTCCGTAGTTGAGTCTAAAAGAGTTCCTAAAGCAGCTTCAGGGTCAGCGACAATAAAATCAATCAGTCGTTGACGGGACCAAAATCGCTCTAAAGGATGCAACACACTAGCTTTAGTAAACAATAAATCAATTAAAGGCATTTGTGAAAGCCAACGGGGACGAACTTGTAAAAATTTCTGACCTACAGCCCGGAATTGCTCAAATGCTTCTTTGAGATAAATTCCCCCACCTGCATTAATACAAATTACACCCTGAGCATAATTAGGTAATTGAGCCGCAGTCCATAAAGCAATAGTCCCTCCTAAAGAATGACCTATTAACCAAGCACTAGAAATATTCAGGTGTTGGAGAAGAACGGCTAAATCCTGAGCATAAGCAGAGGGAGAATATAGAGAATCTAAAGACGAACTAAGCATAATAGAGCCTGTCGCAGTCAATTCTATATCCGTATGTTCTGATGTTACCTGGGACTGTGATTCACCAAAGCCACGTAAATCATAAGATAAACATTGAAAATCTAGTGATAGACGAGAAATCACGGGTTGCCAATACACACAACTATTAAGCCAACCGTGGATAAATACTAAAGTATGGGGGCATGATGTAGGAGCAGTTAGCTCATATCTATGTGGAACACCTAAGATTTCTATTGTTGCCATAATTAAATATCGTACCCTTACGGGTGGGTGCGACTCAATACAACTAAATAATTTCAAGTTGCTGGTAATTTGGTAATTACCTCTTAACCTATTCTCTCTTTTTTTTAACTATAAACTTGAGTAAGTTTTATGGAGTAGTGGCAAAATAAAATGCTAAAGTTGAGAGTGATTGGGAAGAAACACCTGATAACTAGCTATAAGTATTGCAAATCGCTAAAACACCTACAATGTTTCTAGTGAAATGGCCAGCAATGATCATGGTGATGTTAAATGTGAATCAACACTTTTAAAAAGTGGAAACCAATTTTAGTCATACTACCCGAACTGCATTGGCATGGGTTTTTGGAAAACTTGGTTTAGCTCTTCTGAATCTTTAGCGACAAATAAAAACACTGCTGTTAATGATTATACGGCGGGAGTTGAAGATGATTCTAATGTAAGTAAGGATCAAATCGTTTTCAGTACAGAAAGAGATATTGATCTTTATGAACTCGAAGAACTCTGTGATGCAGTTGGCTGGTCACGTCGCCCCCTTAGAAAAGTAAAAAAAGCTATTGAGCATAGTTTTCTCGTGGCCTCTATGTGGCAAGTGCGAGGAAACAAGAGGCGTTTGATTGGTTTTGCCCGTGCAACCTCAGACCATGCCTTTAATGCTACTATTTGGGATGTAGTAGTTCATCCTGATTTTCAAAGTAGAGGGCTAGGTAGGGCATTAATGAAATATGTCCTCAAAAAACTCAGGAGTGAAGAAATTAGTAATGTCACTCTTTTTGCTGACCCTCATGTTGTAGATTTCTACAAGACTATGGGCTTTATGTCAGATCCTGAAGGTATAAAAGGAATGTTTTGGTATCCTCAGTAATTAAGGTGTCCGAGACTGGGAATTAGGGAATTACGAATATTTCCCTAAATCTTATTTTTCTAGATGATTGGGTTGGCATTTATTATTTTTTGTGTTATGATTGTCGATATGAACCAAACAAGCATAATTTGATTTATGTCTAGCTTGGTTTCTGTGACTTTACGGGATGTAGCGCAGCTTGGTAGCGCGCCTGCTTTGGGAGCAGGATGCCGCAGGTTCGAATCCTGTCATCCCGATTTGTACGTAGTTATATTAGTAATTGCGAGGTCAAGAAATGCACCCTACCCGCACTGTTGTGCACCCTCTCCTTCTTACAGCAGTTTGAGATCAAACGCGGTACAAAGATGGTAAACTTTAAAGATGGATTAATTCTGTCCAGGTACTTATAAGCTTTTTTTGTAGCCAAATAGATAATCTTAACAATAAATTGCACCTTTACCTCTACTGATTATAACCAATTATCAATTAGCTTATTCACCAATATATATTCCTAATGACCGAGCGGTTTGGACTAAATCACCTTGAGGATTAACAAGAGATGGATTTTTAGCGATAACATCTTGAATGGGGAAAGTGACAACTTTGCCATTTTGCCAGGCTAACATTTGGTCATATTTATTTTGGGCAATTAAATCAACTGCTACTTTACCAAACATACTAGCCGTGAGACGGTCTAAAGCTGAGGGGATACCACCACGTTGAATATGTCCTAATACAGAAACTCTAGTATCAATTAGGTGATGACTACAATTAGCAATTTTCTCCGCAATATATTGACCTTGACCATATTTAGTATTGGTAGAAATAGAAGGATTATTAGCATCTTCCAAACAAGTAGATATACCTTCAGAAACAACAATGATAGCAAATTTTTTTTGCCAGCGATCGCGTAATTCGGTAAGATGATGACATATTCCGCGAATAGTATAGGGGACTTCAGGAATTAAAATTACATCAGCGCCTCCAGCAATTCCTGAGTATAGAGCTAAATGTCCGGTACTGCGTCCCATAACTTCGATAATCATCACTCGGTCATGACTAGCAGCAGTAAATATGAGACGATTAATGGCATCAACAATTGTATTTAGTGCCGTATCAAAACCAATTGAGCGTTCTGTGAAAGCGACATCATGATCAATAGTTTTGGGAATAGCAATTAAATTCCAATGACCTAAAACGGCTAATTGATGAATAATATTTAAACTACCATTTCCACTAATAGCTATTAAAGCATCGATGGCGATCGCTTGATAACCGGCTAATATTTTATTAGCATGGGCTAAAGTATCTCCTTTACTAATACTACCTAAAATCGTTCCTCCCATACTTAGTAACGGGTCAATTCCGCGTAAATCCCAACCGTGTATACTTAAAGGTACAGTTTTCCGTTCTAGCAAACCCTGAGTAGCATAAGGAATACCCACTACTTCCCAGTCATAAGTCCGTGTAGCATGACTGACAACTGCGCGAATTACACAATTTAAACCAGGACAGTCACCACCACTGGTAAGAATACCGATACGTTTTTTCATTGTTTGTTAGTTGTCAGTTGTTACCTAACTTTTTGTATAAACTGTACCCAAATCTGGATTATAGGTTTGCAAAGCCTTCATATATTGAGCGCGTTCAAAAGCACTAGGATTAGGACAATTTAACTGGCTCATGCTACCTTGCATTTGCGTTACAGATTCATATTCATGGGTTTTCATCCATTCCTGCAGGTCTTTTTCTAAACACTGAATATGGTTAATTCCCTCCCGCAATAATACAGAACACAACATAGTTACATTAGCGCCTACCATTAACATTTTAACCACATCATGGGCATTGTGAATACCGCTAGTTGCAGCCAAACTGCTATGAATCTGACCATAGAGAATGGCTATCCAGCGCAGGGGTAAACGCATGGCTTGAGCAGTGCTTAAAAGTACATGAGGTTCAACTTCTAAATGTTCTAAATTAATATCTGGTTGATAAAACCGATTAAATAATACTAAACCATCAGCCCCAGCATGATCTAAACGTTTAGCAATATTCGCAGTATTGGTAAAATAAGGACTGAGTTTTACAGCTACAGGAATAGTGACTGCACTTTTCACAGATTTAAGAATATCAAGATAATTTTGCTCGATATCATGACTACTTAAATCTGGATTAGTGGGAACATAATAAATATTTAATTCTAGTGCTGATGCTCCTGCTTCTTCCATGAGTTTACCATATTTAGTCCAACCTCCCAAAGACGAACCATTCAAACTAGCAATAATAGGAATATCTACTTTTTCCTTAGCTTTGCGAATATGTTCTAAATATTCTTCTGGTCCAATTCGGAAATTAATAGATTCAGGAAAATAGGTTAAAGCCTCGGCAAAACTTTCTGTACCATAAGTTAAATGATGATGAAGTTCGTATTTTTCTAAAGTTAATTGTTCTTCAAATAGTGAGTGCATAACTACTGCACTTGCACCTGCATCTTCCATTAATTTAATATTATCAATGTCTTCGGAAAGTGGAGAAGCAGAAGGAACTAAAGGGGATTTTAATTCTAAACCTAAATATGTGGTAGTTAAGTTCATAA
>Ga0208052_100025_pt1 | contig 65768 bp, 66 predicted proteins | sample LakMenEpi18Jul08_FD_150710 | JGI IMG/M metagenome (GOLD analysis project Ga0208052, IMG submission 150710) | Freshwater microbial communities from Lake Mendota, WI - 18JUL2008 deep hole epilimnion (SPAdes) | ecosystem: Environmental > Aquatic > Freshwater > Lake > Epilimnion/Euphotic zone ... | reverse complement strand
ACTTAGTTTCATGATTTTAGTGATAAGAAGTTACAGTAATTTTATCATGTTGTCGTGCTGAATTGTTAGATTTGCGATAAAACATGATTTAGTAGAATAGGATTTTTGTCCAAATTGACATTTTTAGTCTGGTAATATTCAGGGAAATTGAGTATTTTGAGGGTGCGTTAGTAAGTCCATAACGCACCAAAATATAACCAGACTAAAATTTACAAATAGACTCTGGTTTCAGGGGACATTGTTTAGAGGTAAGTGGATTTTTCGTAAGGTCAACTTCAGTCAATTTAGTCAGATTAGACAAAGGTTTGATATCGCTGATTTGATTTCCCCAAAGCTCAAGAGAAGTCAATTTAGTCAGATTAGACAAAGGTTTGATATCGCTGATTTTATTTCCCAAAAGGTAAAGAGTAGTCAAATTAGTCAGATTAGACAAAGGTTTGATATCGCTGATTTTATTTACCGAAAGGTCAACTTCAGTCAAATTAGTCAGATTAGACAAAGGTTTGATATCGCTGATTTGATTTCCCGAAAGGTAAAGAGAAGTCAAATTAGTCAGATTAGACAAAGGTTTGATATCGCTGATTTGATTTCCCCCAAGGTAAAGAGTAGTCAAATTAGTCAGATTAGACAAAGGTTTGATATCGCTGATTTGATTTCCCGAAAGGTAAAGAGTAGTCAAATTAGTCAGATTAGACAAAGGTTTGATATCGCTGATTTGATTTCCCCAAAGCTCAAGAGAAGTCAATTTAGTCAGATTAGACAAAGGTTTGATATCGCTGATTTTATTTCCCGAAAGGTCAAGTTTAGTCAAATTAGTCAGATTAGACAAAGGTTTGATATCGCTGATTTGATTTCCCGAAAGGTCAAGAGTAGTCAAATTAGTCAGATTAGACAAAGGTTTGATATCGCTGATTTTATTTCCCTCAAGGTAAAGAGTAGTCAAATTAGTCAGATTAGACAAAGGTTTGATATCGCTGATTTGATTTTTCCAAAGGTAAAGAGTAGTCAAATTAGTCAGATTAGACAAAGGTTTGATATCGCTGATTTGATTTTTCCAAAGGTCAAGAGAAGTCAATTTAGTCAGATTAGACAAAGGTTTGATATCGCTGATTTGATTTTCCGAAAGGTCAAGAGAAGTCAAATTAGTCAGATTAGACAAAGGTTTGATATCGCTGATTTGATTTTCCGAAAGGTCAAGAGAAGTCAAATTAGTCAGATTAGACAAAGGTTTGATATCGCTGATTTTATTTTCCGAAAGGTCAAGAGAAGTCAAATTAGTCAGCGTTTGATTAGCTTGACTACAATTTCGGGTTTCAGCAACATTTAATAATGCTTCTACCGTTCTTCTGGTCTCTTGAGGTAAACTGGCTTTTTGTTGACACCATTCTGTAAAGGTCTTAGGTGTTTTTATAGGTGCTGCGGTGACTTTTGGGGTGTAAAATCCTAATGTCAGGGTAAAAATGGTGGTTGCTACTACACTTAGTTTCATGATTTTAGTGATAAGAAGTTACAGTAATTTTATCATGTTGTCGTTACTAAAATGAATCTTACTTGTATTTTTTTGACATTAGGACTGAAAATTAAACGCAGATAAACGCAGATTAAATATAAATGATTTTGTAACTTCGTGGAGGATGTTTTAAAGTGGTATTAGTTTCTACCCCCCTTAGTCCCCCCTTATAAAGGAGGGAAAGTGGTATTAGTTTTTACCCCCCTTAGTCCCCCCTTATAAAGGTGGGAAAGTAGTATCAGTTTTTACCCCCCTTAGTCCCCCCTTATAAAGGTGGGAAAGTAGTATCAGTTTTTACCCCCTTTAGTCCCCCCTTATAAAGGTGGGAAAGTAGTATCAGTTTTTACCCCCTTTAGTCCCCCCTTATAAAGGTGGGAAATAAGAAAATCCGGTTCCCTCGTTTAACAAGGGAACATATTTGATACATTAATCATGACTTTTCAAACACCCTCTTAGTCTAAAAACTAAAACGACAAACAGACTTTTTCTGAATAGGACATTCTTGAGAAATCAGCGGGTTATCCTGGACTTTAAGAGTCCGTAAATTTTCTAAAGTAGATAAAGATTGAATATTACTAATTTGATTTTTCTCTAAATAAACAGCGGTCAAGTTAGTTAAATTTGACAAAGATTGAATATGACTAATTTGATTTTCTCCCAGATAAACAGCAGTCAAGTTAGTTAAATTTGACAAACTTTCAATATCACTAACTTGATTTTCTTTTAAGTCCAGAGAAGTTAATTTAGTTAAATTTGACAAGGGTTGAATATCGCTGATTTGATTTTTCCACAAGGAAATAAAAGTTAAATTAGTTAAATTTGACAAGGGTTTGATATCGCTGATTTGATTTTTCCACAAGGAAATAAAAGTTAAATTAGTCAAATTTGACAAGGGCTTGATATCACTAATTTGATTTTCCCACAAATTCAGAGTCGTCAACTTAGTTAAACTTGATAAAGGTTGGATATCCCTAATTTGATTTCCTCCCAAGTCAAGAGAAGTTAAATTAATCAAATTTGCTAAAGGTTTGATATCACTAATTTGATTTTCCCATAAATTCAAAGAAGTTAAATTAGTCAAACTTTCTAAAGGTTTGATATCACTAATTTGACTTCTCCACAGATTAAGAGAGGTCAATTTAATCAGTCTTTGATCAGCTTGAGTACAGTTTGTTGTCCCAGCGATTTTTAATAATGCTTCAACGGTGTATTTCGTTCCTTGAGGTAATTTGGCTCTTTGGTCACACCATTGTTTAAAATTGTTTGTTGTTTTCACAACAGGTGCTTTTCCAGGTATTTCTACAGGTGTTTGTATAGGTATAATAGGTATTTCTATGATCACTGGCTCAGATACAATGGGTATTTCTACGGTGGTAACGGGTTTTTGAGCAGGTGTTTTGACAGGTGTAACGGGCTTTTTAGTAGGTGTTTTGACGGTTGTAACAGGTTTTTTAGCAGGTGTTTTTACAGTTGTAACGGGTTTTTTAGTAGGTGTTTTGACGGTTGTAACGGGTTTTTTAGCAGGTGTTTTTACAGTTGTAACGGGTTTTTTAGTAGGTGTTTTGACGGTTGTAACGGGTTTTTTAGCAGGTGTTTTGACAGTTGTAACAGGTTTTTTAGTAAGTGTTTTTACAGGTGCAGCAGAGACTTCTAAAGTGTAAAGTCCTAAAGTGAAGGTAAAAATAGTAGCCGCGACTAAAGCTAGTTTCATAATTTTTATAAGTTAAGTTGTACTGCATTTAAAGTATAATTATAGCGGCCAGAATGCCCGCACCACAAGATTTAGCCATACTAGGATTGTAAAATTTAATATAGTAATATCATATACAAATTTTACAGTAATTTTACTATTAATGATGAACTTATTTTTTCCCTCTTCCTTCGCGCTTTTTGCGTCTTTGTGGTTAATATAACCTATATTCTGGCGATAAAAAAGAGTATTTTAGTTATTTTTTGGTTTTCGTAGTGGCTGGGAATTGATAGGACCCAAAAGTTGATTTAAACTCCGTAATTGTTCAGCCGTACCCATACAAATCAAAGTATCTCCCGACATTAACACCGTGTCTCCAGTAGGTCCACCAATGAGTTTACCATCAAGGCGGCGAATTGCCAAAACTAAAGCCCCAGATTGAGATCTCAACTTAGCTTTTTGTAAATTTTGACCAATAAAAGGACACTGAGCTATATCTAGTAAAAATTCTTCCATGTATAACTGCCGGTCAGTACCAGAGAGAATCCCGTCTACAAAGTCCAGAATCTGTGGTCTGAGGGCTGCGGCCGCCATGCGTTTCCCGCCAGTAATATATGGTGAAATTACGGCATCTGCCCCACCACGCTGTAACTTTTGTAACGATTCTTCTGTACTGGCGCGAGCGATCGCCCGAATACCAGGATTCAGTGTTTTTGCTGATAATACAGTATATAAGTTTTCCGCATCTGAAGGTAAGGCGGCCACAATGCAAACTGCTTTAAGAATACCAGCCTTGAGTAAACTATCATCTAAGGTGGCATCACCCTGGTAAACAATATAACCAAGTTCCTGCGCTCTTTGTGCGGAGTCAATTTCCGAATCAATGACCAGAAAAGAAACACCTTCAGCCTGAAACTCCTTAGCAATTTGTCGTCCGGTGCGACTAAATCCACAGATGATATAATGATCTGATAATGATTCCATTAAACGCCTTTGTTGTCGCAGTCTAATTCCTTCTAAAAAATAGCCTTCAATAACTGCGGCTGTAAATCTATTAACAATATAACCAAGATTGACCACACCCATTAAAATCAAGGCTATGGTAAACAAACGTCCACGACTACCTAAAGTGCGAGTTTCCCCATAACCGACAGTAGCCAAAGTAATCACAGTCATATAGGCTGCATCTTCCCAAGACCAGCCTTCTACTAGAGAATACCATAAAGTGCCAATTAAGAAAATACAAGCTAAAGCAAGCGCCCCAGCCATTAACTCCTTTTGAATTTGTTGATATTTTTGCTCAAGGGTAGAATACACAGGTAATTAAAAATTAAGAGTCAAAAATTTAAAAAGTTAAGAGTCAAAAAAATTAGAAAAAATTGTATTTTTCTCCTAACTGCTGAAAAATTTGGAAATATTGCCAAGAACCTAGTAGAGTATTACGATAAAAGGTTTTCAGGAGTTGCGGTAGTGAGCGTCCACTCTCTAATTGAACAAGCCACAAACCCCCCGGAGTCAGGTATTATGCCATCTACACCCTTTGATTTTGATAGCTTTGATGGGGCTGTCATGTCTACATACAGTCGGTTTCCTTTGGCTTTAGAACGGGGCGCTGGTTGCCGTGTTTGGGATAGTCAGGGTAAGGAATATTTGGATTTTGTTGCGGGTATTGCTACTTGTACTCTAGGACACGCCCATCCAGCAATGGTAGAGGCTGTAACTAGACAAATCCAAAAATTGCATCATGTCTCTAATTTGTACTATATTCCCGAACAGGGTGCATTAGCTAAATGGATTGTTAATCATTCTTGTGCAGATAGGGTATTTTTCTGTAATTCTGGCGCTGAAGCCAACGAGGCAGCCATTAAACTAGCCCGGAAATATGCCCACACTGTCCTAGAAATTGCCCACCCGATCATTTTAACAGCCCATGCCAGTTTTCATGGACGGACTTTAGCCACGGTTACTGCCACTGGACAACCAAAGTATCAAAAGCATTTTGATCCTTTAGTTCCTGGTTTCCACTATATAAATTATAACGATATTCGAGCAGTGGAAGCCGCTGTGACTGAATTAGATGAAGGTAATTATCGGGTCGGGGCAATTTTAATTGAACCATTACAGGGGGAAGGTGGAGTTCGTCCTGGAGATATTGCCTATTTTAAGCGTTTGCGGGAGATTTGCGATGAAACCGGGATTTTGTTGATTTTCGACGAAGTGCAGGTTGGTATGGGACGGAGTGGTAAATTATGGGGTTATGAACATTTGGGGGTAGAACCGGATATTTTCACCAGTGCTAAAGGTTTGGGAGGTGGTATTCCCATTGGTGCGATGATGAGTAAGAAATTCTGCGATATTTTTCAACCGGGAGAACACGCAAGTACATTTGGTGGTAATCCTTTTGTCTGTGGTGTGGCGCTGAGTGTTTGTGAGACTTTGGAAAAGGAGAATATTTTACAAAATGTCACAGAACAGGGTGCACATTTAAGAGAGGGATTAAGAGCGATCGCACTTAACTATCCTCAATATATCACAGAGGTACGCGGTTGGGGTTTAATTAGTGGCATGGAAATCAAAGCCGATATTCCCTTAACTGCGCCTGAAGTTGTCAAGGCTGCCATGGAAGCAGGTTTATTACTTGTTCCTGCAGGTCCCAAGGTTGTGCGGTTTGTACCGCCTCTAATTGTCACAGAGGCAGAAATCAAGGAAGCATTAAAAGCTGTAGAAAAAGCATTAGCTAAACTTACAGTATAATTTATAATAATTCGTAATTTGTAATTTCAGGATTATCAATTACGAATTTTTTACTTCCGATTTTCAGATCAGTAAAGCAAAGTTTTTAATAGCAAATCCTGTAGGGTGCAGGATCTAAGCCCTCAATTGTATTTCATCCAACAGAGAACCACTATATTTGTTCTGGTTAATTTGAGAAATTTCACCAAAGTAGGAAAACTATGTCAGTAACAGCGATTGTTTTTTTGATAAGTATTTTAATTTTTGTCGGGATAGTAAATGATTCCATGACGAGGACTTCACCTTCTAGAAAAAAATCCCAATCTAGTGACTATTCCAACAGCAATGATACTGGGTCTATTGGAGATACTTGGAGTTCTGACAATGACAGTAGTTGTCATAGTGGAGACAGTTATGATGGTGGAGGATCTGATGGTGGTTGTGATAGTGGAGGTGGAGATTAAATCTCTACCTCCAATTTATTTAAGTATTAAGAAATTATCTGAGGTTAATTATCATGAAATCCAATAAAATATTTAGATTAAGTTCCCTGAGAACATCCATTCATCTAGACGGCTGCAATGTTACCCATTATCAAGAACTGCATAAATTCTCTTCTGAAGCCGAAGCAGAGGATTTTTTTAATGAAAGTATTCAAGAATTACTCACACACGGTTGGTATGATATCGAATCTGTGACCGTAGATGAAAATAACAAAGATTTCACTCCAGATGAATTGTATGGAATGTTCTTAGAATTAAAAAATCAGGTAGATGAATTTGCTAATGCAATTATCAAACCTTCTATAGAAATTACTCCATATTCAACAACAGAAACTACACTATGGCAAAGTAAATTTGGTGGTTTACCCTACCTTCCTAAAAATACGACCTATCCTGAAACACCAGATGGTAATCCTCTCCATCTTTTAGCACAGATCAACTTTTCTGAAACTCCTACTTTAGAAGATTTACCAGAAAAAGGGATACTTCAATTTTATATTGAAGCTGGAGGTCAAACAGCCTTTGGAATTGAAGAATATCCGCAATTAAAACAAACTACTTTTAGAGTTATTTACTTTCCTGAACCAGATTTGAATATTGATAATCTCCTAGATAATTTTGAGTTTTTACCTCCAGGAATAGGTTTACCATTATCAGATTGTCTAGGTTTGAATTTTGCTATTAAATCAACTTCCATGAGTGCATCAGATTATCGGTTTAGAAACTTAGTTAAAAGCCATTTTCCCATTTTTCAACAAAGTAATCTCACTAAAGCAATGGAAAAATCTTTAGAAGAACTAGTAGATGATTTTATCAATGAATATGAAGAAAAATATGAGGAATTATTAGGAGGACATTGTTTAGGAGGATATCCCGCATTTGTCCAAAATGATGATCGTGCGGACTTGGAAGAAGAGGAAGGTTATGATTTTCTGCTATTGCAAATGAACTCAGATGATGAACATTCAATTATGTGGGGAGATGAGGGAGTTGGTAACTTTTTTATTCAGCCTTCTGCACTGAAACAGTTAGATTTTTCTAAGATTCTTTACACCTATGCTTGTTGTTGAGAGAATTATGATGAAGTCGTAAACTTGATTTATTTTCATAAACTCGATAGGGAACAGCAGTTTTCTATTTGTCGAGACTTGACAATCTCAATAAATGATTCTTAATTTATTAAAAAACTAGAAAATTAATTTTTTCCCTGTTCCCTGTTCCCTTCTCATAACAAGTATCTAAGAGCCTTTTATTTTTCTAGAGATTTTGCTATTACCCCCAATTGTAATCCAGGAGGAAAGCTACCTTCTTCTTTAATACGCTTGATTTCCGATGAGGGAATTGGCAAATTTAAATTTTGTGCTAATGCTTGAACAATATCCCCTCTATCAATAACACCAGCAACAGCATCCGCAGGAGAAAGAACGGTAATTTGAGATAATTGTGCAGTTTCTAATTTCTTAATTACCTCAGCAAAAGAAGTAGATTCGACAACACTAGGAATTGTATTCAGGGGCTGAACAATTGTTTGCAAAGTTTGATTTTCCCATTCGCTTCTTTGAATTGTCCGCAAATCATTAATCGCCACTAAACCCTGATAACGACCATCAGCAGCAGCAAAATAAACTTGAGATGTAGTGGTTTCCAAAAGATAGGAATCAGCAAATTCTCGCAATGTTTGATTAGCATCAACTACCCGAAAATTCCGCGTCATGGCATCAGATGCTACTAACTTTAGTAAAGTTTCTTGTAATGTAGTTACACGGTCATAACTGTTAGCATTCCGAATTGCAAACCAACCAATCAAAACAATCCATAAACCCGTGATTAATTCCCCAGTTAAAAAATCAATCACAAATCCCAAAACGATCGCCGTATAACCTAAAATTTGCCCAGATCTAGCAGCCCAGTGTACCGCTTGAAAGCGATCGCCCGTAATTTTCCATAAAGCCGCTTTTAAAACCTGGCCTCCATCCAAAGGTAAACCAGGAATTAAATTAAATAAAGCCACAACTAAGTTAATTCTTGATAAATCTCCCGTCATTTCATTCAAGAGGTTAATATCAGGAATTACACTGGCTATTAGACGCAGTAATAAAAATAGAATCACACTTACCGCAGGACCTGCGATGGCCACTTGAAAAGCTAGACCTGGAGTTGTTGATTCCTCTTCTATGGCCGCAACTCCCCCAAAGAAAAATAAAGTAATAGAATTAACTTTAATTCCCTGGGATTGTGCCACCAAACTATGTCCTAACTCATGCAGCAGTACGGAAACAAATAACAGCAGTGCCATAATTAAACCAGCACCCCAACCCGCGACAGTCCCCCATTGTTGGTAAGCTAAACCAAAATTGAGAGTTGTTAACCCCAAAATTACAAACCATAAGGGGTCTAAAAATAAAGGAATCCCAAATAAAGAACCTATTTGCCAATTTGTTTGCATTATTAAGTATTTCCAGAAATTCTTTTATAGTTAGAAATTTAGGTATAACTCTAGGATAGACAATTTCCCAAATTTGATCACCAAAAAAAAGCGTCAGATCCCAGACTTTTTAGAAAATTCGGGGATCTGGAATTTGCCAAAACAGCGATAGGTAAACTTAAGCCGTTACCCAGCTAAATTTGATAACCACAATTTACTTAAACTTTGTGGTGCTGTCCTCTTGCTCGCTAGAATTATACAAACTAAATGCGGTACAGCCTATCACCTATCGCTGCTGACAAAAAAGATTAATCCAACTTACAAACGACCAATGTTAGTTAGTCCTAAGACAATACCAATACCAATCACATGACCAAAAGCCATTGCCCCAATGAATCCTGGCACACTTACAGGTAATATAGGCATCCCTGGTCCGACCTTAGCAGATTTTAGTGCAAAAGTGAATAAAAGTACAACTACGCTGCTGGCGCTGATAATGATGCCGACTGTAGGACTCCACACTGGTGTAACAGGAACGGATGCTGCGGCTAATAAGATTGATGACATCAAAGTGTGTTCTCCTGAACGAAAAAATGAATATAGTCCTAACGGATTATAAAATTACCCAGGACAAAGCAAAAGTTTTTAATTTGAATTAAGATACTTTTGTGATTATTTGTAACTTTTCGGATAGAAATGCGGGTTAAAATTTGCGGTATTACTCAACCACAGCAATCTCTAGCTATAGCTTCCCTGGGTGCAACGGCGCTAGGATTTATCTGTGTTCCTAGCTCCCCTCGCTACGTTACCATAGCTCAAATTCAGGCGGCGATAACGCCACTTTCCCAAAATATTGATAAAATCGGCGTTTTTGCTAATACTAGCATTGCAGAAATTAGTCAAATAGTCACAAAATCCGGTTTAACTGGTATCCAATTACATGGAGAGGAAACACCAGAATTTTGCCAGCAATTACGTCAATCCCTACCCCAAGTAGAAATTATCAAAGCTATCCGAGTCCGCAGTTTAGAGCATCTACAAACCACCACCAATTACACTGATTATGTAGATACCCTACTACTTGATGCCTATCATCCCCAACAGCTAGGAGGAACAGGGCAAACCTTAAATTGGCATAAGTTAAATCAGGAATTTAGCCCTAGTCTTCCTTGGTTTTTAGCCGGAGGACTCACAGCAGATAATATTTTAACTGCACTTAGTCACATTCAACCGAGTGGCATTGACCTATCCAGCGGTGTCGAACACTCACCAGGTAACAAAGACCTACACAAAGTAGCCCTATTATTTCAAAAACTAGATAATAGATAATTGGGGAAATCAAATTACCTGTTCTTCCCACCAAAAGGATTGCGGGAAGGCTGGGAGCCGCGTCTCTTTAGAGCGCGGGGGAAAGCCTACCCGTGCGGTTTTAACCGCTTCCAATATTCTCAACCATGATGCGGGTCATTAATATATCTTTCTATAGTATCAGCAGCAACGTTTCCAGCAGTTGAAAAGAAATAGCTGCTAGTCCAAAGTGACGGTAGCTTTTTTAATTCTGGGAACTCTTTTCTTAGGTAATTAGATGAGCGTCCTTTAAATGCTTTAACTACCTGAAATATTGCATCAGTTGGATGAATCTCTACGAATAAATGAATGTGATCTGGCGCAACTTCTAACGCACGAATATTCCAGTCTTTTTCAATAGCTAATGCCGAAAATATCTCAAAAATCCTATCTCTGATTTTCCCAACAAGTACCTTCTTTCGGCGTTTAGGTATCCAGACTAGATGAATCACGCTCAACCCGACAGCGTGATTATAATGCCGATATTCATAAGAACTTTTTTTCATAGATTTTAGCTATTGACTTCCTTTTAATTGTAGATTAACATAGTTATATCGTCAATCACATCAACAAAATAAACCTGTGCAAATACGCTGGAAATTCAAGCTACAACCGAATATTGGGCAACAGGCCTTAATGTCTGAGTGGCTTGTTACTTTGCGAAAACACAGAAATTATTGCCTGGCAGAACGTCAGCGCGGTTTTGAAACTAATAACCAGAAATCAGATGAGTCCGTGATGTACTATTATGGTGCATTTTCAGACTTAGATAGTCGAATTGAATATGGTTCTTACTGTCCTTTGACTTGCCCCGTCGTTAAGCATGGTGTAATGTCCTCTGGGTTAACAAAGAACAGTAAAAAGCATGGTTTAATTTGGGGTAATGCGAATGATATTCAAAGTAAAAGAACAACTGAATTGCGTTCTGAGTCTGAATGGTATAGCCGAATTAATTCAGATGTTTTACAAGGTAATTTAGGTAAATTAGATATTGCTTATAACGGATTTTTTCAACACAAAAGGGGTTTTCCTGCGTTTCGTAAAGCAGCCAATTTTAAAACTTTTCAATTCAAGCCAGGACAAGTAAAATTAACCGTTAATCGTGAATCCAATCAGCCCCGATGCTATTCCCATGCCTACTTTCCTGGACTGGGGACTATGCGCTATTTTGATAGTCGGACTATTCCCGTAGATGCTGACATTAGGACGGTAACAGTAATTAAAGAAGCTGACGGATGGTACATGAGTGTATTACTCAATTTACCTGAATCGCTACCTGAAGTCACAGAAATTGAAACTGTTAAATCAGCGGTGGCTATTGACGTAGGAATTAATAAATTAATTTCTTTATCTGACGGTTCATTTATTGAAAATCCTAAATTTGCAACTAACAAAAAAGTCCGTCGTCAATTAAGAATCAGACAGCGCCGGGTTAACCGTAAAGTCAAGGGTTCTAATAATCGTAAAAAAGCCGGGAAAAGAGTCGCCAAACTACATAAAAAGATTGCAGATAAACGGAATGATCATCAATGGAAAGCAGCCAATAAAGTTGTTAACACCGCTGAGGCAATTGTCCAAGAGGATCTAAATGTTAAGGCTATGAAGTCCCGCTGCAAACCTAAACGGCAGAAAGGGCGATTTATGCCTAATGGTCAATCTGCAAAACGTGGGTTAAATCGCTCTATTTCTGATGCCAGTTGGGGTGACTTATTTTCTAAAATCGCTTGGCTGGCATTGAAGTCTGGTAAGCCAGTATTATCCGTTAATCCTAAATTTACTTCTCAAGAATGTTCGGCTTGTCATCATATTAGTAAAGCTAACAGAGATGGCGAAAAGTTCATTTGTGAAAATTGTGGTCATATTGACCATGCTGATACTCAGGCTTCTCGGACAATTTTACGAAGAGCTAACTTAAATTTTGTCAGCAAAGACATTAAAAACCTACCGGGGGACTCTCGGAAAGTTACGCTTGTCAGAGATGATTCTGCCAGTAATGGCAAACAGGATCAGGGCAAGAACCGTACATCTAAGGTAATACCTGAAAAGCGGATATTATTCGAGCAGTTGTCTTTACAATTATTCGATTAAGAATCCCCGCGTCTTTAGACCGGGGAGTGTCAACTGCCTTCTAGGAAATTCCCAATTAATAAAATGACGCTTGGTGACGAATCAAGTTGAAAAATTCTTCACGGGTTTTGTGTTCTTCTTGGAATATGCCTACCATTGAACTAGTAACTGTCCAAGAACCAGGTTTTTGAACTCCACGCATGACCATGCACATGTGACTGGCTTCCATGACGACAGCAACCCCTCTCGGTTCAAGAACGGTTTGCAGTGCTTCAGCAATTTGTCGAGTCAGTCTTTCTTGGACTTGCAATCTACGAGAATACATTTCGACAATTCGCGCCAATTTACTTAATCCTACCACTTTTTGATTGGGAATATAAGCAACGTGAGCCCTACCCATAAATGGCAGCATATGATGTTCACACAAACTAAAGAAGTTAATATCTCTAACTAACACCATTTCATCATGTCCTTCATCAAAAATCGCACCATTGATGAGGTCTTCTAGAGATTCATTGTAGCCACTAGTAAGGAATTTCATCGCCTTAGCTACTCGTTTGGGTGTTTTTAGGAGTCCTTCTCGTTCTGGATCTTCTCCTACTCCTATGATCATTGTTCGCACCGCTGCCATCATCTCATTCATTGTTTCCTCAGATGGTGGATTTATTATTGGTTCTCTACCATCATGGGTATTGCGGTCTGGTCGGACATTGATAGCTTCTGCTAAGTTGGTAATTAAAGGTGATTGAGGGTTGTTAGAAACGTTTGAACCAGCGATAGTCATGATTGAATGTTAGTATTGTCAGTTGTTAGTTATCAGTCAGTTGTCAGTCAGTGTTAATTAATTATCCATTAAGATAAATAACAAAATCACTAATTAGAGAACACCAGCATTGGACATAATGGTTAATTCTTGAATTACTGCGTCTTGTGGTAATAAGACAGCGTGCAGAATTGTTGCAGCCACAATTTCTGGAGTTAACATTCGGGAACGATCAAAGTTAGCATGGACTTTGGGGGTATCCCAAATTTCAGTATTAACAGAACCTGGGCAAATAGCAATCACACGAATACCGTTAGCACGTTCTTCTTGTGCAAGAGTTTGGGATAGGGAAACAAGTCCCGCTTTACTAACACAGTAAGCACCCCAACCAGGAAAAGCCTGTTTAGCCGCTATAGAAGCAATGTTAATAATTGTACCTTCTCCTTGTTGACGCATTCCCGGTAAAATTCCCATCATGCACTGAAAAACGCTGGTAAGGTTTAAATTAATTACTTCTTGCCAGTCTTCTAAGGGTGTTTCACTCAGATTGCCTGTATATCCAATACCAGCATTATTGATGAGAATATCTATATTGCCAAATTCATCAGATATCCCTTGAATTTTGGATTTCACTTGGCTAACTTCTGCCAAATCCATACAGAAAGCTTCAGCTTCTACCCCAAACTCCTGTGCAGCTTTAGCTACAGATTCTAATTTATCCTGGGAACGACTGACTAAGGCTACATCTATACCGGCCTTTGCAAAGGCTAAAGCTGTTGCTTTTCCAATTCCAGTACTGGCCCCGGTGATCAAGGCTCGTCTTTTTTTCTCAAAATTCATGATATTTTTCAGTTTTTGGCAATCCTGTCAGCCAACGGATGCTCATAAAATTAAGTAAATACAAATGCCCATAGCTGAGAAGATGATTAATAATCTTTAAGCAGCCATAGGCAATTATAGCATTACTCTAATTCTATGGGATTGTCTGAAGTATTTTTAGTGGGCAAGTTCTGTGAAAACGCCAATATTACGGAATTTATCATAACGGAGTTGGCGACGTTCCGCTGGGGTCAGACGGTTCAGTTCGTCTAAGTTTTCTAACAAAGCTTGTTTCAAATTGGTAGCTGCTGTTAACGGGTCAGAATGGGCACCACCCAAGGGTTCAGGGAGAATTTGATCAATTATACCCAAATTTTTCAGATCATGGGAAATGATTTTCAAAGCTACGGCAGCTTGGGGCGATTTACTAGCATCTTTCCACAAAATTGCCGCACAGGCTTCCGGGGTAGCTACGGTATAAACTGAGTGTTCAAACATCATTAAGCGATCGCCTACACCAATACCTAAAGCCCCTCCAGATCCACCTTCACCAATAACTGTACAAATAATTGGTACATCAAAGCAGAACATTTCCCGCAGATTATAGGCGATCGCTTCTCCTTGTCCCTGGTGTTCGGCTTCTATGCCCGCCCAAGCCCCAGGAGTATCAATAAAGGTCAAAATTGGCATACTAAACTTATTGGCGTGTTCCATGAGGCGTAGAGCCTTACGGTAGCCACCAGGAGCAGCCATACCAAAGTTACGAGCGACGTTATCTTTGGTATCCCGGCCTTTTTGATGTCCTAACATCATCACAGGTTGTCCAGCTATCCGACCCACACCACCCACTAAAGCGGGATCATCTCCGCCACAGCGATCGCCATGCAACTCCATCCACTCATCACTGATAGACTGGATATAATCTAAGGTGCTAGGACGGCGAGGATGACGGGCTACCTGCAATCTTTGAGATGGTGTCAGACTACTAAATATCTCCTCCCGCAACTGCATAGCCCTTGCTTCTAGTTGGCGAATTTGTCCAGAAACATCAACACCATTCTCTTCAGCTAGTTGGCGAATTTGGTCAATTCGGTTCGCTAATTCTGCTAAGGGCTTTTCAAAATCTAATAGTAAGGGTTTGCGCTCAGTGGTTGCCATAATTATTTTAGTTGTCAGTTGTTGATTGTCAGTTGTTGGTTGTCAGTTGTATTCTCTTTCCTACTGACCAATGACCAATGACCAATGACCAATGACCAATGACCAATGACCAATGACCAATGACCAATGACTAAACTAGCAATGGTCTAAAACCGTGTTTGATAGACACTCGACCAATTTGCTCCATTTTATCTACGGTAATCTGATTACGCCCCCAAGAAAAGTTTGTATATAACTTCTCAAATTCCAGTAGCATTGATTCAGCAAAACAAGCAAATAATTGGCGGCCTGGTACATCCATATTGACAATTTTCATAATTTTCCAGTCAATATCTAGGGAATGCTCCACAATGCCACCATTTAACACATATACCCCCGGATGTTGAATTTTTGTCCCTAAGTTTTTAGGATAACCACCATCAATCAAAAGACAGGGTTGCTTTAATGTTGTTGGGTCAATTTCTACCCCCTTGGGCATACTAGCCACCCATACTACTATATCCGCTTGGGGTAATGCTTCCTCCAATCCCATTATTTTACCCCGTCCTAGTTCTGCTTGTAGTTCTTGCAACCTTTCTTGATTTCTGGCAATTAATAGCAATTCTTGGACATCTGTTTTTTTATCTAGCCAGCGGGTTACTGCGCTACCAATATCCCCCGTCGCTCCACACACAGCCACCGTCGCTTTAGATAATTCAATTCCTAGTTGTTTAGATGCTGCTTCTACTTGCTTGCAAATAATGTAAGCTGTATGGGTATTACCTGTGGTGAATCGTTCAAACTCTAGATTAATATTACGGACTTGCTTAAACTGTTCTAAATTAAAGTTCTCAAATATAATTGAGGAAAATCCCCCCAAAGCTGTAATATCAATACCATGCTTTTGTGCATGAGCCATAGCGTTGAGGATTTTGCGGGTTGCGGCTTTAATTCGCCGATTAGCCAGCATTTCCGGCAAAAAGCAAGATTCTACATACTTTCCCTCTATTATCTGTCCGGTAATACTGGTGACAGTGATATGATCAACTATCTGCGGTGGAGCGCTACACCAAAAGTCTAGCCCTTGATCGGCATATTCTGGATATCCCAATTCTTGAGCTACGGATTGAGCGTGTTCTAAACTAGTCAGATGTCCAATTAAACCAAACATGGAGTGATATATTAGGCGTGTGCTGTTGTGCAAAGCTGTGTAATGATTAAGCAATACCAACTTGGGATTTAAGATTCTGGATTTGGGAAAAACCGCAAATTATCAATTGTACGCAGGATCAGTGTAGCCGTAAATTATACCACATATTTACTGATCTTGTCAGGAGGTAACAAAATTGTCACCCCCATAATTAATATTTACGCGGTTGCAAGTCCGTAAGCAGAAAGACGCATGATGTCACGGGTCGTGAAGCCAATGTTACTTAATGCTTCACCGTATTGAATCATAAAGTCTTCTACTAGAGCGTCTTTTTCCATGGCTAGAACTTTGGCATCATCTGTTACTTCATTCAGCATTTTCCAGACAATGGGCAGATTTTGACGGTTTGCTTGCTCTAATTCAGCTTTGGATTCTGTAAAGTTTTCTTTGAGCCACACCTCACCAAAGTTCAGATGACTGTATTCTTCTTTTACAACTCCTTCTGTAATTTTACGGGCAAAATCGTCAGCGACGGGAATATATATGTTATAAGCTGCGATCGCAAAACATTCAATAATTAAAGATTGAATTAGCAAACAAGTAACTATTTTACCTTCTGCTGCTGCGGTTTGGAAGTTCTGATGTAGTCCTGAGAAAAACTTCTTAGCAAATTCCATATCTGGAGTTACTTTTAAATTCCGTCCACAGGCTTCAAATCCCTTTTTATGACGACTTTCCATTTTTGACAGCCGAATTAATTCTTCTTCTTGTCCTGGTAATAATTGAGATAATGTGATGTAATTTTCGTGGGCTTCTTGTTCCCCTTCAATGACAATGGCATTGATGCGGCTATAGGCCTCTTTATATACTTCACTTTGAAAGTCAATTTTTTTAACTTCATCTACTATCTGCTGCATATTCCCTATCACTCCATTCATCCTATTTGATACAAAAACCGAACTTACCTGATAAAATTGGGGATAATTATCACTGTGATTTAATTTAACTTAACAAGGAACTATAGTGATTTAGATTAGTTTTTACTGATGTTCTAGTACCAGAAAAACAAATACATGAAGTCATAACCAATGTCCAAGCTAAATTGGAATCTCAAAAATGCCAATTTTTTGAGCCTGTTAGTGGTGCTAACAGGTGTATTTATTGTTTTCCTGACCTTTTGGAGGGTTAGGTAACAAAAGCAGCGATTTTCCCAAGTAATTGGACTTTAGCCAATTGTCGATCACTATGGAAAGAAGGTTTTTACTGGCCTTTGTTAATTGTACCCTAGTAGTGATCGCAGTTTAAATTAATTCAGATTTTATAGTCTTTCCCATCTCACCGTCGGTACGGAAATTAGGAATTAAACGCAAATAAACGCGGATAAATCCGCCCTTGAGCCAATTAGAAATTTACTAATTACAGTTTTGATACAATATAAATTGTAGATGATTCTTTATTTCCTGTCACCTATAGTTATTGTATCCAACAGCCCCACCTCGTTCTGCTCAGGATTTTCTCCCGACGATGAAAGATTAAATTATAACTCAAAAATTGTTAAGTAGTATCTCTTCAGACTATACAATAATTTGGGGACGTGGATGAGAGATTAGAAGTTAATTAGATATAATAATTATTAATAAATCTCTGTGTAGGTTAGGAAAATGATAGCACAAAAATTGAGGGAAACTGAACTAACACTAGGCCTTAACAGTCTACCAGGATGGCAAATCAAAGATGGCAAATTGTACAAAGAATATAAATTTAACTCTTTTGCAACTGCCTTAGGTTGGATGGTTAGCGTTGGTGTTCACGCGGACAAAATGGGACATCACCCGGAATGGTTTAATGTTTACAACACCGTCCGAGTGAATCTTGTTACCCACGATATCGGTAATGCTATCAGTAATTTAGATTTGGAATTGGCGAAAAAAATGGAAGAATTAGCATCTTAAAATCATAGCATCGGCAAATATAATATGGCTTCGTCACTCTACTTAAGTTCGCTTAATCAGAATGAAAAGAAAATCTAAGGGTCTTGACTGTGTAGACTAAGTTTCTAACCGCTAGTTTAACTCGCTTCTTGAATTTGTAGTCTAATTGTATGTTCTATCGCGCCACTTAGTTGTAATTCCATGATTTCACCACCGAGAGGTTCTATACAAGTGAGGAGCGATCGCAAATTGGGTGTACTTGCACCAGTATCTACATATAATCTATCCGCTAAATTGCCAATTTTTTTCCAAGTCATATACAATTTGGCAATAGTTTGTTCAATTTGAGACGCTTGATTTACTAAGTCAGCCGCGATACTTAAACAACCGACCCTTTGTGCTTCTTCTAATGCGGTTTCAATATCTACATCTTCCGCTATTAAGGCTTGTACCTGAGCAGCAGATTTGAGATATTTAGCTAATTGTCGGGCTTCTGAAGTCGCTTGTTTAACAGTATCAACGTCAGGATTGGCGGCTATATCCCTTTGTAATGCCTTTTGGTGCAATTCGGGCAGTTTTTCCATTTCCTTGACTAGAGGGGCGATATAGCGCGGTGGTAGGCTGTTATCTGCGGCTTTTTCCCTGACTTCTTCCGGTAATAAATCGGAAGACATGGCCGTCCATTCGTCGCTGAGTTGACGGACTTCTCTGCGGGTAATGCGATCGCCTTTTTGTGCAGCTTCACTAACCATCTGTTGTACTTCTGGTACAGCTTTGGCGGTTTCGACAAAAGCCCGTTTACTAAAGTTATTAACTGTGTCTGGGTCTAGTTTGCCGTCAGAAATCAGGGTATCAGCACTATTAGCCAATTGAATCCAACTGTAGGCCTGGGTTTTACTGATTTCGCGTTCTTTAAGCCATTTCAGAAAACCAGTACCGCGTCCATCTCCGCCTTTTTTTTCTCTGTCACGGATAGAACGTAAAATCCGGCCTCGCCAAATTTCTGTTTGCAAGTCAAAACGATCACATACCTGCCATGCTACATCAAGTTGTTGTAAAAAATCAGACTCAAGAATTTCTTCATCTTCTGGATCTGGTAGTTCAAAGTCTAAATCTGCTGGTTGTTGGAGTGCAGCAGCAATGTCATTCATGGAGTCGGTATCTTGCACGATAGATAAGTAGTTGGGGTATGCGATTTGTGCTTATATTCACATAACCTAATATTGATTATTCTGGAAATTGGTGAACAAAGCAAGTTAGTATTTTACTGCAAAAATTTAATTTTAGGGGGCTGGGAAAATGAGAAAATGAATAATCAAAAACTCTTCCTTGTTCCCTGTTCCCCTCTTTATGAATATACAAACTGCCAAAATACTAGATGGTAAGGCATTAGCCGATAAAATTCAAACAGAACTTAGTCAAACAATCACCGAATTACAAGGTAAAATTGGCCGACCACCTGGTTTAGCAGTATTAATGGTTGGGGATAACCCAGCTTCAGCCGCTTATGTCCGTAATAAAGAAAAATCCTGTGTTAAAGTGGGAATTACCTCTTTTGGTAAACACTTCCCCACCCAAATCAGTCAAACTGAATTGGAGGAAGTCATTGCTGAACTCAACGAAGATGAAAGGGTAGATGGGATTTTGGTACAATTACCCTTACCTAATCATTTAGAGGCCGTCAGTCTACTCCATCGAATTGTACCGGATAAAGACGCTGATGGACTCCACCCTGTAAATTTAGGGCGGCTGGTGCGGGGTGAAACAGGTTTACGTAGTTGTACCCCTGCTGGTGTCATGCGGTTGTTAGCAGAATATAAAATTCCTTTACAGGGTAAAAAAGCAGTGGTCGTAGGACGTAGTATTTTAGTAGGTAAACCCATGGCCTTGATGTTATTAGAGGCTAATGCTACAGTCACCATTGCTCATTCAAAATCTCAGGATTTACCAACTATTACTCAAGATGCTGATATCTTGATTGCTGCTACAGGTATTCCAGGAATGATTAGCGCCGATATGGTAAAACCGGGCGCGGTTGTGGTAGATGTAGGGATAAATCGAGTTACAGATAACAATGGCAAAAGTCGGTTAGTTGGTGATATTCAGTTTGAAGCGATCGCTAATGTAGTAGAATATATTACCCCTGTTCCCGGTGGTATCGGTCCAATGACGGTGGCTATGTTACTGCAAAATACTGTTTCTAGCTATTTACAAACAACAGGCAATTGAGAAATAATTTTTATGAATGGGGGAAGATTAAAAATTTTGGATTCTGGATTTTAGATTTATGTCCCGAATGAATTTGGGGGCTTCAAACTCCCTGAGATTTGAAACTTTGAATCTTTAAGCCAAAATTTAAAATCTAAAATTCGGTGAGTCTTTCCGCCCCAAACCCCCGTAAAATTGTTATACAGAATCGCAAACAACAGCCCCATATTCTCAACAGTTAAGAGGAATACAAAGCATGGTAGCAACAGATGAAAGATTGACAACCCCAAAAGAATCAGAGTCGGCTAGTTTTAACCTCGCTACCTATCTCAAAAAACGACAACAGCTTTGTGAACAGGCTTTGGATAATTCCATTACCGTCGTTTATCCAGAAAAGATTTATGAAGCCATGCGCTACTCTCTCTTAGCTGGAGGTAAACGAGTTCGCCCTATTCTCTGTCTCGCCACTGCTGACATGATTGGTGGCACAATAGAAATGGCCATGGCCACAGCTTGCGCCGTAGAAATGATCCATACCATGTCACTGATTCATGATGATTTACCCGCTATGGATAATGATGATTATCGTCGTGGTAAACTGACAAATCATAAAGTCTATGGCGAAGATGTAGCTATTTTAGCAGGTGATGGTTTATTGGCTTTAGCTTTTGAGTATGTAGCCGCCCAAACTCCCGAAAATGTACCTAAGGATAGGGTTCTACAAGTAATTATTCGTCTAGCTAAGGCCTTGGGCGCTGCTGGTTTAGTCGGTGGCCAAGTGGTAGATTTAGAATCGGAAGGTAAATCAGATATTTCCCTAGAAACTCTGAATTTTATTCATAATCATAAAACCGCAGCCTTGTTAGAAGCTTCGGTAGTTTGTGGAGGAATTATTGCTGGTGCATCTGCTCAAGATGTGCAAAAATTAACCCGTTATTCTCAAAATATTGGTCTCGCTTTCCAAATCATTGATGATATCCTAGATATCACTGCTACCCAAGAACAGTTAGGTAAAACCGCTGGTAAGGATCTGGCAGCTAAAAAAGTCACCTATCCTAGTTTGTGGGGAATTGAAGAATCTCGCGCTAAAGCTCAACAACTAGTTGCTGAGGCTTGTGCCGAATTAGAATTTTATGGGGAAAAGGCCATTCCTCTTCAAGCTCTCGCTCATTTTATCACCAGCCGCAATCACTAACCTCTATTTTGGATTTGCCCAATTTTGGATTTTGGCGGCTTGTACACTCGTTTTTCCTCCACACAACCACTACTCACACTTACTAACCTCACCAAAATACCATGCAGGACATAGGCGTAGGCGAAATTATTAACAACCGGGTGCTGTTGGTCGCGCTTGTAGCTTGTTTTGTGGCTCAAGGATTAAAGCTGATCGTTGAGTTAGTCAAACACCAAAAATTAGATGTGCGTGTCCTCGTCACGACCGGGGGTATGCCTAGCGCTCATTCAGCCCTAGTGACAGCCCTAGCAGACGGTGTAGGACAAACTTTAGGTTGGGCATCTCCAGAATTTGCTCTAGCTGCGGTTTTTGCTATTATTGTTATGTATGATGCTGCTGGTGTCCGTCAAGCTGCTGGTAAGCAAGCCCGGATACTTAATCAAATGATTGATGAATTATTTCATGAAAAACCGGACTTTTTTCAAGACCGTCTCAAGGAGTTATTGGGACATACACCAGTTCAAGTTATTGCTGGTTCGGTTCTGGGTGTAACTATTTCTTGGTTAGCTAGGGCAGCCTATTAGTCATTGGTAATTGCCCGGATTTCCCAGATGATCAACCTATTACAAATGGTGTTGGTTATGCTTTGTGATACAATAGTATGGCAAGTAGATACGCAGCATATATGACAACCATACTTAGAGAAAAAGCACTAGTCCTTCTGCGTCAGGCGTTGAATAACCCAAACGCTGATTTTCGTGATGCACAATGGGAAGCTATAGAAGAATTACTACTGAACAAATCGCGGTTACTGGTTGTTCAACGCACAGGCTGGTGAAAAAGTCTAGTTTACTTTTTAGCAACTCGCTTATTAAGAGATCAAGGTGCTGGTTGTACTCTGTTAATTTCTCCTCTTTTAGCATTAATGCGAAATCAGATTGCAGCGGCCAAACGTATAGGGATAAGAGCAGAAACAATAAACTCCAGTAATACTGATGAATGGAGTCTTATCAACACAAAGTTATTAACAAATCAAGTAGATGTTTTATTAATTTCCCCAGAAAGATTAGCTAATGAAAATTTTAGAGACAATACTCTTTTACCATTATCTAAAAACATAGGTTTATTAGTAGTTGATGAAGCTCATTGTATTTCTGATTGGGGACATGATTTTCGTCCTGATTATCGCCGAATTGTCAGAGTTTTACAAGCATTACCACAAAATATTCCTGTTTTGGCTACAACGGCTACAGCTAACAACCGAGTATTTGATGATATCAAAGCTCAATTGGGGCAGAAATTGCGTATTTCTAGAGGTGATTTAACTAGAAAAAGTTTGCGCTTACAAAACATTTATCTTCCTAGTCAAACTACAAGGTTAGCTTGGTTAGCACAGCACCTCCCTCAGTTACCTGGAAGTGGTATTATTTACGCATTAACTGTTAGAGATGTTCAAAGAGTTGCTGATTGGTTAAACACTCAAGGTATTAATGCAAAAGCCTATTTTGGCGAGTTAGATACTCAAGTTCGTATAGCATTAGAAGACGAATTACTGAATAATGAAATTAAAGCATTAGTCGCTACCACAGCTTTAGGAATGGGTTTTGATAAACCAGATTTAGGTTTTGTTATTCATTATCAAAGACCTGGTTCTGTTGTTCACTATTATCAGCAAGTAGGTAGAGCCGGTAGAGCAGTAGAAACAGCTTATGGTATTCTCTTGAGTGGTGATGAAGATGATCAAATTAATAATTACTTTATTAATACAGCATTTCCTCCAGAAATTCATACGCAACAAGTTTTAAATGAACTAGAAAAAGCTGTTGATGGTTTTTCTCTTCCTCAATTAGAACAACAACTCAATCTTTCCAGAGGACAAATTGATAAAGTTTTAAAAATTCTATCTCTGGAATCTCCTGCACCAGTAAGTAAACAAGGTTCAAAATGGTATGTCACAGCTATAAATTATCAATACAACAGGGAAAAAATTGAACTTCTAACACAAATTCGCAGACGAGAACAAGAGCGAATGTTAGAATATATGAAAAGTCAACAATGTTTAATGGCTTTTTTAGCAACAGAATTAGATGATCCAAATCCACAAAAATGTGGTAGATGTACAGTGTGTGTGGGTACACGCTTATTACCAGAAACTGTTACCAATGCACGAGTAAATCAAGCAAATTTGTTTTTACGTCGGAGTAATCAAATTTTAGAACCGCGTAAACAATGGCCTCCACAAGCATTATTAACTTATAAATTTTCGGGAAACATCAGAACTAATTTAAGAGCAGAAACAGGAAGAGCATTATCTTTATGGGGTGATGCAGGTTGGGGAGAATTAGTTAAAAAAGGAAAATATAGAGATAATCATTTTGATGATGAACTTGTACAAGCTACCTTTGAGATGATTCAAAATTGGAAACCTCAACCCTTTCCCACTTGGGTTACTTGTGTTCCTTCTTTAAATCGTCCAGAACTTGTACCTAACTTTGCCAAAAGACTAGCAGATAAATTAGGATTACCATTTAAACCAGTTGTTCGCAAAATTCGTCACACTCAGTTGCAAAAAAATATGAGCAATAGTTATCAACAAGCTCATAATTTAGATGGAGCTTTTATAATTGAATCTTGGCAAGGAATGAGAGGTAATGTATTCTTAATTGATGATATGGTAGATTCCCGTTGGACTTTTACTGTAATTGCTGCACTTTTGCGTAATACTGGAAGTGGATTAGTTTATCCTCTAGCATTAGCTCTTAATTCATTGGGTCAAGAGGATTAGAAAATTATGTTTAATACTTTGTCAAATCATATTCTACCACCAGATACTCAAGCAATTTTGCTATTGTGCGCTAGTTTTGGTCAAAATCGCCAAACTGAACCGTTACCTCTAACTCTAAGTGAATATAACTTGTTAACAGAATGGTTGCTAGAAAATCAAATGCGTCCAGGAGATTTACTGGAAACAACAGCCATAGAAAAAATACAAAAAATAACCATTAATAAACTTAACCCTGATAGGCTTATAGCTTTATTAGAACGTGGTTTAATGTTAAGTTTGGCAGTAGAAAAATGGACAAGTCAAGGTTTATGGATATTAGGACGTAGTGACCCTAAATATCCTCAACGTTTCAAACAAATATTAAAACATTCAGCACCAGCTATTATTTATGGGGTGGGAGATGTAGAATTATTATCTTTAGGAGGATTAGCAATTGTAGGTTCTCGTGATGTAGATAAAGAGATGATTCAATACACACAAAGAGTAGCAAAAACTTGTTCTCAACAAAATATACAAGTTATCTCTGGAGGTGCAAGGGGTATAGATCAAGAATCAATGTTAGGTATTTTAAATAATAGAGGAACTTGTGTTGGTGTATTAGCTGATAGCTTAACTAAAGCAGCAGTAAATAGTAAATATCGCTCTGGTATTAGAGAAGGTAGATTAACTTTAATTTCCAGTTATGATCCTGATGCTGGATTTAATACAGGTAATGCAATGGGAAGGAATAAATATATTTATAGTTTAGCCGATTATGCTTTAGTTGTTAAGTCTGATTTAGAAAAAGGTGGGACTTGGAATGGTGCTGTAGAAGCATTATCTAAAATCAAAGAAATTCCTGTATTTGTCAACATGATATATCCAATTGCAGCAGGAAATCAAGAATTATACAATCGAGGTGCAAAACAGTTTCCTTTAGAATTTGATAATGGTAATTTGCAGGAAATGTTAGTAAAAACTATAGGTGATTTTGAAAGTATAAAAAAAGAAGTAATTACAACACAGCCAGAATATAATGATAATACTATTTCACAAGGTTTAACCACTATTCCTAAAGATATTTATAATGTTGTTTTACCTGTAATTCTCAGTCATTTACAGCAACCAAAGGATGCAAAATCACTTGCGGACTCTCTACAAGTGAGAAAAGTACAAATGGATGATTGGTTAACAAGAGCTATAAATGAAGGTAAAGTAATAAAAACAAAAATAGAAAAGCGAGTTGCTTATGTGGTTAATCAAGCGGATACACAACTTTCTTTGTTGTAATATTAGCACCCCAGATTTCTCACAAGTGAGAAAAAACAATTGACTGTCATATTCTCATTCTTTAAGAGAAATCCAGGTATCTAGTTTCGGTCACTGATTAAAAAACAACTGACAACTGACAACTATCAACGAACAATTGAGCGCAGCAAAACCACTTTCCGACCGTCTGCTAAAACGGCTACAAATCCACTGTTGCTGAGTTTTTGTAATGTATTATACGCTTGCTGTTGATTATTAGTATAAACTGCTAGTAAATAAGGGCGTTGTCCATAGGATACAAAACCTACATTACCTCCCACAGCCTTTTGCAGACTACTAACCATTTCTGGACGATTAAAATAATCTATGAGAATTGCATAACCTTCCCCTAATATTTTCGGATTATAGCTGATTTTTGAATTGTCTCCTGATGTTGGTTGTGGGGGTTGTTCTGTCGCACGAGTGGTAATAATAGGAGATAACCCAACTATATTTTGAATATACCTTCCCCAGCGACTGGCATCATCAACATTTTTAAACCCACCAGTTCGCGTCACTATCTGGTTGTTATATTTGCAAATAACAGGTTTAAATTCAGTAGGTAATGCACTACGCAGTTGCTTTTGATTTTCAGTTGTGGGACTTACTATTAATAATAGATATTCCCCTATATTTGGTGGTTGACAATTAGTAAGATTTTGTTGAGCAATAACAGGATTAATATTGCTAATTAAAGGGGTAACTGTCAATAATAAAACACTTGATAAAGTTTGTAATTTGTGCATAAATTGATAATTGAAGAAAAAGTGAAATTCTGATATATTATCTAGTTAGTTGTCAGTGGTCAGTTGTTATTACTATTCCCTATTCCCTATTCCCTATTCCCTGTTCCCTATTAAGAAACCTTGCTAAGAGATGCTAATGGATTAGGTATAATATTAGAAGGGGCTGAAAATTCTCCAGTAATGACATACTCTAACCGTAATCTTAGCCAGGTAATAAATTGAGCATTAGTAGAAATAATTGCTGCTGCTGGTTGAGGACATTTATTTTTAATATCTTTCATTTCTGGTGCTTCTAAAAAAGCGGGTTGCTTGACTAACCAAAAATCAATTTCTTTTTCTTGTTCATGATAGTTACGAGTCCGTTCCTTGAGAACTTCTTCTATTGGTTCTTCTTCCATAAGAAAGTGTTGACTGGCCAAAACGTAATAATATTTTTCCATTTTCTGTGTTTGCTGATTAATCTATAATTTTATGCTAGGGTGGTAATATCCCCGACTTCTGTATTAATTCATAATTTATTTATTGACATCATGAAAAAAAAGAAATCGGGAATTTGATTATGGTACAGTATTGGCGCTGTACTCGGAACAATTAACTTTTCTTTAACCCCTGAAACCAAGAAGCAAAAGGACAACCACTACCTTTATTTCCACTATTTTCTATTTTGCCACCTGCTGTCAACTTTTCCAAGAACAGGGCATTATCAAAATAGTGTTCCAAGGAAACAATTTTTAAATCATCGGTAACATGGGCAACACTCATACCGATCATTTCCACTGTTTCCCCCGTTGGTGCATAATCTTTATATTCACCCTGAAAATGTCCCCAATGTCGCCATTTGAATGTAACATGGGGTGGACCTGAATAAACCGCTAATACTTCCCAGGGAAATCCTTGGGGAAAGGTACTATGAAAGATATCATGGGATGATTCAAAACTTTCTTCTGAAGCTTTATAATGTTCAGAATCAGACATAAATAAATTATAAGTACCTTTCGCGCCTAATTCAGCAGCGGTATATTCTTGTCCTCCATTGCTACTCACCCGGAATTTATCATTAACGACAGATAACCACTGTTGGGGGTTAGTTTTCCATGATACTTCCATTTCAAAGGTTCTAACTAGGTTTTCGACAATTGCCTCTAGTGTACCTTCTAAATGATGATGAATACTCTCTTTATCTAGATTTTGCTGAGAACGGGTATAGTCAGGAGGCTTTTGATAGCGCCATTTAGCGTCTGTACTGGCTGCAATTACTTTAGCTCTATCCTGTACCCATAGGGGTAAGTCATTTGACTGTGTAGGAGTCATAAAAGTTTCAAGTTTGACTTTAATTTAATTTACAGGATTTCGCAGCTAATACCCCCCAGTAAAAGATAAGAATTTTACCCAATTACCAATTACCCCCCATTGCTGCTTTCATTTCTCGAACTGCTCTTTCTATCCCTACTAAAGCGGCTCGACTAATGATAGTATGACCGATATTGAGTTCTTCCATGCCTGGAATTGCAGCTATGGGGTAAACGTTCCAGTATGTGAGTCCATGACCAGCATTCACCCTTAAACCCGCTTTAATGGCTTGTTCACAGCCTTGGGTTAATAAAGCTAGTTCCCGCTGACGAGTTGTTTCGTCTTTGGCTTCTGCATATTGTCCTGTATGCAGTTCAATAAATTTGGCTTTTACCTTGACAGATGCCTCAATTTGTGGTAATTCAGCATCAATGAACAAACTTACGGGAATGCCGACATTTTGCAGTTTATCAACTATTGCTCCTATTCTAGCAGTTTGTCCGACAATATCTAAACCACCTTCTGTGGTCACTTCTTCCCGCTTTTCTGGTACTAAGGTGACATAATCAGGTTTAATATCTAGAGCTATGGCTAACATTTCCTCAGTGGCAGCCATTTCTAAGTTTAAATGGGTTCTGACGGTTTGCCGCAATAGTCGCACGTCTCTATCTTGAATATGTCTTCTATCTTCACGCAAATGGGCGGTAATGCCATCTGCACCTGCTAATTCTGCTAGTAATGCTGCTGCAATGGGATCTGGTTCTACTGTGCGTCGAGCTTGACGAATAGTAGCGATATGATCAATATTTACACCGAGTGTAGGCACGCTTGATTTCTCCTGTTTAATAATTCCCCAATGTTGATTTTAGCGGAAATTAAGGGGATAAATCCGGTTGTCTCTTTTTGTTTCGAGGTGCTTTCGACAGGTAGTAGAACATCAGATTATTTGTACATATTTGTAGGGGTAATTCACGAATTGCTGTATCTATGAGAAATATTTTCAAAGCTCTGTAACATTATCTCATATATATTCCAGTTAATCCCATTCATCATTAAAATTTGGTTAGAATCAACATTATTTAATATTGATCCTGATAATTTGCCTATAAATTAGATAGGAATAATGTAGAAATATAGAACATTTTTACATTATTGCATTCTATCAATTGTCCGATATTGAATTGCTTCAGCTACATGGTGGGGTTTGAGATTTTCATCTCCTGCTAAATCGGCTATAGTTCGTGCTACTTTAAGAATGCGATCGCTTGCTCTTGCTGATAATCCTAATTTCCTAATTGCTGCTTCTAATAGAGTCCGACTAGGATCATCTAACTTACACCATTTTTGTAAATGACGACTTTGCATTTGAGCATTACATTGTAAATTTCCTTCTCCCTGAAACCGAATTAAAGAACTTTCTCTGGCTTTTTCCACTCGTTCTGCTACAGATTTTGATGGTTCTCCCGTTGGTTGTTGGGTAATTTCCTCTGGTTTCAACCTATTTACCGCGACTTGTAAATCAATTCTATCCATTAATGGTCCAGACAATTTTGCCCAATATTGTTCCCGTTGTCGAGGTGAACAAGTACAAGCTTGAATTGTATCACCATAGTAACCGCAAGGACAGGGATTTGTACTGGCTACCAAAGTAAATTGTGCCGGAAAAGTCACAGATTGTTTAGTGCGAGAAATCGTCACAAAACCATCTTCCAAAGGTTGACGTAAAAACTCTAAAACATCTCTTTTAAATTCCGTTAATTCATCAAGAAAAAGTACACCTCTGTGAGATAAAGAAATTTCCCCAGGACGGGGAAAAGTACCACCACCAACTAAAGATGGACCAGAGGCCGAATGGTGGGGACTGCGAAAAGGTCGTTCGCGCACCAAAGAACCGCGATTTTTTAACAGTCCTGCTACAGAATAAATCCGTGTTACTTCCAAAGATTCAGAAAAACTTAAAGGTGGTAAAATCCCAGATAAGCGTCTTGCTAACATTGTTTTTCCGCTTCCTGGTGGTCCAACAAAAATTAAATTATGTCCCCCCGCAGCCGCAATTTCTAAAGCCCTTCTCGCGTGAGCTTGTCCCTTAACATCTTGTAAATCTGCTAAATTTAAAGATGTTGTCTGGGAAGTTTCAATGGTTTGATTTAAGCGGACAGGTTGGTATTTTTGAGGATTATTTAATAAGTCCACTACATCAGCAATATCTTTACAACCATAAACCGCTAAACCTTCAACTACAGCAGCTTCTTGGGCATTATCAACAGGAACAACTAAACCCGTAATTCCCATTTTTTTAGCAGTTGCTGCAATAGGTAAAACACCAGCAACTGGACGCAAACTACCATCTAAAGAAACTTCACCTAAAAATAAAAAATCTCCCAATAAATCCGCATTAACTTGTTCAGAAGCCGTTAAAATTCCCACACTAATTGGTAAATCAAAAGCAGGTCCTTCCTTGCGTAAATCTGCGGGAGTGAGATTAATGACAATTTTCCGGAGGGGAAAGGCAAAACCCGCATTTTTTAAAGTTGCTTTTACCCTTTCTTTAGATTCTTGAATTGCAGAATCTGGTAAGCCTAAAATTACAATTCCCGGTAAACCACCGGAAATATCAACTTCTACTCCCACTTTTACAGCGTCAATTCCGACAATAGATGCACTCCAAATTCTAGCCAGCATTTTTTATATATTAATGAACATTGAGAATATCAAAGCAGATTTTTGGGTGCATTAACAATGAGTAAAATCACCCAAAAAGATATTTAATATCATAATAGCAGCTAAAGATGCAGGTGATCCATGTTTCAAGTATTAAACTTCGCATAATTCATGGTACTGTACCCTGCTACTTACAGAGAGAGAATTGATTCCTAACGAACTGGAATACATCAAGCTCAATTAATTAGCGAAGATTACAAACAGCAAAAATATCGTTTAGGAGAATTTATGAAATTTCTTCTTGATCATTTTTGACTTTCGGAAGATATTTATGTATAGCTATTTTTTTTACAAATCATTTATAATTGTTACATTATCAAAGACAAAAAACATAAATTTATGTCTAAAAAAAAAGACTTTGATATGCAACTTTTGGATTATCAAGATACAAATAATGTAAAAATGTAATAGTTAACTTAATTCAAGATTCAGAGGATAATACAATGAATCACATAGTAATTTATGATTTGTATCCTATGGTTTTAGGAACTTATGTTGATAACTTAGAACCGAAAGAACTAAGTATTATATTAGGAGGGACATTTTGGGGACTTTATCCCAACTTAGGCTTGAATCCAGGTGTTTATATAACCACAGTTTATGATGGAGTCAATACCATATCCAAAACTTATGAAGGAGCAGGTAATTTTCATGATAATAAATTCAATACTATAGATTATGGTCGAACAGTTAATGCTTGGGTAAACCGTTAATTGTTCAGATTCAAGGGCGATTTTGTCAAACTTAGCAGAACTCTTCACTATTTGACGAGGAAATAAGATCATGGCTACAATCGTAATTTCTGACTTACAGGAAAAGACATTTTTGTATGACTTAAATTCAGAGCAAACACAGAAGCTATTAGGTACTGGGATTATACCTTTACCTTTCTTGGGTGGACGTGATGTTGCTTTAACGACTGTTTATGATGGTATAAATAATTTAGAAACAGCATATCGTGGTCCATTCAGTTTTTACGATAATAAGATCTTTACTCTTGATCTAGCTAGAAGTGCTGTCTATTTAGTACTCTGAATATTTACCTTTATTTTTCGGGGGTTGTTTTTTGTCTTCTTTACACCCCCTTAATACTTGCTTAGAAAGAAGTAAAAACTTCCTCTTTTTTGCTATGACTGTGACTCTAAAAAAATCAATCAAAAGATAAATGGGGATTTTTGTGTTTATACATAAAAAAAGATTCGCGCTGTAATATTGGTGCTTTGTCGTTACCAGAAAACATCCCCTCCACCTCTCCTCCTCTGCGTCCTCCGCGCCTCTGTGGTTCGTTAAAAAAATATTTACACAAATCACAAATACCATATATTAAAGTCCTAACATTTTATCTTTTAAATGCTTAATGCGAAGAAAAAACTATACTACTATAGCCAAAATCAGAAACCTTGGGATGGTAATTCTGTACCCTATAGAAGCGATGACCAGTGTGACTATAAAATAATTACTGATTATCTAAGATATCAGTGGCTAGGGAAAGGTTGGGTAAATATTAGTCCCAAGTTACAAGATGCTATTACAGGTAAAGTTTTAGAAATATATTTTAATGCTTTTGATCACAGCCAATCTAAAATAGGTGTTTATAGCTGCGGTCAGCACTATCCTAAATATGGTACTCTTCAGTTAGCAATCATTGACTTTGGTATTGGTATTCCTCAAAGTGTTCGTACTTTACCCGAAAATGTAGATAAAACTGCTACAGAGGCTCTAAAGTGGGCATTTATGTCAGGAAATAGCACTAAAAATGATAAAAACATAGATAGAGGCGCAGGTCTGCACCTTTTAGAACAATTTATTCTCAAAAATCGGGGAAATTTGATGATTTTCAGTAATGACGCATACGCCAAAATAAGCTATAATGGCACTGTATATGAAAACGTATGTACTAATTTTTCTGGAACGCTGGTCAATATAACTTTTCAATGTGACGAACAATACTACGTTTTAGATTCTGATAGTTTACGTGGTGAAGCTATAGTTTCTCAACACAAGAGGCGAATATTCTAGAAAGGAGGAGATAGAGATATGATACACAAAATTTACAATATGGTGGGCGAATATGCTACCACTGCTGATGATGGTCAAGAACTTTATGAAATTATTCATCCCTGCTTACTAGGTGGCGAAGCAGTACAATTAGATTTTAAGGGGGTGAAAGTTTTTTCTTCTCCATTCATGAACTTTGCATTTGGTCAATTGTTGAAAGACATTTCCCCAGAGAAAGTGAATCAACTTATGGAATTCATTGCTCTCAATGATGATGGATGGGATGTTCTAGAATATGTAATGACTAAGGCCAAACGCTATTACTCTGATGAAAAATATCGAACTGCTGTGGATGCAGTAATTACAGATATGGCTACAAGTTTTTGAGCCATGGCGATTAATCTCAACATTCAAGCTGATGTGATAGACATTAGAAAAGATACTCCAAAGAAAAGCGATATCTTCTTTGTAGATACTAACGTTTGGTTTTGGGAAATTTACGCCCAAACTTACGAATATAGAGGATTTTCTAATTACCAAATCAGAAATTATCCCAACTATCTCAGACAAGCAGGTTTACATGGAGCTACCCTTACATACTCTGGACTTACTTTAGCTGAACTTGCTCATCTTATTGAAAAGAAAGAATATGAAAAATATATTAAATCCAATGGAGATTTACCAATCAAGGAATACCGTCATAATTATCCGCTAGAAAGAGCTATTGTTGTAAATGCAGTCCAGTTTGTTTGGCGACGAGTGAAAAATCGTGCTAAACTTATTGACCTAGCAGTAAATGATGCTACTACTGATGCTGCTATTAAGCGATTTAGCACTCAAGCAGTTGATGGTTATGATTTGCTGCTGCTCGAAACTATTAGCAAAGCAGGACAATTTCAAGTTATTACTGATGATATTGATTATAGTGTTGTTCCAGACATTCAGGTATTCACTAGCAATAACCGTTTAATTCAAGAAGCTGCTACACAAAATAAGTTAGTAGCGCGCTAATTATAAATTTAGTTTATCTACCTAACATTTTATCTCGAAGATGCTTAATGCGATCGCGTAATTTTCCAGCTTCTTCAAATTCCATCTTTTTCGCTGCTTCTTTCATCTGTTTTTCTAATAAAATAATTAACTCTGGAATATCTTCCAACGATAATTCATCTAAATGTTCATCAACAAATTTTAAATCAGTAGTATTTAATCGTCTGGAAGCATCTAAAAATGATAAAATCGAATTACTCTGTTTTTTAATAATCTGCTGCGGTGTAATTCCATGTAGTTTATTATAAGCCGTTTGGATGCCTCTTCTTCTATCAGTTTCATCAATGGCTTTAATCATACTACCTGTTAATTTATCAGCATATAAAATAGCTTTTCCTTTAATGTGACGGGCTGCGCGTCCGATAGTTTGAATTAAGGAACGTTCAGTTCTCAAAAAACCCTCCTTATCTGCGTCCATAATTGCAACTAAAGAAACTTCTGGTAAATCTAAACCCTCTCGTAATAAGTTTACACCCACTAAAACATCAAAAACACCATTTCGCAAATCCTGTAGAATTTCTATGCGTTGAATAGAATTAATTTCTGAATGCAAATATCTGATTTTAATTCCCCTTTCTTCCAAATATTCCGTTAAATCTTCCGCCATACGTTTAGTTAATGTAGTAATTAAAGTTCTTTCTTGACGGTCAACGCGGTCTTTTATTTCTCCTAATAAATCATCAATTTGTCCTTCCGTGGGACGCACAAATATTTCGGGGTCAATTACTCCCGTCGGTCTAATTACTTGTTCAATAATATTCTCTTCCGAAATTTCTAATTCCCAATTTCCTGGAGTCGCAGAAACGAAAATACATTGATTGACTTTTTGCCAAAATTCTTCGGCTTTTAAGGGACGATTATCTGCCGCACTAGGAAGCCGAAAACCATGATCTATTAATACTTTTTTTCTCGCTTGGTCTCCATTATACATTCCGCGAATTTGGGGAACAGTAACATGAGATTCATCTATTACTAATAACCAATCTTTGGGAAAATAATCAATTAAACATTCCGGTGGTTCTCCTGCTTGTCTTCCAGCTAAATGACGAGAATAATTTTCTACGCCGTTACAATATCCCACTTCTCGTAACATTTCCAAATCATAACGGGTACGTTGGTCAATGCGTTGGGCTTCCACTAATTTCCCAGTTTCTTCTAATATTAATTGTTGCTGTTTTAATTCTGTAGCTATATCTTCACAAGCTATTTCTACTCTTTCTTTCGGGGTGACAAAATGACGCGCTGGGTAGATATTTACTGCTTCTAAACTGTGGAGAATTTCACCACTAACAGGATCTACATATCTAATTGCATCAATTTCATCACCAAAAAATTCCACTCTAATAATTCTATCTTCATAAGCAGGAGAAATTTCTAAAACATCACCCCGAACTCGAAATTTTCCCCTCCCCATTTCGATATCATTGCGAGTATATTGAACTGCTGTTAAATCTCGTAAAACTTGACGCGGATCAATTTCCATTCCCAATTGTAACCTAATGGCAGCTTTTAAATATTCTGCCGGCATTCCTAAACCATAAATACAACTAATTGAAGCCACAACAATTACATCTTTGCGTTCAAATAAAGAACGGGTAGCGGAATGTCGTAACATATCTATTTCTTCATTAATTGCTGATGTTTTTTCTATATAAGTATCAGTAACAGGTAGATATGCTTCGGGTTGATAGTAATCGTAATAACTGACAAAATACTCAACTGCATTATTAGGAAAAAACTCCCGCAGTTCATTACATAACTGGGCTGCTAATGTTTTATTATGTGCTAATACTAGAGTAGGTTTATTGACTTTAGCAATAACTGCGGCTATAGAAAATGTTTTACCGGTTCCTGTCGCACCCAGTAATGTTTGATAATGATTTCCTTTTTGAATACTAGCAGAAAGTTGAGCGATCGCTTGTGGTTGATCACCGGTCGGGACAAAGGGCGCTTGGAGATTAAAATCCATTATCTAGGTTCATCGTTACACCTAGCAATTCTACACAATTTCTGAGTTTTACGTCGGGGTAGACGTTTCAAATTACATCCGGTATTTTGTACCTCATTAAATACACCTGAAACCCTCTCTCAGAGGCTGTTTAATAAACCTTTGCTAATAATAAAGTAACATTTGACTATCTGTGAATTTTGGTAGTAGATCTGACAATAAAGTTACATAAAAATAGCCTTATTGCTGATACCAATCATCTACTAACATAGAAATTGTTATTAACAGGCTCGAACCGTCTATCATATTCATGGGAATACCTCAAACTCCGGTGTCGTTACCTTTATTTTGAAGTTTACCCTTCTTTTTTGCTACTCCAAATCACATAAGGCGTTATATACTTTAATTGCCAGTATACAGTCGTAAACAGATATTAGTATACCAAATACATTCATCAGAGTCAAAGGTTTATGGGATGCCGACTAAGAATTTTTTTAACTAATGAAGAAAAATTAACACTAGAAGAGTTGAGAAAAGCCAAGGACGCTCCTCAACGCACTAAAGATCGTGCTCAAGTTTTACTATTGAATGATCGGGGGTTAAAAAATGAGGAAATTGCTCAAGGTTTAAACTGGGCAATTTCTACAGTCCGTCAAACCTTACATCGTTGGCAAAAAATGGGTTTAACAGGATTATGGGATGCTCCAGGTCGAGGGGGAAAACCCCGTTATTCAGAAGATGATTTAGAATATCTAGAAAACTGTCTATTTGAAGGGTCTCAGACTTATAACTCCAAACAACTAGCCAAAAAACTAGCATCTGACCGACAAGTTTACTTGAGTGCTGACCGACTGCGTAGAGTCCTGAAAGCTAGAAAAAAGGACATGACCCAGGAAACCCGAACCAATGGAACAAAGAAAAACTGACAACAGACCACCGACAAGAGTCCACTAAGTATTTATTTCTAAAAATAGGATCTTTTGAATACAGAAAAGAGGCGGAAAAGATAAAAAAACCCTGAAATCTATATAAATTAATAGTTTCATCTATCCACTTAGGGCTACAACACCTTAGAATGATTCTTTGAAAAGTCGAGTCAATGAGATTTACGGTGATTTTGAGTGTAAATGCTCTCAAGGAACGATTTTTGTATTTCTACGAACAGAGATTTACGTAGAGATGCTTTGATAGTGCATCTTTAAATAATCTCTGATAAAACTTTAGGAGTTTGATATGAACAAGGGCGAATTAGTTGATGCAGTGGCTGAAAAGGCTAACGTTACCAAGAAACAGGCTGACCAAGTTTTGAGCGCTGCCATAGAAACCATTGTTGAAGCGGTTTCTTCCGGTGATAAAGTAACATTGGTAGGCTTTGGTTCTTTTGAATCACGGGAACGCAAAGCCCGTGAAGGACGCAACCCCAAAACCAACGAAAAAATGGAAATTCCTGCTACTAGAGTTCCGGCTTTCTCGGCTGGGAAGCAGTTCAGAGAAAGAGTAGCACCTCCAAAAGAGCCAAAAGAGCCAAAAGAGTAAATTCAGTTATAGGAAAGATATTTTTGATGCCACAACAAGCGCACGGGGGAAATTTAGCTTGGGCAGCAGCACTGGCTGGCTGTTCCCCTGATGCTATTGTGGATTTTTCTGCCAGTATCAGTCCCTTGGGACCACCAAACAGCGTTATCGCCGCGATTGTCTCCCAACTGCATAATCTCAGAAATTATCCTGACCCAGAGTATAGTGAGCTAAGACTAGCTCTGAGTCATTTTCACCAATTACTCCCGGAATGGATTTTGCCAGGTAATGGTTCGGCAGAATTATTAACTCTGGTGGGTAGAGAATTGGCGCAATTAGGGGGAACAGTTTTACTAACTCCAGCCTTTGGCGACTATTACCGCTCTCTTGCGGTTGATAACGCTAGGGTTCTGGAGTTTCCTGTGAATTTAGGCACAGGAAAGCCAAATATTTCCCTATTTCCAGATTTTAGGCTTGATACTTCAAAATTTGGGCTACTCCTGAATAATCCACACAACCCAACGGGAAAATTATTTTCACGGGCATCTGTTTTACCGTATTTACAAAAGTTTGCTTTGGTGGTGATAGATGAAGCGTTTATGGATTTTTTGCCCCCGGAAGAGGAACAAAGTCTAATTGGGTTGGTGCAAGAATATGAGAATTTAGTGATTTTAAGATCGCTCACCAAATTTTACAGTCTACCAGGGTTAAGATTAGGATATGCTATCGCCCACCCCGACCGATTGGCAAAATGGAAATCATGGCGAGATCCCTGGCCTGTCAATACTTTAGCCGCAGCCGCAGCTATCGCCGCTCTCCAAGATACAGAATTTCAAACTCGCAGTTGGAAATGGCTACCAGGTGCTAGAAAAGAACTATTTCAATGTATATCGTCAATTCCTGGTTTAACCCCCCTAGAAGGCTCTGTTAACTACCTATTGGTAGAGTCTCAACAATCTACTTCTCGGTTACAAAGAATTTTACTTCAGGAACACCAGATTTTAATTCGTGATTGTTTAAGCTTTAAAGAATTAGGCGATCGTTATTTTCGCGTTGCGGTCCGTACTGAAGCTGATCATCAACGTCTATTAACTGCTCTTAATTCAGTATTGGTAAATTACGAGACAACCTAATTTAATTTAAAGTACAGCACTTACCGATGTTATGAAGTACATATCTAGCGGGCAAGATGCCCGCACCACAAGAGTTTGATGATTCAACATTTAATTTAAAATACAGCACTTACCGATGTTATGAGGTACATATCTAGCGGGCAAGATGCCCGCACCACAAGAGTTTGATGATTCAACATTTAATTTAAAATATAGCACTTTCCGGTGTTATGAGGTACATATCTAGCGGACAAGATGCCCGCACCACAAGAGTTTGATGATTCAACTTTATACCTCATAAGAGCAGAAACCACTGTAACAACTGACAACTGACAACTGACCACGAACCACTGACAACTGACTAATGACCAATATTGATTACGATCTCGTTATTATTGGTGGCAGTATTGCCGGATACCAAGCCGCTTTAACCGCTACTCGGCTACACGCTAAGGTTGCCTTAATTGTCAGTGAGGATTTTTCTCATCAATATGATTTAAATTATCAATATACACTAAGTGAAATTAGTCAAATTACTCAAAAATATTCTAATTTAGCAAATCTAGGAATTCACCAAATAAATATTAAATTAAATACAGCAGATCTTAACTGGAAAAAAGGATTATTCTATGCAGGTGCTGTGTCAAAAAATCTTGATACAATCAATTCTCTTCCTCATTTAGCTGCTCAAGGAGTTGATATTATTATTGGTAATAGTCAATTTCAATCTTCTCCTAAATTAAGTTTAACAATTAATGAAAGACGGCTATATAGTCGTACTTATTTACTTGCTAATGGTTCTCGTCCCCTTATTCCCAACATTACAGGATTAGATAATATTGAATATTTGACTTTAGCTAATATTTGGAAATATTTAGAAAAAACTACCTTACCAGAAAATTGGGTAATTTTGGGTGGTGTTCCTCAAAGTATAGAAATCGCCCAAATATTAGCCAGATTTGGTTGTCAAGTTACCTTAATAGTTAAATATTCTAGCATTTTACCTGATCTTGATGTAGAAATAGCCCAATTACTAACAGCACAATTAGAAGTTGATGGTGTGCGTATTTTAACACAAACTCAAGTCACACAAGTACGACAAATAGACAATAAAAAATGGGTACAAGCTGGAAATCAAGCTATTGAAACCGATGAAATTTTCATTGCTACTGGACAACAGCCAAATTTAGAATATCTGAATTTACCAGCAGTGGGAGTAAAATATCATCAACAGCGCTTAGTTGTCAATCAAAAATTACAAACTACAAATCATCGCATTTACGCTTGTGGTGATGTGCTAGGAGGTTATAATATTCAGAATATTGGTAATTATGAAGCTAATATTGCTGTAGAAAATGCCCTATTTTTTCCTAGACTGAAAGTTAATTATCAATCTGTTCCTTGGGGAATATCTTCTCGACCAATGGTAGCACAAATTGGTTTAACAGAAATCAAAGCCAAAAAACGATATTCTCAAAATCAAGTTTTAGTTTTCAAGCAATATTTTAAAACAGCTACAGCCGCACAAATCCAAGGACAAATTACAGGTATTTGTAAATTAATAGTTTTAGAAAATGGAACAATTCTAGGATGTTCTATATTAGGAATAGAAGCAGGGGAATTAATAAATATAATTGGTTTAGCAATATCACAAAATATTAAAGTTCATCATTTAGCAAAATTATCTCCTATTTATCCCAGTTTATCGGAAATTCTCCAAGAAACAGCCGGAGAATGGTATAGACACAAAATTAATAAAAGTCGTGTTTTCCAAGAATTGTTACTCAGTTTCTTTAATTATCGTCGTGATTGGAATTTATAACCTTTCCCTCTCTAGTGAGATACAAAATTAACTCTCCTAAAGTTCATGGGAGGGTTGTATTTCTTGAGCTTGGGAATTGCTATATCAATTCTTCCGTTGTCCCTTGTCCGTGAAAGAAACACTACCAATTCCTTGTAAAATCCCCCTCCCAACCAAACCTAGACCCCGGCCAATTACCTGGGTAAGAACAAAAACAATTCCCGTTCCTAAAAACCCTACTAATGATTGTATACGCGGGGAAATAGCATCTCGAAATTCTAGTATTAATGTTACTCCTAGAGGAATACCAGAAAGTTGGAATAATTCTTGGTTGCGAGGTGCGTAAATAGAAATTTTAGTAATCCCACGAGGTGCGAAAATAAATAACTCATAACGACTTTCAAAAATTGTTTGTGCTTCAGTTACATATTGACGTAATTGGTATTTCCAAGATAAGTTATTTCTAAATTTCTCAATTTCTCTAGTAGAGATCATTTGTCGATGATAAAAATTTTGTTTAATGCTTTCCTCGTCTGCTAAATTATTTAGTAATGGTTGAATTACAGCATTAGCCATATCAATCAATAAATTTTCTAAAATTAATAATGCTTGAGATTCAGATTCTTTAGTTCCTACTGGATAGGAAATATTATCAATATATAAATCTGTTAATAATAGTAAATGAGACAATAATTCAAATAACAACGGAACTTTATTGATGATTTCTGTTTGTAAATCTGTGGTTTTATCTAATAAAAATTTAACTAAACTGATTTCTTGTTTATCTAAAATAATCCGAGAATAATTACCAAAAAACTCCGTAATAGTAAATTGCCATAAATCTAGTAAAATCTGACTTTGTAAATTAAATAACTGATTTTTATCAAAATTGAAAGCGCGGATTTCTTCCAACTGCTGAAAAAATTTCCGCAGAATAATATAAAGTAACTCTCGCTTTTTATTTTCTTGCAAAATATCAATTTCTAAAGGTGTATTAGTCAAATTATCTAAAGGAAATTGTAGTTTATTTAAACATAAAATCAATAATTCTGATTGCAATTGTTGAGAACTAACTAAAGGAGATTTATTTATTAATGGTTGTATATCTGATTTGGTAATAGCCTGATTGGGAGAAGTATCTACGGATGATAATTTATTTTCTGGTGATGGTTTTTGTCTTTCTTTCGGTAGTGTCAATAAGTGATTAACAATCCAGCGAGAGGCTAAAAGTTCCCGTCGTTGTCCAGCTAAAATTGCTTGATTTAATAGGGTTATTCCCGGTAATTGTAATTGTTTTTTGACTTGATAAAGAGCCTGATCAATATTGTTAATACCTGAAATTTGTAAATTATTTCGCAACTTAAAAAACGGTAAAGAAGCATTGACAATTACCAAATCTGTAACCCAATAATAACCACCATTAGCTACTTCTTGAAGAATGGGGACTAATTCAGAAATTGATATACCTTTAGAACAATAACCATTTATTCCTGCTGCTTTTGCAGCTATGAGCAGTTCCGGTTGAGATTTGGAACTCAAAAGTAATATAGGTATGTGGGGATATAAAGCTTTTAATTGTCCACAGAATTTTAATCCCAGTTGCTCATAATCCAATTCTAAGATAATTAAGTGAATTGGCTGATCATTTCCTACCACCATTTCCCCTAAAACCTGTAAAGCAGCGGTTGCTGTGGGCACGTCTGCTATTACTTGTAAATTAGGAATAGCTTCCAGGGCTACTTTCAGTCCCAACCGAAAAATTGGATCTGGATCAATTAATAAAAATTGTAAAAGGCGATCGCTCATTTTTACAAGAGAGTTAATTCCTAATTTTTTAGGTTATTTTTAATAATGCAGTCTTAATCACTTGGTTTATGACGATAACCATAAAAATTAATACTATATTCAGCAATCTTTATCCCCGTTTGCGCTTCCACTTGACGCAACAAATCCTCAGGTAATTCTATATGCACATCTAAAATTTGATTTGTATCTATACAGTTAACATGACTATGGGAATCACTATTATTTCCGTATAATCGTCCATCACCATGTTCAATACACTCAATAATACTTTGACTAGATAAAGCTTCTAAATTTTGATAAACTGAAGTATGTCCAATCACTTTTCCTTTCTGATTAAGACGATCATAAATCTCTCTAGCAGAAAGATGTTCCTTTACTTGCCAAAGCAACTCCAAAACAAAGCGCCGCTGACGACTGACACGCATTCCTAAATTTTGACACCTATCTAAAGCATCTTGTAAGGAACGAATAGGCTTACTATAACTCGCTTGCTTGTACATATTTCGGTTTATGAATTTCAGGAATCAGTGACAAATCAAATCAAAATATCCTTACCGTAAAACTTGCTGCTCTTCAAATTCAAGAAAATTTTTATATCTCCCATGCTTATAACAAAGTCATTACAACTTTATCTTAAAATTCTTGTAAATATCTACCTAAAGAGTTTAAAAAACTGCTACTGTTAATTCTCAACACTGTTGAGTAAGTAAGCAGCCAATCGTCCATGACAATCACAATCACCCTCAACAACGACTTTATTTATAGTTTAGATATATCACCAGCCTTAATGGTGATTGAACCACTGCTACAAGAAGGAAGCATTTCCTCCCATGAACAGCAACTGCGACTAGAAATTAATTATGAACGGGAAGCAAATGACCCACGAGAACTATCGGAAATTCCAGAAGTAAGACTTTGGTTCATACGTCTTGATAGTAAATATCCCTGGTTGCCTTTTTTACTAGACTGGAAAGCGGGAGAATTAGCTCGGTACGCAGCTATGTTAATACCTCATCAGTTTAGTTCTAAAGAAGGTGTCCAATATAATCCCGAAGCCTTAGAAATATTTTTGATGCATAAGATCTTTATTTTAAGTGATTGGTTGCAAAAACAAAATATTGCTAGTCCCTCTAGACTCAAATCCCTAGCCCAAATTATGGGTTATGAATTAGATGATGCTTTCTTTGACATGATTGAAAAAAGCAATTCTTAAAGGGAATAGGGAACAAAAAGATCATACTTTTAAAAGTGAAATTACTGACTTTTTATTCCTGAATTATACTGGATGATTTTGGATTTTGAATCTAAAATCTAAAATCCAAAATCTACAATTGATACTCAGCCTCCCCAGATTTTTTCTAATACTGTTTGTGGTGAAATATCTGCTACCTTTCCAGTATTTGAAGTAATAGTTAAGACTTTATCACTTGTCGGTAATAACTTTTCTGCCTCCGTACAATTTAGGAGAGCAATAGTATATGTTTCTACAGCTATACTCAATTGAAGGAGGCTATTTTCCACAGACAACATTAAACTAGCACCACCAATCATGGCAGTTAATTTGCCAATATCGTCGGGGGAAGTAACCTTAATATTGTGACAATGCTCTAAAAGCGATCTTACTAAAGGCTCATTTTTGGCTTCTTTAATGACAACAACAGGTAAATCTGGTTGTTTTTCTTGACAAGCAACAATGATTTGTTGCCAACTTTCTCCGGGATAGGTTGTATCTAAAGTAATTCCACCAGCATTAATGAGAATAAAACCTGTTTCATTCACTCCTAAGCGTTTCTGTTCTCCTCGCGCCCATTCAAGATCTATTTTAGGCACATTAACTGATAATGCTGGACAAGGAGTATCAATTTTTAAAGGTTTGAGTAAGTCATGGTACATTCTCGCTACATATTCAGATAGCTTAGGCGTAATGGGGTTAGTGAGAAAAACTGCACCTTGTCCTTGATAGCCAATGCGTGTAGGGATTCCTGTTAACCAGATTAATAAGCCTATTAACCAACTTTGTCCGACAATAATAGCGACATCATATTCACGATCTCGGATCATGCCCACTAAGTTACTCCAATCAGCTAAACTATTACGATCTTTGTAATCAAAGGTTAATACATCATGAACTGACTTGCTGACTCGGTAAGCAGCCTTTGACCGAGGTTCTACAATCACATCTATCTGCGCGTGGGGGTAATAACGCTTCAGATCATCAAGGGTGGCAAAAAAAAGAATTTGGTTATCAATTGAACCAGGTACAAGGGCGACTACATACATAATATTTATTAACGCTATTAACGCTTATTGTTTTATATTTTAGGAGAATATAGGTATTGAAAATTAGGAGTTAGGAGGTAGGGGTGCAAGTCTGGCCAAAATCTAAAAATTAGCCGTTTTTTGTGTGCAGTTCTGCTGATAGGCATTTTAAATTTATTTATTTGAAGATTAAGGAAAGTTGTGTATTTACTAATTCCCGCGGCCGGAAGTGGCAAGAGAATGGGTGCTGACCGTAATAAACTTCTATTACAGGTACGCTCAAAACCTTTGATTGCTTGGACTTTGTTAGCAGCAGAAGCCGCAAGTTCTATTAGTTGGATAGGAATTGTTTCTCAACCTCCTGATTGGGACGACTTTAAGTCCATTATCGCTGACTTAAGGCTGAAAAAAACAATAGAATTAATTTCTGGTGGTTCTACTCGTCAAGAATCAGTTTACAATGGTTTACAAGCATTGCCAAGTCATGCAGAACGGGTATTAATTCATGATGGTGCTCGTTGTTTAGCAACACCAAATTTATTAAATGCTTGTTCGGAGGCAATTATTGATTGTTTTGGCTTAATTGCGGCTGTACCTGTTAAAGATACTATTAAAGTGGTTAATGACAACGGCGTAATTAAAAACACACCAGATCGTCAACAACTTTGGGCTGCTCAAACCCCCCAAGGGTTCGATGTCAAATTGTTGAAACAGTGTCATGATGAAGGTATCCGTCAAGGTTGGGAAGTAACTGATGATGCAGCTTTATTTGAAAAATGTGGTATTGAAGTACGAATAGTTCCAGGAGAAGAAACTAATTTAAAAATTACCACTCCTCAGGATTTGGCGATGGCAGAATTTATACTCAGTTCTAGGCAATAGTAGGGATCAGTAAGTAGGGGAGAATTGTTTTCTCAATAACCAAACTCAAGTTTAAACTTTTGAATGCTCAAGAATATACCCATAGCAGCGAAAATAGAAGCGATTCTTTATTTAAAGGGCAAGCCTTTATCTATCAGTGAGATTGCTGAATATGCGAAGTGCGATCGCTTGATGGCAGAAGAGGGAATTATCGAACTAATGGAAAATTATGCCCGTCGAGATACTGCTTTAGAGGTCATAGAAACTGAACATGGTTATAGTTTACAACTACGCTCAGATTTTCATGATTTAGTTCAAGCTCTGATACCTGTAGAATTTGGTGTAGGTGCTTTACGGACATTAGCAGCGATCGCCCTTCATAACCCTATATTACAAAGTGAATTGATTAATCTACGAGGCTCTGGTGCTTATCAGCACGTTCAAGAATTAGTAGAATCCGGTTTTATCCGCAAACGCCGGGAGGGTGATTCTCGTTCATTTACCCTGCAAATTACACCAAAATTTCATCAGTATTTTCAAATTGAAGAACTTCCGCAAATTCTGACAACTCCTGAAAAAGAACAACAACCAGAAGTGGAGTTAGAAAAAACAATTAAAAATTAAAAAACTATTATTCCTTGCCTTTTGCCTATTTCTCGTAGAAAATACGCTAGTCTAGTAATATGGTTTAAAGTAGAACTAGCAGTTAAATTCATATAAATTGCCAATGGTGTTTGATCCTGACTTTTTAGATGACGACTCTGAGCAACACCCTAATCAACTTCTGAATGATCATTTTGGGGAAAACCCAAATCAATTACTTAAATATTTACAGCATCAATCTCCTGAAGTTTTAGCCCGTGTCGCCCAAGCTGTCAGCCCCGAAATTAAGCAAATCATTTCCCAAAATGTCCAAGGACTAGTGGGGGTGATACCGACGGAACATTTTAATGTCCAAATTACAACAGACAGAGATAATCTGGCGGGATTATTAGCATCCGCAATGATGACGGGTTATTTTCTCCGACAAATGGAACAGAGGATGCAATTGGAACATTTATCCAATCAGTAGTTAATCTACAGGTGTGATTAATCATGCCTGTAGGTTCATAGAGTTGTCAATGGTCAGTTGTCAGTTGTCAGTTGTCAATTGTCAGTTGTCTATATTTCTATATTACTTATTATTTTAACATCGCTTCAACTGCGCTAATAAAACTACAATTTCATCTATTGCTGTTCTCATAACTTTACCAGGTTGTGTAGATTGATTTACCATAATACTAAAAACCAACGGCTCATAATTAGGTGTATTTATATATCCAGACAAAGCAGAAATTCCTGTCATTGAACCTGTTTTTCCTTGCACAATTCCCGCAGCAGCAGTATTAATAAACCGATTTTTTAGACTACCTTTCATACCAGAAATAGGTAAAGAAGCCCGAAAAACTTCTGCTTGGGGTGATTTAGCAATTCCTTGTAAAAGTTGTACCAATGTGGCTGGAGTCATTAAATTTTTCCGGGATAAACCAGAACCATCTACAATTATATAACCTTCTGGTTCAACTCCTAATTGAGTCAAAGTTTCTCTGATAATTTCTAAGCCAATATCAGCGGTATTTTGATTTTTTTCTCCTGGTTTTTTAATAGCTAAACTCCTGAGTAAAGTCTCAGCATACAAATTATTACTATTTACATTTGTCTCTATCAATAGTTCCGATAAAGGTGGAGATTCTATTGCGGCTATTTCTTTTTCTTGTTTATTTTGACTAAGATTATTATTTCTAGTTTCTTTAACAGTGATTCCCTCTCTATCTAAATTCTGACGAAATTGGCTGATAAAATTGGCAATTGGATCAAATACAGCTAAACCTATAATTTCTGGTTGAGAATTTACAGCTAATTGTCCTTTAATTCGCAGAGTTTGTCCTTTTAAGTCACGATTTACTTCTACAAAAGCGGGTTCATTTGTTTGAGTTGTGACAGAATTATTTGCAATTTTCCACCGATATGCTTCTGTTGGTTCGGTCCATTTTAGTTGTAATGGTTTACCGATAGTTTGGGGGGAAAAAGTTAGTATAGTAGCATTTTCATTGAGAATAAAACTGTGAATAGGTGCACCATAATCAGCTTGTATATCTTCCCATTCCCAACTGGAATTAACTACCTCACCTTGAAAATAACTATCATCAAAAATTAACTGATTAATTTGTCTAATTCCTTGTTGATATAGTTGTTTTGCTAATATTATTAATTGGGCATTTTTAAAACTAGGATCTCCCCTACCTACTACACGCAAAACACCATTACCTTCATCATAAATAGAGGTACGAATCCGAAAATCTGCCCCTAATTGTTGTAATGCTGCTGCTGTTGTAAATAGCTTCATGTTAGAAGCGGGAATAAAATATTTTTGGCTATCTTGACTATAAAGAATATTTTCTGATGATAATGGTTTAACTAAAATACCCCAACGTACTCGACTAAATTGGGGACGATTAATAATATTATTAATAGCTGCTGGTAATTGAGCAGGACAAACTTGTTTTGTAGTAGTAATTTCGGGAGTAACTGTTTGTGCTTTAGCTATTTCTTGAATACTACCAATATTAATAGAGATAAATAGTACAATCAAGCGGAAATAATTTTTCTTGAACATATTACTTACCAATTATTGTTTGGTTTAGCGAGATTTTTGAATTTTGTAAATTGTGGATCAAATAATAGTTTAATTGTTCCTGTTGGTCCATTGCGATGTTTAGCGATTATTACTTCTGCAATTCCTCTATCTGGAGTATCTGGTGAATAATATTCATCACGATATAACATCATAACTATATCCGCATCTTGTTCGATTGAACCTGATTCTCTCAAATCAGATAACATTGGGCGTTTATTAGTTCTTGCTTCCACACCACGACTTAACTGTGATAACGCAATTATTGGTACAGATAATTCTCTTGCTAAACCTTTTAAAGAACGGGTAATTCTCGATAATTCTTGCACACGATTATCACTACTACCTTCCATTAATTGTAAGTAATCAATTACTATTAATCCTAAGTTTTTACTTTGTTCGGCTTGCAGTCGTCGCGCTTGACTTCGCATTTGTGTGACTGTAATATTTGACGTATCATCAATAAAAATAGGGGTTTCTGAAAGTCTATTAATAGCGCGAAGTAATGGGTCCCATTGAGTTTGACTAATGCGGCCACTTCTTAAATAACTACTTTCAATTCCGGCTTCACTCGCTAATAGTCTTTGTACTAGCTGTTCTTTAGACATTTCTAAACTAAAAACCGCAACTGGTAATTGATAGCCCGCTGCAATATTATGAGCTAGGTTTAAGCAAAACGCTGTCTTGCCCATTGACGGCCTGCCAGCGATGATAATTAAATCAGAACGCTGAAAACCGCTGGTCATGGCATCTAAATCGTAAAAACCACAGGGTATTCCCGGTAATGCGATACCTTGATGACGAGTTTCTATGTCTTCATAAGTATTAGTTAAGGTGTCACCAATATGAACTAATCCTGATTGGGTTTTTTGTTGAGTGACGTTAAAAACTTTTTGTTCAGCATTGTCCAGAACTATTGGTAATTCCGTTTCTGTTTCAAAACCAAGATGGACAATTTCATTACCTGCTTTAATTAATTGTCGTCGCAGGTATTTTTCCATCACTAACCCTGCCAAGGCATCAATATTTACCGCTGAAACCGTGCGTTCTACTAATGTTGCTAATTTATTTCTACCACCAATTTGCGTTAATTGATCATTATCCGTCAACCAACTAGTAATGGAAAGTAAATCAGTCGGTTTTTGCTGGATATGCAGACGGAGGGCAGCTTGATAGATAGTTGTATGGGCACTAATATAAAAAGCTTCGGGAACTAGGCGATCGCTGACTCGACCAATTGCCTCTGGATCTAGTAGAATACCTCCTAAAATCGCTTCTTCTGCCTCGATGTTTTGAGGTGGTAGACGATTACTACCATCACCTTGAAAACTTAGTCCTTCAGCCATAAAATTAGAAATCGTGGTGCTTTTGGATTTTACCTAATTATCCAATTGATAACCACAGATATACCATCTGTGGTGATTAATTAAGTCACCGTTAGTTAGAGACGACTTCAATATTAATGATTGCTGTTACTTCAGCATGGAGTTTAATTTCAGCTTTGTAAGTACCCAATTTGCCAATATCGGGAATGGTGATTCCACGACGATCTATTTCTAGACTAGCTGCGGCTTGAATTGCATCTGCGACATCTTGGGTCGTAACAGTACCGAAAATAGCTTCATTTTCACCAACTTGCTTGGCAATTTTTAAACCAGCAATATTTTCTAAAGCTGTTTTCTGCTCTGTTGCTTGTTGTTTAAGCTCTAATTGTCTTTGATATTCCTTCTCCCGTCGTCGTTCTACTTGTTTGAGTAGACCAGGTGTAGCACGAGCAGCTAAACTTTGGGGAATCAGGTAATTACGAGCATAACCGGGGGCTACTTCTACTAGGTCGCCGAGTTTTCCTAGCTTGTTCACATCTTTTGTTAAAACTAATTGCACACGTTTCGCCATTTTTTTTCGCTTTTCTTTGTAAAATCTTAGTTATTGGGGTGTCACAGGGTGGCTCATAAAAGTGTAGCTTGATCCTCAGCGACTTTGAACATACCCACAGCCTTGATATTGTAGCGAAATTTGGGGAGCGATCGCAATACCAAATCCCAGAAATTTGCAACCAGTAATTACAAGTGTCCATTCATACATTTGAAAAATATATGTGTCTTTATATCTTGGGTTTATAGGAAAGTTGCTGCTGATAGCATAGCCGATTCAAGGAAAACTGATCAATTTATGTCAAAATTATGATTTAACCTGCCAATAAATTTTAATAGCTAGTACAGACTAATTTATTCCCTATTCCCTAAAAAATGAGTAACGAAGTTCGCACTATATTTAACCGTATTGCTCCTGTTTATGACCAACTCAATGACCGCTTAAGTTTAGGACAACATCGCATTTGGAAAGAAATGACAGTCAAATGGAGTGGGGTCAAACTTGGTGATACTAGCTTAGATTTATGCTGCGGTAGTGGTGATTTAACTTTTCGGTTAGCACGTCATGTAGGAATGACAGGGCAAATTTATGGGGTTGATTTTTCAGCCAACTTATTGGATACTGCTCAAGAACGCTGCAAAAATCACCATCCCCAACCGCCTATTAGCTGGATAGAAGCAGATGTACTAAATTTACCCTTTGATGATAATTATTTTGATGCAGCGACTATGGGCTATGGATTAAGAAATGTTAAAGATATTCCTCGTAGTCTGCAAGAAATACACCGTGTTCTCAAACCAGGAGCAAAAGCTGCAATTTTGGACTTTCATCGTCCTAGTAATCAACAGTTCCGCGCTGTGCAACAATGGTATTTAGATAATCTTGTAGTTCCCATCGCTACCAATCTAGGCTTAAAAGATGAATATGCTTATATTAGCCCTAGTTTAGACCGTTTTCCCAGTGGGAAGGAGCAAATAGAGTTAGCGTGTCAAGCTGGTTTTGTGGATGTTACACACTATCCCATTGCTAACGATATGATGGGAGTATTAGTAGTAATTAGGTGATTAGTAATTGTCTTTCACTATGAATATCAGCGGATATTTAACCGAAAGTCGGAACAGTGATTAGTGATTTCAACGAGGATATAAACAACAAAATAAAATTTTTTTGATATCCCTGATTTCACCCATGACAATTACGAATTACAAATTACAAATTACCCATTAACCAATCCAAAAGCCTGTGGATTTGTCTCGAATTTTATTATATATATCACCTCCAATTCTAGGTGGATTAATTGGCTATTACACAAACGATATAGCCATAAAAATGTTATTTCGTCCCTATAAAGTTCTTTATATTTTTGGACGAAAAGTACCGTTTACTCCTGGTTTAATTCCTAGTAATCAGGAACGGTTAGGACAGAATATTGCTAATGCGATTATGAAATCGCTACTGACTCCAGAAGAAATGCAAAATCTGGCGCGGAAACTCCTACAACCTGAACGAATGCAAGGAGGAATTTTCTGGTTATTACGTCTAGTAGTTGATCAAGTCAAAGGTGATAAAAACCCTCGTAGCACTAAAATTTTGGCAGGGATTTTGCGGGATTTATTAGGTGAGTCCTTACCCCGTCTCTTGAAAGTTTTAGCGCGACAGGAGACATTTTTAGAAACACAAATTAATCAAATATTTGATCAGATATTGCTAGAGTTTCAACTAACTCAAGAACAATCTAATCGGTTAGCTGATTGGTTATTAGAGGCAATTTTACCTCCAGATAAATTACGACAAATTATAATTGATTTTCTAACAGATCGGACAATTCAAACTATTGATGAAAGCTTTCGAGAAAAAACCAGTGGTACTTATTGGGTAGTTGCAAATTTGTTTGGTTTAAAGAATACTCTAACTCGGTTGCGGACATTTTGTCTAGATGAAAAAGAAGCAAGTAATCAAAGATTACAAGAGTTAATTAAAGAACTAAAAATGCGCGATCGCTTGAAAGAATTATTACAAAATTTATCTTTGCAAAATCTCCCAGTTGGTACTGTGCGTCAACTGCGAAAAACTATTAGAGATAGTGTGCGTCAATATCTACAAAATAGTGGTAGTAGTTTGCTCAAAGAATTAACAAAATCTGCTGATTGGGAAAGAATTTCCATTGTATTACTAAATCGGTTAAGTAGTTCAACTGTGGTTAATACTTCCTTAGAAGTTGTTGCGCGGGATTTAGCATTAATTTTAGAGAAGTATTTAGAAAAAGATTTAGAAATGATTGTCGCTCAAGCAATTCCAATTTTATCTATAGATCAAGTGATTGTAGAACGAGTAAAAGCCACTTCCCCCGCTGAATTAGAAGCAGCAATTGAGGGAATTGTCAAAAATGAATTACAAGCAATTGTTACTTTAGGTGGTGTTTTAGGGTTTGTAGTTGGGTTATTACAAGTAGGATTTTTATTCTTGAGTCAATCCATGTAATAAATATAGCGTTTTCTAATCTAATGAGCTACAAAATTATCTGTGTTTATCTGCGTTTATCCGCGTTCAATTATTACTTCTTGTACCTCATTGAATGGTAATTGGTAATAGTCACATTCTTTTAATCTATGATAAATAGCTAATAACAAGAAAAAATTCAGAAAGAATCTCGACGCAAAAATCGTTATGAGGTACATATATAGCGGGCAAGATACCCGCACCACAAGAGTTTCATGATTCAACTTTGTACCTCATCTTCAGCGGAAAACGCTGTAAAATACAAGAACCCCACTCCAATCCCCTCCCCGCAAGCGAGGAGGGGGCTATAATATATCCTTAATAATATGAGCCTGTTTTCCGGTGGTTAATTGCAGTCACAGCATCAGGTTTAAGTAATTTACCATTATCTACAATTGCGTATATTACCCAATGATCACCGCATTCTAGACGCTGCTGTACTAAACATTCTAGATATGCACAAGCTTCTGTCAAAACTGTACAACCATTGTCCGCTTCTATTCTCGGAAAATTAGCAAATCTATCTTCTCCCGGTTGGAAACTCTTACGGAAATGTTTCATATATTCCAAGTGAATACCCTCAGGAAGAATATTGAGGACAAATTTACCACCAGGATACAATAAAGATTCAACCGCGCGATCTTTGGCGATCGCTACAGTAATTCCCGGTGGATTAAAAGTAGCCTGAGACACCCAAGCTCCCATCATCCCGGTAGAAAATTCTCCTTGTTTGGCGGTAATTACACAGATAGAACCAATAATCCGGCCTACAGCTTGTTCTGTAGGAGTTGCGGCTTGTTGAGGAACACGCACTTTTTTGGCTTTTCGCAAACTTTGAGCAAAGTCTGTACCGACCTCTTCGCAATATTTAAGAGTTACTTCATCTGGTTTAAATTTGACTTTCAAGGTATCAAAACCAAAACGATAACCCGCGTCTCGGAGTTTACATTCTACCAAGTCTAAAGCTTCACCACTCCAACCATAAGAACCAAATACTCCCGCAGGTTTAGTATTATCACCCGTAGAAAGAACAATTCCTAAAGCGGTATGAATAGGTGTGGGTGCGTGACCACCGATAGTGGGAGTCCCAATGATAAAACCGTCTGCTTGTTCCAAACTGGTGCGGATTTCCTCAGCAGAAGCAAATTCACAGTTTACAGACTTCACCGCAACACCTCCTTTAGTTAATCCTAAAGCCATGGCTTGTGCAAGGGTAGCGGTGTTACCATAGGCGGAAGCGTAAAGGAGCGCTACGGATATTTCTCGATCTTTTTGAGCGCGACTCCACTCACTGTATAATTTAGTTAGTTCGATTAAACTAGTGCGTACCAAGGGTCCATGACCGACAGCATACATTCTCACCTGTAAATCAGAGATCTTTTCCAAAGTTGACTCAACATGGGTTGCATGGGGAGCCATGAGGCAATTAAAGTAATAACGTTGGTCTTCTTTGAAAGTTTCCCAATGATCATCAAATACTTCTTCACCACAGATATGTGCGCCAAAAAGTTTATCTGTAAAGAGAATTTGGGTTTGTTGGTCATAGGTACAAAGTGCTTCCGGCCAACGCGGACTAGGAGTAGGTAAGAATTTCAAAATATGACCTTTACCTAAATCTAGGGTTTCCTTCCCCCGCATAACTAATACTTTGATATCTTGGTCTGTGAAAGCAACGCGTAAATTATTCGCAGCAGGAAGAGAACAAACAAAAGTGATTTGTGGCGCTAGTGCTAAAATTGCTTTTAAAGTGGGAATGCGATTGGGGTTAAAATGTCCCAAAATCACATAATCCAACTTTTGAACATTAATAGTTTTCTGTAATGCTTCTAGATAAATTTCTGTAAATCCTTCTGCTGGAGGGTCTGTTATAACAGTTTTATCGGCCTCTATTAAATAACTATTAGAAGTAGTTCCCCTTTCTAAAGCATATTCAATTTCAAATCGAAGACGTGATTTGCTACGCGATCTCATCACTTTTGTATTAGTAGCAATCGGTAATATCTGTACGTCTCTGGGTCGGGAATTGCTCATAGATATTTGTTGGGGAGAAAAAACTTGAGAAACCCAATTTTTAGCTGATTCAACAGCGTTAGAGAATGAATCTGGAAGTGTCATAGTTATTATGAAAGATGGTTAGTTAATAATTAGGGAATAGGTAATGGGTAATAGGTAATGGGTAATAGGTAATGGGTAATAGGTAATAGGTAATAGGGAACAGGGAATAGGTAGAGAAGGGAGTAATTACCAATCACCAATCACCAATTATCAATTACCAATTACCAATTAATAATAATTCCCGACTTTGCGATGACGAACTGCGGTAATACCATCTGGTTTAGAAACTTTTCCATCTGCAATTGTGCAGTATAAAATCCAATGATCACTACATTCCATACTATTAACTACTTCACATTCCATGTATGCGAGAGCGTCGGTAAGAATCGGTGAACCGTTTTTAGCAATTTGGGTTTTTACTTCTGCAAATCTATCAACATCGGGATTTAAACGTTTGAGAAAATGCTTTTTTAGGTCTTGATAATTTCCTTCTTCAAGAACATTGAGAACAAAGCGATCGCCTAATTGTAATAAATTATCTAAAGCCCGATCTTTAGCTACAGCAATGGTAAAACCTAAAGGTTGTAGACTGGCTTGTGTTACCCAAGAAGCAATCATTGCACCGCTAATATCGCCTTTTTTTGCAGTGACGATATACAAACCATTACTAATTCTTCCCAACGCTTTTTCCATGTTCACGTCGAGAGATTTGATTTGTTTAATATTGCGTTCCCGCACTAATAATTGTCCTAAAGCAATCCCGGCTTCTGTAAATTGTTGATAGGTGAAATCTGTAGGAGTTTCTTTAATACGAATAGCGGAGAAAGCTTCTTTAATTCCTAAGTCGATAAACTTGCGTCTGAGAGTATCAATAGGTTCATCATTTCCTCCATAGGATTCAAATAAACCAACTACTTGTTTGTTTTTGACAACAGCTAATAGAGAACTAATTGCGGCTTGTGCTTTAACTGCACTAGTAGAAGGCATACCCACAATTAAACCAGATGCTCGACCGGCTAATTCTTGAATTTCTTGGCTTTCTGCGGTGCTGAGATCTAATACTTCCACACCCACACCAGCCTTTTGTAAACCATCACCAATTGCGTGTCCTAAGCGATCGCTATATCCATAACCAGAGACATAAAATAAACCAACAGTAGTTTCTGTTTTCGTTTGTTTTTGACTCCAATTGTGATAATATTCAGTGAGAACATCGAGGTTATGATGTAGTAATGGTCCGTGTCCATTAGCAATAATTTTAATTTTACCAAGTTCACCCATTCTCTTCATTGCATTTAACAAAGAACGAGCATTTGGACCCATTAAACAATCATAATAAAAGCGGAAATCAGCTTCAATTGCTTCTAGATCTTCGTCGAAAGTGCGATCATCACAAAAGTGCATTCCGAACGCATCACAAGTGTAGAGAATTTGGGTTTGACGATCAAAGCTAAAAATAGTATCTGGCCAGTGTAAATTGGGCGCACTGACAAATTCCATTTCATGATCTTGACCTATTTTAATGCGATCGCCACTTTTGACAATTCGCTTAGAAAAAGGTTCATGTACTAAACCTTCTAAAAATTGTAAAGCTACTTTAGAAGCTAAAACAGTGGCTCTAGGAGCTAACTGTAAAACATCTTCTACCAAACCACTATGATCAGGTTCAGTATGACTAACAATTATATAATCAATAGTTTTAGGATTAACTAAACTCTTGAGAGTATCTAAATAAAGATCACGAAACTTTTGGTGAGAAGTATCAATTAAAACTGTTTGTTCACCTCTAATTAAATATGAATTATAGGTCGTACCATTTTGTAAACCAAATTCAATATCAAAACGATCACGATCCCAATCAAGAGAACGAATTGCGGTGGTGTTAGGGGCAATTTCTACAGTTTGTATAGTTAATCGGTTCTGAATGTTCTCTGAGATAGCTACCATTATTTCACAAGAGCAAATAAACAATCATTTCTTCTGCCCCCATTCTCGCTATTATGTTTTTTTAAAGCTGTAATGAAAAGTATATTTCGGAAAATTAAAGTCGTAATTATAGATACAGTTTTTACTTTTAATTAGATTAAATTGGGCTAATAAATCCCAAACTACAGCAATAATCAATACCCCATTTTTTCGTAATTATTATTTATACTTATGTCCTATAGAGTATACAGGCTTTACTTGTACTAAGTATAAAACAATGTTGACTTTTAAATCTTCATAATTTATGTAGAAACTTTATTATTACTTTATATTTTTTTTTGCAACTTTCTTTTATGATAGTAGAAGGACATTATTTATGTCACTATCAAGTCGTTTTATAAGAAGAGTGCATAAGTAAATTTTATTGACATACTATGATTACAACAGCGGCAGATTCTAAAAATTGGCTGCAAGTAAGCCGTTATAGTAATCGGGGAAGTATTTATTTGTTTGCTCCGATGATTAATTTTAATGTGATGGCGGAAGTTGGAGACACTCCCCCTTAATTTGAAGTGATTGTACTTACTGGGAAATTTAATGAATAATTCAACAATTACATCTGGATGGTAGTGAACAAATTTTACGCCTATTGCAGCGTAATATAAATAGATGTAATTGAATTGAAATAAATACTTTGATATTTGGTAATTGAATATCTGAATTATAATGTCTTGTCAAATGACTAACTTATATGCAGCAATAGTTAGAAGTTTGATGTTCCATTAAAGCATAAAAATTCAGTATTTATTATTAATTTCCAAATATAAAAAGTATTGCCTTTAATTTCCAAGTAATACATATATAACGAATACAGACAGTTACAAACTGCTGTAATTCTAGAATTATGTCTAGCAATTAAATAATACCTGTATTTAATAGCTTTTAGCTTTAAAAAACTTGCATTGGGTTTTTCAAATGGTTGAAAAACTTCATATTAGCCATATTATTTTCCATTGTTGCTCAAAATGCAGATTTAGGAATATATATGGTACACAGCAAGATTCAAATACGGGATGTCTTTATTTGAGCAGTTCATAATTCCATAAATCTCCAATATCACAATTTAATTAGCACTAATAAAGTCATGAATCACGGACAACATTTATCAAGATTGAAAAGATTTCAAGAACTTCTTTTAACTACTTTTCTTGGTGATATCCCCACAATTTTTGGTGGTGTAAAGTTACGCAATTTTCTATATCACGCTATTTTTTCGCGCATAGGTAGCTCAGTTTATCTTCAAGATGGCATTGAATTTCTCGGTGCTGATGCTATTGAACTTGGGAATGGAACTTATATTTTCAAAGGAGTTCGTATAGATGGAAGAGGACACAAAAATAATAAAATTCAGCTAGAAAATGGAGTTGTGATTGAGCATAATGTGGTGATTGGGGCGTTAGATAATACTCAGATTCACATTGGTGAAGATACTTTTATTGGACCTAGTGCTTGTATTGCTGGCCCGGGAAATATTACAATTGGCAAGCATTGTTTAATTGCAGCCCATACTGGAATATATGCTAATAATCACAACTTTACAGATCCAACACAGCTAATCAAATACCAAGGCATTACTAGTCAGGGAATCGTGATTGAGGATGACTGTTGGCTAGGAGATGGAGTGAAGGTTTTGGATGGTGTCACTATCGGTAGAGGTAGTGTGATAGGTGCTGGTGCTGTTGTCACTAAAGATATTCCCCCATTTTCCGTAGCTGTGGGCGTACCAGCACGAGTAATTAAAACCCGAGACGGTAAAGAACTTGTTAAAACAGACTCCTCTCTATTAACTTCAAGCTAGGTTTTTACAAGATTCGTCTGGGTAATTGGCTGTTTTTTATTCTAGCACTAGGCACTTGGGTAAAGCGGGTAGGCACACCAATTACCAAATCAGTCCACTTTAACGGTAAACTCATATATTGCAGATCCCCGACTTCTTCGAGAAGTCCAGGTTCTAAATCAAAGACGTTTACCCTCATAACTGGAGAATTAAGACCTTGGGTATAGAATTACGCAGTTTCGTATTTCTAGACAATCTACAACCTCAACACGCCGCATACATGGGAACAGTGGCCCAGGGTTTCTTACCGTTACCGGGGGATACATCTCTGTGGATTGAAATTTCTCCTGGTATCGAAATCAATAAAATTACGGACGTAGCCTTAAAATCCGCTTCTGTCCGTCCTGGAGTGCAAGTAGTAGAACGACTATACGGACTTTTAGAGGTGCATTCTGGTTCTCAAGGGGAAACACGAGCCGCTGGAGATGCAATTTTGGCGTTTCTAGGTGTGAAAAAAGAGGAATGTCTCAAACCTCGTGTAGTTTCTAGTCAGATTATCCGTAACATTGACGCGTACCAAACCCAATTGATTAACCGTACCCGTCGGGGACAACTGTTATTAGCAGGACAAACCCTATACGTATTAGAAGTTGAACCGGCAGCTTATGCAGCACTAGCAGCTAATGAAGCGGAAAAAGCAGCGCAAATTAATATTTTGGAGGTTCAAGCTGTTGGTAGTTTTGGCAGACTTTATTTAGGTGGCACAGAACAGGATATTTTAGCAGGAGCAGCGGGCGCTTTAGCCGCAATTGAAAATTCACCCGGAAGGGAAAATCCCCAAGGTAAGCGTAACGAGTAAAGGAATAGGAACAAAAAATGGCAAATCAACAACATCTCAATTTATTAAGATCAGGTGCAGTTAATTGGATAGAATGGAGAAACAAAAATCCCCACATTGAAATTGATCTTAGCAATGCCAATTTATTAGGAGAAAACCTCCGGGGCGCAAATCTCCAAGGGGTAAATTTGAATAAGGTAAATTTAGCTCATGCTTTATTGGTGCGAACTAATTTTAGTGATGCTAATATTAGTAATGCTATTTTTTATGAAGCTAAATTAATTGCAGCTAATTTGAGTAGAGCTAATTTGAGTCTTGCTAATTTTAGCGGGGCAATTTTGACAGATGCTGATTTAAGTTTTGGAAACTTTATTGGTGCTAACTTTGGTGGTGCGAATTTGGAAAATACTATGATTAATGATGCCAATTTAATTGGTACAGATTTGCAAAATGCTAATTTAAAAGATGCTGATTTATCAGGGTCAAAACTTATTCGTAGTAATCTAGGTTTTGCAAATTTGATCGCAGTTAATTTAATTACTGCTGATTTGAGTGAAGCGAATTTATATGAAGCAGAATTAATGACTGCTCAACTTTATCAAGCTAATTTACATAAAGCTAATTTAACCAAAGCTCATTTAGGAAACGCATTTTTATCTAAAGCTAATTTGACGGAAGCTAATTTAACAGAAGCAGATTTAAGTTGGGCTAATTTGAAAGGTGCGAATTTAGCCGGAGCAAATTTAAAAGGTGCGAATATTAGGGGTGCAAATTTTCAGGGAGCAAATCTAAAAGGGACGATTTTAGAGAATAACTTAGAATCATTAACACCAAAGAAATGCAATTAACGGTAACGAGGTAATATGTTAAAATAAAATCAACTGTAACACACCAGATTGATAATATGAATGCTCATAAAATCGAAACGTCCTTAACTGAAGATGGAACTTTGGTATTAAAAGGTTTACCTTTCCATGCTGGTGATGTTGTGGAAGTAATTATTTTACAACCTCAAACCGCACAACATCAAATTAAATCTCTAGAAACACAAAATACCAATCTTTATCCTTTACGTGGCAAAGTGATCCGTTATGATGATCCTACTGAACCTGTAGCTTTAGAAGATTGGGAATATTTACAATGATTATACTTGATACACATATTTGGGTTTGGTGGGTTGATGGTAATCAGCGACTTACTAAACAATATGAAGCATGGATAGAAGAATCTCAATCGCAGGGTATAGGAGTGAGTATTGTTTCGTGTTGGGAAGTAGCTAAATTAGTAGAAAAAAACCGATTAAATTTTTCTTGTCGAATTAATGAATGGTTAGAACTAGCATTAGCTTATCCAGGAGTGCAATTATTAGATTTAAACTTACCCATAATAGTTGATTCAACCAGATTAAATGGGTTTCATAGCGATCCATTTGATCAAATGATTGTTGCTACTTCTAGGTATTATAATTGCAATTTATTAACTGCTGATGCCAAAATTCTTAATTATTCCCAAGTACAAACATTAAAATAAGAAAAAGCAGCGTCTTCAATAATTCATTCTTATACAGAGTGTGAGAACGAGCAAACGAGGAAAGAGGGAAAATAAACCAATGCACATTCAGAAATTTATTATCAAAAACTTCCGCTGCTTCGAGCATTTGGAAGTTAATTTAGATCCTGACATCAATATTTTTGTTGGCAATAATGGATCAGGGAAAAGTGCATTACTGGATGGTATTGCTGCGGCAATGTATCCTTATGTGCGTCTAATTCAGGAAAAGGTAAACAAAGAATATAACTATAAAGAAGAATCGCCAGTTTTACAACGCGATTTACCAGCCAAGCAAGAGGGAAGTAAACGAAAAAATCAGGCAGATTTCAATCTATTAGCTACAGGTTTTCCCCATTGGACAATTATCTACGAAAAACCACCTACTGACAATGATAATGAAAGGATAACAGTTGATTTTGGATATCCACCCTCCTATATAAAGGATGAATTTAAAAAACTTTATTTTGCAATAGAAAATCAATGTGATACTATAAAAAATGAACCAAAATCTGAGCTTTCTATTATTGCCTATTATAAGAGCAATCGCCATTTAACAAACATTGGCGATCTTGAAAACATTCCCAATAAATCCTTTGATAGATTTGATGCGTTAAACAATGCTTTTGATGCAACAGGTAAATTTACAGATTTAGCTAACTGGTTTTTCGTGCGCGAGTACGAAGAATTGAGAGAGGGAAAAAGGCAAGGAAATATTAACTTTGAACTTCCTGATTTAAAGCAAGTGCGAAATGCTATTTCTACTATTATTGCGCCCAATGCTCGCGTTTATTTTTCAGGTGCAACATCTGCAAAATTAATGGTTGAGTGGACAATGGAAACAGGAGAAAAAAGAGAACTTTTACTAAGTCAATTAAGTGCAGGTTATCGCAATATGTTGGCATTGGTAATGGATTTTGCTCGACGTTTAGCTCAAGCAAATCCAGAAATGCAAAACCCATTAGCAGCAGAAGCCATTTTGATGATTGATGAGTTAGATTTGCATTTACATCCAACTTGGCAACAAAAGATTATTCCTGATTTAAAAAAGGTATTTCCCAACACTCAAATTATTGCCACTACTCACAGTCCTGAAGTTGTAACAACAGTTCAACAAAATCAGGTGAAGATATTAGAAGATTATCAAATAAAGGAATGTCCATCACCTACCAGGGGGATGAAAAGTTCAGATATTGTTAGATATGTTTTAGGGTTGAGTGATTTAAGACCAGATACGGAAGAATCAAGAACACTGACACAGCTTTTTGAAGCAATTGATAATGGTCAATTAGAAGAAGCAAAACGCCTTAAAAAAGAATTACAACACTGGGAATCTTTTGATCCAGATATGACTAGAGCAGATATGCAAATCCGCAGATTAGAACGGAGGAATGCAGTGTGAAAAACGTTCTTAAATCCCCAGAACCAGAGGAACTTAAAAACTATAAAAAGCGATTTTCTTCTCAGTTTAAAAAATGGAATGATTTAAAAAAGAACAAAGAAACTTTTAATGCAATTCGTGATACTTTAGCATCTGATCAAAGCGGAACGACACCTGATGAATATTTCTTATTCAGGTTAAGATGATACTTAATAACCATATTTAGATTTACCAAGCACAAAATGATCTCAGGTTAATTACACAAAATATCAAATCTTGAAAAAGCTTATATTTTTTTTCTCCACACTTTTTCAGAGTCTCGCTATATTAGCAAGTAATAGGAAAAGTTGAAAAGGAGTTGAGAAAAGATGGAAACCAAGCCCATGAACCCATCTCTAGGACTCGCGGACATTCCCTCCGGCTATCTTAACATTATGGGTTACGTTGACAAATCAGAAGTTAATGGACCCGGTTGTCGGGCTGTGGTCTGGGTACAAGGCTGTAACAGTGAATGTTCTGGTTGTTTTAATCCCGACTCCTGGGCATTTGAAATTAATGATTTAGTGGCTATTGATACCCTAGCTGAAAGTATTCTTAGAAATCCCCATAATACGGGTGTAACTTTTTCCGGTGGTGAACCATTTTGGCAAGCACCTGCATTAACAATTTTAGCCAAAAAGTTAAAAGCAGCAGGTTTAAATATTATGTCTTTTACCGGTTTTACACTCCAGCAATTACAATCTAATTCTGCCCCTCCAGGTGCAAAAGAATTATTAGCAGAATTAGATATTTTAATTGATGGTCCTTATGTCAAATCTCTGGCAATTAATTCTCCTGATTCTCCCGTTTCTTCTAGTAATCAAAGGGTGAATATTTTTAACCCAGAATTTGCAGATAAAATTACCTGGGCTAGTGATCAAATTGAAGTTCATATTCTCAAAGATGGCAATCGCATTGTCACAGGTTATCAAGGTTTATTGGAATTAAGTTAATTTTAGAGAGGCTGAAAATCAAGATAATCAAGATATATTTTTCAGTCTCTCCCATTTATTAGAAAACCGTAAATAAAATTAGTTATAGTCAAGAAAAGGTAATTTGTACAACTTATTTAGAAGAATCCCTCTTGTCAGCAGCAGATGGTCCTCTGGTTTTATATTTAGATAATAATGTAAGCTATCTCAGTGAGCCAAAGGTATGTGAAGAAAAGCAAGCTCAAACTCTTTCCCGCTGCTCCCTGCTCCCCTGCCTTATCCCAAAGACAATTTTTAACGCTCACCTACTTATTTTGTCAGCGATGTCTACGATGGGCAGTGTCAAGCCCTCAATTTCCCATTATCAAGGCGATCGCTTTTCGGTAAAATATCTTTATATTACCAATTATCGAGAAAACTTTTATGCCTTATAGTAAATTTACTTTGAGTAAAGCTGTAGATGATTTTCAACTGACAATTGTTGAAGGCGATCGCTTTCTACCAGAGATTTCCCCATTTAATCCGAGTTCTTTGCTCAAAGATACATTGAAAGAAACCATACCTTGGGCAGTTGCAGTAGGTAGTGAAAAAGCGCGTTCTGAAGGCATTATCAATCCCGTGTTACTAGAAGTCAAACGTCAGCTTCATGGACAAATTAGTGTCTTTTCCGGCGAAGAGTTCAACGTGCAGCCAGAGGTTGATTTGACGGGTTATGTTGATTTTCTGATTAGTCGCTCTCCAGAGCAATTGTATATTAAAGCCCCGGCAGTGATTTTGGTGGAAGCGAAAAAAGAAGACCTAAAACCAGGACTGGGACAATGTTTAGCCGAAATGGTAGCAGCACAACGCTTTAATCAACAGAAGCAGCAGCCGATTTCCACAATTTACGGAACGGTGACAAGTGGTACGGTTTGGCGGTTTCTCCAACTAGAAGGACAAACAGTAACCATTGACTTGAATGATTATCCAGTACCACCAGTTGATCAAATTTTGGGCTTTCTAATTTGGATGTCCCAGAATGGCTGAGGTAGGCGTTGGGGTTGTTGGTTGACATACTCACCGACCTGAAGGTGCGGTGATTCTTGACACTTCAATGAAACACGCCACAAGTGGTCTTATCGTCCCTCCATGTCCGTTTAAAGTCTCCCAATGCCATAAGGCGACTATGACCAAATTTTAACATAAAACCGTCCTAGAAGGACGGGGCTTGTGTCCCGTCTTTTCGGTCAGGAAGTAGCGATCGCACTTTCCGGTAAAATACCGCTTGATGGGTACTTAATGTTGCAGAAATTAGGGCTTTAAAATTTTTCAGCATTTGCAAATCCTTGATTAAGCCCCTGATTTATCCCCCAAACCCACCAAGGCTCTCCCTAACCAATAATCAGCCGCAGCCGGATTAAACGCCTCCTGACATTCCTCACAAGCTACTTCCCACCATTGTTTACTAGCCCCAACATCCCCCAGCACCTGGTGACTCTCCCCTAGCCACACCGCCACAGGTACGGATTGTAAATAACCCCCCTGCTGGTAAAAAAGGCCATTCTCCTGTAGTCAAGAATAGCTACAGACTATTTACTCCATTAAAAGTAACCGAGAAGGTTCTAAATGCACATACCAGGGAAAAGATTGATCTTGAATATTTACCCATTTTTCTTTATAAATTTCCCCTTGTAAATGATAATCATTGGCATGATTACCAACAGAATGTAATTTAAGAAATACTGTCATTCTGTGAGGTGTTTCACTGGTACGAACTAAATAACAAGGAAATGTATTTACTTGCTGAGGATCTTTTGTAAAAATCAAATGATGAGCGCGAATACCAACATAAGACAATTCTGAAGGAATTTTTTCTCTAACTTCAAGAGTACAACCCCAATCAATTGCTTCTATTTTTTGAGGTGATAAAATATTAGCCCGAGAAAAGTTTTTACAACCTGTAATTTGAGCCACATTTACACTCGCAGGATGTTGAAAAATTTCATATTTAGAACCATAATGAGCGGCTTTTCCCTGGTCTAATACTAACAAATTGGGACATAGCCGATAAGCTTCCTCCATATTATGAGTAACAAACAAAGTTACACCAGAATAATCATCCAGAATTTCTGTAACTTGTTGTTCTAATTGACTGCGTAAATGGGTATCAAGTGCCGAAAATGGTTCATCTAAAAGTAATGCTTCTGGTTTACTAGCCAAAGCCCTAGCTAATGCTACCCGTTGCTGTTGTCCCCCAGAAAGTTGGTGTGGATAGCGGTTTCCAAATCCCTGTAGGTGCATAGTTATTAATTGCTTTTCTACCTCCTCATGAGCATTTATATATTTAGGTATACCAAAAGCGATATTTTGCGCCACAGTTAGATGTGGAAATAAGGCATAGTTTTGGAATAAAAAACCAATTTTTCGTTGATCAATTGGCAGATTAATTTTCTTTTCTGAGTCAAATAATACCCGATTATTTAAAACTATTCTTCCTTTATTTGGTGTTTCTATTCCAGCCAGACAACGCAAAATCATACTTTTTCCTGCTCCAGAACTTCCCAATAATCCTAATGGTTGATCATCAGTATTAAGGGCAACTTGCAAATGAAAATTAGGGAGTCTTTTTTCAATATCTAAAAATAAGCCTTTTTGGGGACAATCTTCTAATAATAAAGAAGATTTATTTACTAATTCTCTGAAAATTTTCGATATTTTTGGAGATTTTGATTTATATAAAAGTTCTTGCCAAAAATTAGCTATAATAATTCCTGAAAGAGAAACAATCATAATTATAATTGACCAAAACCAAGCTTCATTAATTGACCCAGATTCTACTGCAAAATATATCGCCATTGGGATAGTTTGAGTTTGTCCAGGGATATTTCCTGCTAACATCAAAGTTGCCCCAAATTCACCTAAAGCTCGCGCAAATGCTAAGGTAGTGGCAGCAATAATCCCAGGAAATGCTAAGGGTAAACTAATCCGCCAAAAAATTGTCAATTCTTTAGCGCCCAAAGTTCTCGCTACTCGTAACAAATTAGCATCAATTTGGCTAAAAGCTGCCAATGCAGTTTTGTACATTAATGGGAATGAAACTACTGTAGCAGCGATCGCCGCACCATACCAAGTGAAAACAATTGTCGCATCAAACGGTTCTAAAAGTTTACCAACTGGACCATTTTTACCAAAAAATAGCAGCAGTAAAAACCCGACTACCGTAGGTGGTAAAATCAACGGTGCAACAAATATCCCCTCAATTAAAGATTTACCTTTACCGCGATATCCTAACATCCAATAAGCGGCAGATATGCCCAAAAAGAAAGTGATAAATGTTGCTAATAAAGCCGTTTTTAATGATATCCAAAGCGGTGATAAATCCTGTGGCATAATTGTTTAAAGAAAGTTTTGATTGATTAAGTCATAAATCAAATTAGTTGGTATTATACCTTTTTATCAATGAAAAATAATTTAAGTAGTTTAATAAATCGTCAGTAATATCCTTGAGTTTTTTATTTAATCCTGTGAATAAATTATATAGTTGTTCCC
>Ga0208052_100024_pt1 | contig 68085 bp, 63 predicted proteins | sample LakMenEpi18Jul08_FD_150710 | JGI IMG/M metagenome (GOLD analysis project Ga0208052, IMG submission 150710) | Freshwater microbial communities from Lake Mendota, WI - 18JUL2008 deep hole epilimnion (SPAdes) | ecosystem: Environmental > Aquatic > Freshwater > Lake > Epilimnion/Euphotic zone ... | reverse complement strand
TTTATGTTAAAATTTGGTCATAGTCGCCTTATGGCATTGGGAGACTTTAAACGGACATGGAGGGACGATAAGACCACTTGTGGCGTGTTTCATTGAAGTGTCAAGAATCACCGCACCTTCAGGTCGGTGAGTATGTCAAACTCTAGAAATAATTTATAGCAATACCCCGTAATTTTAACGGGGACAATGTAAGCTACAAAACAACGATTATAGATTAAAGGATTACATAATCACTCAATCCGTACAATCTATGATCGTTTCTTATATTTATCTTGATCATCAGTTGCGATCGCGTCACAATAATAATTAAAACTATGTAATTTATCTTCACAATGTCCCTCTCCCAACTTACTCCTACCCTTTCTTCTCCCCACACCCCCACAGAAACCTACTGGGGATATGATTATGATTTAGTCATAGTCGGTGGTGGAATTGTCGGTTTAACCCTGGCCGCAGCTTTAAAAGATTCTGGTTTAAATATTCTCCTGATTGAAGCTAGAGTTGCATCAGTCGCAGTGGCTAAAGGACAGGCCTATGCTGTACATATGTTATCAGCCCAAATTTTCCAAGGAATTGGTGTATGGGACAAAATTCTCCCCAATGTCGCTAAATATAATCAAGTTCATCTCTCTGATGCTGATTATCCTGATGTAGTTAAATTTCAAACTGATGATTTAGGTACACTGGAATTAGGCTATGTAGCGGAACATTACGCACTATTAGAACCTTTACAGGAATTTGTTCGCAATTGTGCAAATATAACTATGTTGTGTCCAGCAGAAGTGGTAAATACACAAAATCAGAGGGATATAGTAATTATTAATATTAAAATTGGCGACGAAAATCGGATAATTCGCAGTAAATTATTAGTAGCTGCTGATGGTTCTAAATCGCCAATTCGTCAAGCTGCGGGAATTAAAACTAAAGGCTGGAAATATTGGCAATCATGTATTGTAGCTTTTGTCAAGCCCGAAAAATCTCACAATAACACCGCTTACGAAAAATTTTGGTCAAGTGGTCCCTTTGCAATTTTACCTTTACCGGGAAACCGTTGTCGCATTGTTTGGACAGCACCCTGTGAGGAAGCAAAAGCTTTATGCGCTTTAAATGATCAGGAATTTTTAGCGGAATTAACTAAACGCTATGGTGAGCAAATGGGTAAATTAGAATTATTAGGGGACAGATTTATCTTTCAAGTACAATTAATGCAGAGCGATCACTATGTTCTCCCTAGATTAGCATTAATTGGCGATGCTGCCCATAATTGTCATCCTGTGGGAGGACAAGGTTTAAATTTAGGTATTCGTGACGCAGCAGCATTAGCTGAAATCATCCAAACAGCGCGGCAAAATCGTCAAGATATTGGTAATATTTCCATTCTCAAAAAATATGAACGCTGGAGAAAAAAAGAAAACCTCACAATTTTAGGTTTCACTGATTTATTAGATCGAGTTTTTTCTAATAACTTTTTACCAGTGGTAATAGTTCGTCGTCTCGGTTTATGGATGATGCAAAAAGTCCCGATGATCAGAATATTTGCTCTGAAATTAATGATAGGATTAAAAGGAAAAACACCAGAATTAGCCAAACGGTGAAATCACCAAAACATTCGGCTATCATAGATTGATATTTTCGTCTTTTTTTGATAGCTGATTGCTAAAAATAACATCAACCTTATCAATAGTAAAAGTGAGAGATATCATGACTCAAACTTTAGAAAATTCTCTGAATTTAGTAGAAAAAGAACAACATTTCTACCGTCCTGGAATAACTTGGGAAAGTTTTCAAGCAATTCAAAAAGCCTTTGAAAATTTATCAGGAGTGCGTTTATTTTATTGTGAGGGAGTTTTAGAAATTGTGACTACTGGTAAATTACATGAATTGATTACATCCTTAATGGGATTGCTGTTAGGACAATATTTTTTAGAACAAGGGATTGAATTTTTTCCTAGTGGTAGCTATTCGCAAATTATTCCTGGTATAGTTGAGTATCAAGCTGATTTATCTTATTGTTTTCAAATTGATAAATCTAGACCAGATTTATGTATTGAAATTGTGATTACTAGTGGTAGTCCTATTAAATTAAAGAAATATAAATTAATGCAAGTTCCCGAAGTTTGGTTTTGGGAAGATGGAACTTTAGAAATTTACTGTTTACGAGAACAAGAATATGAGAAAGTTAATAATAGTGAATTGTTACCAAAATTAGATTTATCCCTATTAAATCGTTGTCTTTTGTTATCTTCTCCCCTAGAAGCAGTTAAAGAATTTCGTCGAGGTATTTAATGGTTATTCCTCGTTTTTCTCGTTCCCAGGTTCTACCTGGGAATGCCATCTAGAAGGCTCTGACTTATGCTAACATTAATATGAGGCAGAGCCTCATTAACTGTATTCCCTGTCAGAGACAGGGAACAAGTATTAATCTAGTAAAGATTGTATTGGTTTTCTGGCCTATATTTGGAAAATTGACAAAGGCATTGACTTATTTAACCCATTTTTATTTAGTCTTACTTGACTGACATTTAAAATAAGATATAATATAATATATATGTTATGGTGATAATTATGTCTAACCTATCCTTAGAACGCAATCAACTTAAACAAACCCTGAAAGAATTAATCATAGAACTGTTTTCAGAAAACAAAGAAGAATTTTCAGCTTTATTTACGGAAATAATTGAAGATATTGCCTTATCAAAAGCTATTGAAGAAGGAGAAAAAACAGAATTAACAGATAGAGAAACAATTTTTGCAATTTTAAACCAAGAACAATGAAAACCGAATTTAGGAAAAGTTTTGAAAAAGATTTAAAAAATATCAAAGATCCTAATTTACTAGAGCGGGTTAAATCAGTAATAGAAGAAATAGAAAATGCTGTTACTGTACAAGAAATTAATAACTTAAAAATGATGAAAACAGCAAATAATCATTATCGCATTCGGGTTGGTAATTATCGAATTGGGATATCTGTCAATAATGATTTAGTAACATTAGTAAGAATTTTACATCGCAAAGAAATTTATAGATATTTCCCTTAATAAATTTGTCCATTTTCTCCAAATCTTCCCTCAATCATATTCTGCCACTAACTCCCGTTTCATTAATGCCAAAAATATGATAAATTACATGAGGATACTTGTCTCTAGTCAAATATTCGCCCTGAAATTACAGCGATTTTGCTGGTAAACGAACCAAGGTTTTTGTTTCGCTCAAAGACGCAAAGTAGGGAAGGCGCGAAGGAAGAAGGTAATCAAAGTAATGTATCTTCAGACAGAATTTAATCCTCTTCTAACCTTACTAGAAACTGAAGTAATTGCATCCACAAATAGCGGTATATTAGAAATATTAACGATGGTTGACTCAGAACATATTAAAGAAGCATGGCAGAAAGCATTAGAACGAAAATCAACAGATATAGATGGTGCAATCACTATGGCAAGAACTTTGCTAGAAAGCGTCTGTAAATATATCCTAGATAGGAATGGAGTGACATACGAGTTTTTCTCGTTCCCAGGTTCTACCTGGGAATGCCATCTAGAAGGCTCTGCCTTATGCTAACATTAATATGAGGCAGAGCCTCATTAACTGTATTCCCTGTCAGAGACAGGGAACAAGAATAATTTAAACTTCTGCTTTTTCCTTACCAGCATTCAAAGCCACAACATCTTGCAACCGAGAAATCACAAAAGACTTCTCCAAATAAGACAACAAACCACCAGCTTTTGGACCCTTTTCTTTATTTAAAAAAGATAGATACAAAGCCTTAAAAGCCATTGGTTGTTGAACCCCTAACTCCTTAGTAGTCGAGAAAATTATAGTTTGTAATTCCTCAGCTTCCCAGTTACCAATATCCTGCAAATTCTCGATCAATTTTTGCAAATAAGCAACTTGTTCCGAATTTAAATCATTAGCTTTTTCGGGAACTTGTTCCAAATAAAGAACTAACTTTTCTTCCTCGTCAGCATAATCTTGTAACCACTTTTTAGCCGCAGCAATTCTTTGATTAATAATTTGTTGATCATACTCATTTAAAGGCTGTAAACTGCGTTGTACAACCTCTTCCTGAATATTTAAACGGGGAACTTGCAACAGAGAAATTAATGTACTAAAATCAAAAGGTTGAAAAGTTTTAATTTCATTCCCTAATTGGGCGTAAAATAAAGACATTAATTCCTCCGTTAATTCAGGAGCATGAGAATACTTATTAATTAAAGTATCGTAATCTCTAAATAACCGGGTGGTAGTTTCATAATTTGGTGCGAAATTAATTACAGTTCTGGGTTGAGTTCTTAACATTAAAAATCTCAATAATTCAGAAGGTAATAAATCAGCAATTTCCCGAGCACTCGAACCTACACCCTTAGAAGAACTCATTTTTGTACCATTCACAAGAATAAATTCATAGGGAGAATGGAAAGGAGGTTGTTTTTGTAAAACCTTGCGACTAATAGCATTAGCAACATCACGAGAACCACCCTTTTGAGAATGATCCTTCCCGGCCATTTCAATGGTTACACCCAATATATCCCATTTAGCTACCCATTCAACTTTCCAGGGTAATTTACCATGACCATTAAAAGGAGAAACCCAACCAGAATGTCCACAACCTTTTACATAATCAACTCCATCAGGTTTACAGGTGTAAAATACTTCTGAACCGTTATAATCTGTAGTGACAGTAGTAGCGATTTTACCGCAATTTTCACAAATAACTTGAAAAGGATACCAATTATTTGCACGTTCAGCTTTACTTACTTCCTTATAAGCTTCCCGCACCAAATGAGCATTTTTCAGGAAAATATCAATATAGGAATTAAGTTTTCCTGAACGATATAAATCACGTAAAAAATACGTTTCTGGTTTAATTCCTAAATATGCAAAAATTTCAAAAAACTCACCAATAAAATACTTAGCATAATCTTCCGCACTATCACCAGGAGAAGGAACATTACACAAAGGAAAACCCAAATAAGGCTGAAATTTTTCTTTATCTAAGTATTTAGGAACAGTATCTAGCGCATCATAATCATCCACACCATACAGAAATTTTACAGGCTTTCCTGCGTGTTTCAAAGCACGGTAAATAACGTCATGGATAACTACACCACGTAAAGACCCAACGTGTACTCGTCCAGAAGGAGTCTTAGAATCATTAACTACCTGTTCACCTACTGCATCAGCAGCAATTTTATCAGCCCAAAACATTTATCTTTTATTATTTCACAATTTCTCCATTTTACAGTAGTTTGCGATCAAGTCCAGTAAAAAAATAGCTATCTAAATAGGGTCAAAAAACAATCCACAATGATTAAACCAATTGAGAGCATTTTCATCAGTAGATCCATATTTATAAAAATTAAGCTAACTACTAGAAGACAGTAGTCAGCTTTATAAAAGTAACTCCCAAACTTGCATTTAATAATCTAGAGATTGATAAAACATTCTGACTCCTGAATCCTGATTTTAATCATATAACCAGGTATTTTTGGAAAAATCCTCACTATCTTGACTGGGCTTTTCTTGCAGTCTTTCTATTGACCTATGTGATTTTTTGTATTGAATAGATTTGGAAATTTGACTAGATTGTGGACTAGGTTGTTGATAAGGTTGTTTTAAAAACTTGATTTCTTCTAGCAACTGAAAGTTAGAATCTGCTAGTTGTAATGCTGTTTGTTTTGTTTCATCAAGTTCTTGAGTTAAGCGTTCTGCTAATGCTTCTTTTTCAGAAACAGCTATTTGTAAATCACTAATTTGTTTTGTGAGATTAGATTCTTTTTGTTTTAATGTATCCACAGTTTTTTGCAATTCTTTTATAATTGCTTGTACTTCTGAATGATTTTTAGTTGCGGAAATTGGAGCTTCAGGGGTTTGTACTTTCGGTTCTAATACAGCTTCAGCAATAATTTCAATTATGGGTTCATCTGGAAAAGGTGTAAATTTTGTGCTTTCTTCCTGTATTAAGTTAGAGAGATTTTTTTTAGTCATTACATGATTAACTCCAATTACACTGTCATTATTCAAGTATAAGTCTTGAGGTGACAACAAAAGTCAAATGTAAACTTCTTCCAAAAATTGGATATTTTATTATTTCAGTTTACGGGCAATTTATTGGAGATAATAGCTAAAATTAGAATATTTCCTCATCTATTCTTTTCTAATTTTGACTACTATATCTTGTCCTCGTTGCCATCAAATTATTAATAGTCAAGCAATTACTTGTCCTCAGTGTCAACTATTGCTCAAAGCTTACGGGCATCCTGGTATTCCTTTGTACCGCGCTCAAGAAAATGATTATTTATGTAACAGTTGTAGCTATCATTTCGATCATACCTGTAACTTTCCCAAATATCCCCATGCCCAAGAATGTATTCTCTATGGAAATATAGAAGAAAAAAAATTAGAACTGCAAAAACAAATTTATCATCAGAGGCTGAGTACAAAGGTTAATAATTGGATAAAATGTCATCAAACTTTGTTATTAATACTAGGTTTATTCCTAGTTTGTTTATTAATAACTTTGCTCACATCTTAATCCAAAAAAATCATAAAAACTGCAAAATCTATTGATATCCTGGAATTTTCCTAACCTCTAAGTCTGGAGTAATTTCCACAGTTGATGGAATTTCTTCCTCAAACACCTCTAAATCAAACCAAAAAGTAGTACCGATACCCACCTCACTAACCAAATTAACTTGACTATGATGTCTATCAATAATGTTTCTGACAATTGATAAACCCAAACCTGTTCCTTCTAAAGTATGAACTCTGTTTTCCACGCGAAAAAATCGGTCAAAAATTGCCCGTTGATCTTCTGGGGCTATACCAATTCCTGTATCACTAATTTCAATTCTAACCTTGCCAGAATGATGAGAATTAGAATTAGCATCTAGTTGATAGGCACGAATAACTACCTTACCACCGACTAAAGTAAATTTGAGAGAATTACCAATTAAATTCCCAAAAACTTGCAATAACAAATCATAATTTCCCAGAACTAAAGGTAAATTAGGAGTTATTTCCTGACATAGTTCAATACCTTTATCCTTAGCATTAAGCTGATAAGTGCGTAATGTTTGTTCTAGTGCTTGTGATAAATCTATCTTGTCAAAAGTGTAATTACGTCCAGATTCAAGTTTTGATAAATCTAAAACATCATTAACTAAACGGGTGAGTCTATCAGTTTCATTATTAACTGTTTGTAGAAATTCCTTGCGTTCATCAATACCTAAATCTTCGCCATAATCATGTAAGGTTTCAATATAGGTTTTGATATTAAATAAAGGTGTGCGTAATTCGTGGGAAATATTGCTAATAAATTGGCTTTTTGCTTCATTTAGTTCTACCTCACGGGTAATATCTTGAACAGTGATAGCGATACCTTTAATACTTTCCCGTTGTAAGTTCAGAACAGTTGTTAAAAGAATGCGAATTGCTCGTTGAGTGGGTTGTTTGAGGAGAATACGAAATTCGGCACTTTCACATTCACCTATAGCCATGGCATACAAAGTCCGGGATATTTCCATTTGTACACTGTGGGGTAAATGATTGAGTATATTACTACCTACAACTTCTGTACCTTCCCAACCAAAAATACGCCTGGCGGTGGGATTAACTAATATTACTTGCATATTATCATCAATCAAGACAGCACCATCAGCAATGGTAGAAACTAAGGTTTCTAATTTAGCTTTTTCGGCGGTCAATTCTTCAATATTTTGTTCTTCATAACGTTCTAGCCGTTCTGCCATTTCATTGAATCTGAAAATTAGTTCTCCTAATTCACCACCTAGTGGTATGTCTATACGTTGTTTAAAATTTCCAGCCGCAATTTGTTTAACACCTACCAACAATTCTTTAGTAGGTTTGGTAATAGTTAAAGCATTAATTACTCCTGCTAAAATTACCATCACCCAAATTGTGATGAAAACGGCAATAGTAACATCACGGGTAAAATTAGTCGATATGACTGTAGTTTTATTAGGATTAATACCAACTGCTAATACACCTAAATATTTATTATCTACTATTAAAGGCACAAAAACATCAGTAATTACGCCATCAGGCGTGTTATGCTGCCTAACCATTGGCTGATCTTCATTACTACGATTATCTTCTGATAGTTGGATATGACGCTTAATGGTGAGGGAGTTTTCCACCTCTGGCTCCCAAAAAGGAACACCAAAAAAGATTTTCCCAGTTTCATCAGCGTATAACATATAACGCACGCTAGAAGTGGCACTGTAAAAACGTTGGGAAAATTCCGCAACTTGAGTGAGATTGTTATCAGCAATTAGAGGGGCTACATTAGCCGCCAGCAACAATCCTAAATCACGACCAAAGCGGGTATCATTGAGACGGGCATCCTGCTGGATTGTGTTCACAGCCCAGAAAGTCAAGCCACTCATGACCAAGGAAACCGTGAGGGTGGCCACAGCTAGAAGTTTGGTCTGAAGAGTGAACTTTGACCACCAATTGGCAACGGTTGTTGCGAGGGAAGCTATCGCTTTTGACCAACCAGAGGCAAATTCGTTTCGGAAATTTCTGAAAATAGCCAGCATCTTAAAATACAGGTGTTAGTAAGTAGTTGGACAAAATTACATTCAATCGGGTTATCAGGAGCAGGGAACAGAAAGACAATGGATATAATTAATTTTGTCCGATCACCCCTTCTTTTCTAATTTAACTATGTTTTTTGGAATAATCGTCAAAACTTTGAAAAGGAGGTTATGAAATGTGATCATGATAATGTAAAATAGGTAATAATCTCAAATCCAAAGTCAAGAATATGCTTATTTTCCCGATTTAACTAACATTCTCACTCAGTAAATTCTTCTCAAAATACCTATAAACTCATTAATTTTTGTTATTCTATCTATGACTTATCCTGCAGTATCACCTAAATTACCAATTCAAGCAATCGGTGCGAAAATTTTTCACTATTGCAATTTTATCAGTTTATTGATCATGCTTACCAGTGGATTGCAAATTTATAATGCTAATCCTGTTTTTGGTGGCCGTGGTGGCTTACGTATTTTTCCTCTGTTTACCTTAGGTGGTTGGTTGGCTGGAGGTAGACATTGGCATTTTGCCGCTATGTGGCTATTTTCTATCAATCTTTTCTGTTATGGAATTTATATTGTTGTTACCCGTCGCTGGAAAAATAGATTTGTTGGTGCAAATGACATTCAAGCATTACAAAGAAGTCAGAATCACCAACGCTTAAATTATGCTTGGCATCGAATTATTTATACAGCAATTATTCCTATTTTATTACTGGCAATATTTACAGGCATAGGAATGTACAAACCTGCTCAATTTTCTTGGATAGTTGATATTTTTGGCAGTTGGCAAGCATTAAGAATTGTCCATTTTGCTTCTGTACCAATAGTGGTAATATTTGTTTATTTTCATTGGCATTTAGGACAGAAAGTTGGCGGAAATGCCCTCACAGAATCTATATTTCGGTAAAAAAATAGCAAAATTTAGAAGTCACAATGAATAATCAGGAATTTACACGCAGAAGGTTTTTACAACTCTCCGGTTTATCGAGTATGAGTTTATTACTCGGTGGTTGTGGTACACCGTTATTTGCAGATTTGGTAGGGACAATTTCCGCACCTCTAAATCAAAAATTTGAGGAGTTAATATTTAAACCTCAAAAGCCAGTTCCAGAATTTTTACCTAATCAAATTGAACCAAATAGTTTAATAATTAATAGTTTTGAATCTACACCAATTATTGATCTAGAAAAATATCGTTTAATTGTAAATGGTGAAGTAAATCATCCCCTGAGTTTGAGTATAACAGATATTCAAGCCTTACCTTTCACTTCTATGATTATTCGTCATGTTTGTGTAGAAGGTTGGGCTGCAATTGTACAATGGGGTGGCCTTCGTCTACGAGAAATCATCACCCTTGCTCAACCTAAATCAAAGGTAAAATACGCCTATTTTCAATCAGCAGATGGTTATTATGAAAGTTGGGATATAGCCTCAGCTTTACACCCTCAAACTTTATTAGCTTATCAAAAAAATGGTGCACCTTTGCCGGTGGAAAATGGTGCACCTTTGCGGTTAGCCTCACCAGTTAAACTTGGCTATAAACAAAGTAAATGGGTGACAGGAATCACCCTCACCAGTGAGTTATCAACTACTCAAGGTTATTGGGAAGATAGGGGTTATGAATGGTTTGCAGGATTGTAAATAAAGTAGGAGTTCAAGAGTATGGCTAACGCCACGCTTTGCTATCAGGAATCATGGGAAAGAAGATTATCTAATTACCACTAACAACTAACAACTGACCTTATTTTTTCACTAAAATATAGGCATTTGTATATTCAGGTAATTTTTGAATATATTGTTCAAAATCTTTTTCACTAGCAAAAGTTCCGGCTAAAAAATCAAGTTGATAAAGATTAGGTAAAAATGCTCCACCTGTATCCGCAATTACGCCCATTTTTAACTGTTTTTGATTATCTTCAATAATAATTATTTTTCCTAAACCAATATTCAAAACGTCTCCCGCAAATGTTACTCCCGGTTTAATGGATATTTTAGCATCTATTTTATATCCATAACCTTTAATAGCATCAACTTCTTTAAAATACCAATAACGTTTTTGTGCAGTAGCTTTCAAACCCCTAATATAGGACATTTCATTATTTCTATCTACGTTTAAAACCTCTTTAGTTCCATCAGTAAAATTAACCAAAATAGTTCCCTGCATGAGTGCTGCTTCTAACCCATTGCGAGTTAAATAAGCAATAGGTTTAACTTTACCAAATTCCTTACCTCCAGGTTCATAAATACCTGATAAAACATCTTGTTTAGTATATTGAGTGTAAAATTTATTTTGACTTAATTCTTCGTTAATGGCGTAGATTGGTGTATTATATTTAGAAGTTTTTTGTCGAGAACCGCTATGAACAAAAACCGCGTATTTAGTAATTCTTAATTGTTTCTGTCGGGGATTTTCTGGATTATGAGCAGACCATTTAATCACGCGAAAATTAGCGTTAATAAAATTTGCATCTTGTAACCGAGTTGTGCGATTATTAGTAATATCTTCTTCTAAAACAACAATCATGAAATCCAAAGTTTTCAGAATATCTTTAACTGTAACTCCTTGAGTTAATAAAATTCCTGCACGTTGAATATCGGGGTCTTCTTGAGAATATTTTTGAAAATATTGTCTTGTATTTTTGAGTACGATTAACAAATCAGCTTGATTAAAATTTATTTGTCTATTTGGTAATTTTCCTGATTTTAATAACTGATGAGGATTGATACTATATTGATACTTTTTCCATTCATTAATAACTGAATAAAATATAGATTTTTCATTATCTTTAACATTTAAATTAGCTGGTTTTGGCGTAGATAAATTATCAGATAATCCTGCAAATGGAGAATTTACTATTTGGGATAATGTTGGATTTTTAACAATCTGTTGTTTTTTAATTGGCTGTTTATTAGTCAGACCAACTATTAATAAAGTAGCAATAAATGCTGTAATTTTAATTTTTTGGTTAGATAGGATACGCATAATTTTTGAATGACAACAATGATTATTATCTATTTTAGCATTTTCAGAAGTATTGACAATGGAAAATATCACCAATTAACCAAGGTAATTAATCATCCATTTCTTTGAGAGTTGCTAATGCTGAAGGTGATAAACGACTAAGATAGCGAAATATCCAATATTTAACTATAGTGTCTAAAATCACAGGAAATGTAGCAATAAACATAAACATATAATTTCTATTTGCTGGTAAACCTAAGTGTTCTGCAAATCCTTCCAGCATTATTTCCCACCCATGAGGTGAGTGAAATCCTACAAATACATCTGTACCTAAAATAATTAAAAAAGCCTTAGCACTATCACTCAAGCTATAAACGGTTTGGTCGATGAAGTATTGGAGAGAAATAATATCTTTTGTACTAAAAACAATTACTAATGCAAAGGCGATAAATGCTAAAATATCAGCAAATATATTACTAATAGCATTAGCACTTTTACCTCGAAATTCTGCGGCTAATTCTATCGCTTTTTCTTTAATCTTGGATTGTATATTTTCTTGAGAAATCTTCGTTTCTGAATTCAGCAAACTTTTAAACTTTAATTCTGCTGTAAATGTTTTTAATTCATGAAAAGCTTTTTCCTCCATTTCCTGATTTATAAAAATTTTGCTGGAGTTGTCATTACTCATTCTTTCTATTATAGGAAGGATAAATATCCGTTTAGATAATTGATGAGTCAACAGAGGAATTATTATCAACAATAATAAGAATTTGACAGCTATGGTTGTCCGCTGTCTGGATATTCGATACTTTTTAATAAATTCTTGATCTGCATTCGGTGATATATCACTAAGAATTTTTTTAAATGTTCTACCAATTGATCTAGGAAATATCCCTGTTTTTGCAAATGGTTGTGAGGAAACATCCTCAGGAGATCGTGATGATTTTTTCATGGTAAGATAAATCTATAAATTAGAGGTTGGATGTAGCCATGATCAACGTCTACAACTATAACAATTAAAAAGGTTGATATTCAACTGTAAAATACATATCATTTTTATATGGTCTATTGCCAGTTTTATCTAATTTAACTGAGAGGGTGGTGGAAAATTTAGAACAATGGCTAAAATGTCTCTGTATAGGATCAAAGTCTGATTTGTCAACAAATCTTAATATATTCTCCTCATTGTAGTAGGATGGTTATATTTAGTGTAAAAATATTTCTACTGAAATAAGCTGCAAAAGAAAAATTATGACTATGTATCCTAACCTCAAACGTGCATTCTCTCGTCCTGTACTAAAAGTAATTAGCGGTTTGAATAACTTCAATACTGCTAATGTGTCCGCAACGGTCAAAGCCGCTGATTTAGGTGGTGCTACCTTTGTAGATATTGCTGCTGATGTAGATTTGGTAAGATTGGCAAAAAGCTTGACTAAATTACCTATTTGTGTATCTGCGGTTGAACCGGAAAAATTTGTAACCGCTGTAGCTGCTGGTGCTGATTTAATTGAAATCGGGAATTTCGATTCTTTCTACGCTCAAGGGCGTAGATTTGAAGCTGCTGAGGTTTTGACACTAACTCGCCAAACTCGTGCCTTGTTGCCAGAAATTACCCTATCTGTGACTGTTCCCCATATTCTTACCTTAGACCAACAAGTACAATTAGCTGAGGATTTGGTGAAAGCTGGCGCTGATATCATTCAAACTGAAGGTGGTACTAGTAGCAATCCTATCCACCCCGGTACTTTGGGTTTAATTGAAAAGGCTACTCCTACTTTAGCCGCAGCTTATGAAATTGCCCGTGCGGTTTCTGTCCCTGTATTGTGTGCTTCTGGTATTTCTAATGTTACTGCACCAATGGCCATTGCTGCCGGTGCGGCTGGTGTTGGTGTCGGTTCAGCTATCAGCCAACTCAACAGCGAAATCGCCATGATTGCTGCTGTACGTAGTTTAGCAGAAGCCTTAGCGGCTGTCAATATCCGCACATTTGCGTAAAAGGAAGGAGTTCAGAATAAAGGAGTTCAGGATAAAGGAGAATTTATTCTCCCCCTGTTCCCCTGTTCTCCTGTTTCTTCCCACTTCGAGAAATTCAAGATAAACAATTTTTCAGGGTATCAATGACCTGATCTTGTTGTTCTTCCTCTAATTCTGGGAACATGGGTAAAGATAAAACCTCATGACAGGCTTGCTCTGCTATCGGTAATTGTCCTGGTTGATAACCTAAATTTTTATACACTGGCTGCCAATGCAAAGGTAAAGGATAGTAAATCATGGAATTAACCCCCTGTTCCTGCATTTGATTTTTGACAAAATCTCGATATTTACCGCTGGCACCATTGCGTCTTTCCCCAGAAATCCGAATAGTGTATTGATTCCAAACACCAACTCCTCCAGGCAATTCTTGGGGGACAATGATATCAGAAATTTGGCTCAGATGTTGGTAATAATAATCAGCGATTTGCTTACGTCTGTTGTTCCAAAGATCCAGATAGCGAAGTTTAATTTGTAGAATTACGGCTTGAATAGCATCTAAACGACTATTAACACCAATTTCTTCATGAATATATCTTACTTTACTACCATGTTCTCGCAAAATTCGCAATTGAGTAGCGATCGCTGGATCATTTGTGGTAACGGCCCCACCATCGCCGCAACCGCCCAGATTTTTGGTAGGGTAGAAACTAAAGCAACCAACATGGCCAATACTACCAACTTTTTGATTTTCCCAACTTGCACCAGTAGCTTGAGCGCAATCTTCAATTACTGCTAAATTATGAGCTTTAGCAATCTCCATTAATCCTGTCATATTCACAGGGATTCCAAATAAATGGACCGGGATAATCGCTTTGGTCTTTGGTGTAATTGCTGCTTCTAGTTTATACACATCTAAATTAAACGTAGTCGCGTCAATATCTACAAATACTGGCGTTGCCCCGACAGCACTAATAACTTCTGTCGTTGCAAAAAAGGTAAATGGGGTGGTAATAACCTCATCACCTGCTCCAATTCCTAAAGCACGTAATGCTAAAAATAGAGCATCAGTACCAGAGTTACAGGCTACACATTCACTAACACCATGATAAGCTGCAAACTGTTGTTCAAAATCTGTAATTGCAGGACCTCCAATATAACGCCCAGAAGCCAGAACTGCTAAGACAGCAGCACTTACTTCAGTTTCAATGGTGGCATATTGTTGTTTAATATCAAAGGCGGGAATCGGATTTACACTTTTAATCATGAGGTTTTATTTGTCAGTTGTTAGTTGTTAGTTGTCAGTTGTCAGGTTAAAAAGATTTCTCTGTTCCCTATTCCCTGTAATACGTAAAGTTTTTAATTGTTAAGAGGTAGAGAAACTATGCCAGAGTTAATCAAATTAGATATGGTAGATTTGGCTTTAGCAACGGGTTTAATGGCCATTGCCATTGGTATATCGGCGTGGGAGCAATTAGGACTAGAATTAAATTTAAGTGTGGCTACTGGTAGAACCATTCTCCAGCTACTTGTATTAGGATACACTTTTGACTTCATTTTTGCCGTTAACAATGTTTGGGCCGTAGTGGGAATTTTAGCAATAATTCTGACAATTACTGCAATTATTACTCGCAACCGCATCAGTCAAAAAATTCCGCAAGTCTTACTTTTAGCTGGAAGTGCGATTTTTGTCAGCACGTCATTAACATTACTTTATACCAACTTTTTAATTATTCAACCAGAAAGATGGTATGAACCACGTTATATCATTCCAATAGCAAGCATATTGCTGGGTAATGCCATGAATGCAGCAGTAATAGCTGGAGAACGTTTTGTTAGTAGTATCAAGCAATTTCCCACAGAAATAGAAACCCATTTAAGTTTAGGTGCAACTCCTGTACAGGCGATTAAACCCTACCAGAAAGAAGCCATTCGCGCTGCAATTATGCCCACCTTGAGTCAAATGATGTTAATTGGTATGGTGACAATACCAACCTTCACCAATGGACAATTATTAGCTGGTATCACACCCCTAGAGGCTGTATCCTATGAGATTTTAATTATTTTTATGGTAGCTGTGACAAATTTGTTAACAACCATTTTAATTACTAAGGGCTTATGTCGACAATTTTTCAATTCTGTCATGCAGTTAGTTAGGTAATACATAGTTCATTGGCTAAACTGATATAGTATCATCATTCTTAATAATATCCAGTATTCATCATGAGTCAATGTCTAAACCCCACCTGTCTTCACCAAAATCTCCAGGATGCTAGTTTTTGTGAAAAATGTGGTGGTAAAATCCTGCTAGATGGTCGTTATCGTCCCATAAAAATTCTCGGAGAAGGTGGTTTCGGGAGAACATTTCAAGCATTAGATGAGAAAAGATTAAATACACCCTGTGTGATCAAACAATTCTTACCCCAACAAGCGGGAAGCATTGCATTACAAAAAGCCACTGAATTATTTAAACAAGAATCTAAAAGACTGCAAGAACTAGGAAAACATCCGCAAATACCAGATTTACTGGCATTTTTTCCCGAAGATGGTAGACTTTATTTAATTCAAGAATTTATTGATGGTCAAAACTTACTACAAGAATTACAAAATAAAGGAACATTAAAAGAACCAGAAATCAAAACTCTTTTGGAAAAATTATTACCAGTTTTGGAATTTATCCATGACAATCAAGTTATTCATCGAGATATAAAACTAGAAAATATTATTAAAAGTAAAAATGGGACATTATTCTTAATTGATTTTGGGGTTTCCAAAGAAACAACTGGCAGTATTTTAACTAGAGTTGGGACTATTACTGGTACTCCTGGATTTGCTCCACCAGAACAGTTTCGGGGTATAGTTTACCATAGTAGTGACCTCTATAGTTTAGCAGTTACCTGTGTGAGATTATTAACGGGACATTTGCAAGAAATTAATGGTGTAGATAAATTGTTTGATACTAATACAATGCAGTGGCAATGGCAAAAATATGTTTCTGTAAGTCAGGAATTAAAAGATGTATTAGAAACAATGTTGCAGGATATTCCCGCTAACCGTTATCAATCAGCTACAGAAGTTTTAGCAGCATTATCCAATACCAAAGCAAGAGTCCGACAACAAGTTTCTCCCCATTCCTCAAAACAGTCAATTTATTCACCAATAAACACACCCAAACTCCCAGAAAATACTCCCTTAGATATAAATTCCGCACTATCATTTACAGAAGACTTAGGAAAAGGTGTAAAATTAGAGATGATAGCCATACCTGGAGGAACTTTTCTCATGGGTTCACCAGAAAATGAAGTGGAAAGATTTAGTGATGAAAGTCCCCAACATGAAGTTACAGTTCCCGGCTTTTTTATAGGAAAATATCAGTTGACACAACTACAATATCAGACTATCATGGGGACTAATCCTTCTTACTTTAAAGGCGACAATCGCCCAGTTGAAGGAGTCGGTTGGGAGGATGCAGTTAAATTTTGTCAAAAGTTAAATCACAGGACACTAGGAAACTACAGATTACCAAGTGAAGCTGAATGGGAGTACGCTTGTAGGGCTGGAACAAAAACGCCATTTCATTTTGGTGATAACGTCACCACGGATTTAGTCAATTACAATGGTAATTATCCGTACCCGTCTGCACCAAAAGGCAAATATCGAGAACAAACTACAGATGTAGGAATTTTTCCTCCTAATGCTTTCGGTTTGTATGATATGCACGGAAATGTGTGGGAATGGTGCGAAGATGAACGCCATGAAAACTATATAAATGCACCTACAGATGGTAGTTCTTGGCAGAGCAGAATCAGTTTAGGTCAAAAGGTTCTTCGTGGTGGTTGTTGGCACGACTACGCTAGATACTGTCGTTCTGCGTGTCGTCTCAAATCTCCCTGTTGCAGTCGCAATTACTTCTACGGTTTTCGGGTGGTGTTGTCCCCCAGTCGTTCTTAATCCCCCCTACGGTTGATGGAAAAATTCTATGGTCAGAAGTTGAATCATCTTTATGACCAGGAACATGGTTCACAAGCCTGGTCTTTTTTGGAGCGTTGTAGGTAAAAATAAATATATTAAACCCCTATAATTTTTTTCAATAGCGATAATTTACCCTGATAGGGTGCATATCGCCAATCTATATCCCAAGGTAAGGAGTTTTGTAGCACGCTCTTGTAATGAGAAAATGTATTAAAACTCGCTTTTCCGTGATAGCTACCCATTCCACTATCACCCACACCTCCAAATGGTAGAGACGAGACAGCAACTTGCATTACCGTATCATTAATACATACTCCTCCAGATGATGTTTCCTGTAAAATGCGTTTTTGCAGGTTTTTGTTTTGGGAAAATAAATATAAAGCCAGAGGTTTTGGTCGAGAGTTAATTAAAGTAATAGCTTCATTGATATCTGTATATTCAATGATTGGTAAAATCGGACCAAAAATCTCATCTTGCATGACTGCATCTTCTAAAGAAACATTATCTAATAAAGTGGGAGCAATATAAAGTTCTTCAGGTTTAGTTTCTCCACCGATGATCACCTTACCACATTTGAGTAAATTAGTTAATCGGTGAAAATGCTTTTGATGAATAATTCTGGCATAATCAGGACTGGTAGCTGGATTTTCCCCATAAAATTCTTCAAGATATTTTTTCAAAGCATTGATTAAATCCGGTTTAATTTTTTGATCTACTAAAAGATAATCAGGAGCGATACAAGTTTGTCCAGCATTAATAAATTTACCCCAAGTAATGCGTTTGGCGGTATGTTCCAGATTAATGTCTGTATCAATGATACAAGGACTTTTTCCTCCTAATTCTAAAGTAACTGGAGTGAGATGTTTTGCAGCAGCTGCCATGACGATTTTACCAATAGCTGTACCACCAGTAAAAAAGATGTGATCAAATTTTTCTGCTAGTAGCTGTTGACTAGTTTCTACTGATCCAGGGATGACAGTAATATATTCTGGAGAAAAGTATTTATGAATTAGTTCTGAGATTAAATTAGAAGTATGAGGTGCAAATTCTGAAGGCTTAATGATTGTACAATTTCCCGAAGCGATCGCCCCAACTAAAGGTGAGATAATTAATTGAAAAGGATAATTCCAAGGACCAATAATTAATATTACTCCCAAGGGTTCGGGATATATTTTAGCCGAGTATGAAAACAAGTCCCAAGGAACGGCTGCTTTTTTGGGTTTTGTCCAATTATTGATATGTTTAAGGGCATAATCAATTTCTTTATTAACACCGATTTCTGTAGCGTAAGTTTCAAATTCAGGCTTATGTAAATCTGATTTTAATGCCTGGATAATTGCGGGTTTATTCTCCATTACTAATTGTTTGAGAATTTGGAGTTGAGCAATCCGAAAAGCCAGATCTTTAGTTTTACCAGTTTGGAAAAACTGCCGTTGTTTAGCAATAATCTCGATGCACCTTGGTAATTCGTTAGTAATCATTTTTAACAAAATATTCGAGTATATGTTTTAGTATAATGCAATAACCTATCATAGAGATTCACAAATTATGGATTTGTCCAATTTTACCACAATACAAAACCTAGAATCAGCCTTTGGTGGGGAATCAATGGCAAATCGTAAATACCTATTTTTTGCAGCGGTAGCACGTAAACTAGGATTTTCCGATTTAGCGAAACTTTTTAAAGAAACAGCAGATCAAGAAACTGAGCACGCTTTTGCACATTTTGAGTTATTACATCCAGAACTTGTTATTAAAGATGTAGGGGTTTTAACAGTTGAACAAAAACAGGAAATCATCTCTCGTTGTTTATCCTTGGCAATAGCAGGGGAAACCTATGAATACAAGACAATGTACCCTGAATTTGCTGCTGCTGCCCAAACGGATCGGGATGATCCTGCAGCGGCTGAATTTCTCAAACAAGCTCAAGAATCTAACGATCATGCTAACACATTTCGTACCGCAGCCCATCGATTTGGATTGCTCAAATTCATTGAAAATTATCACGCAGATCGCTACACTGAAGCCTTAGAAGTATTAAATGGTGGGGGAGTAGTTACCAGAGTAGTAGATGAAAATCCCCAAACCCAAAAATGGATTTGTAGACAATGTAGTATGATTTATGATCCTGTGACAGGTGATCCAGATTCAGGAATTGCTCCTGGTACTGCTTTTGCAGATATTCCTGATGATTGGTATTGTCCTATTTGTGGTGCAACGAAAAAGACTTTTAAACCCCTAGAGGAAAAAGTTACTGTTGAATAGGTTTTATTGGTTCTTGAGAGATTAGGCAAAAGTACCCAGAAAAAATGAGAGTGGGAGGAGGCATTACCAAGCGCCTTTCTCTCCCACTCTACCATTTGCTGCTGAAGCGATTAGGAATTTTATTCATACAGACGAGAACCGTTAATCGGGGGGGGTAATTTGCAGGTTAACGATAACGTCTATACTTTAGCAGGTGTTCCTATGCAGCAAATACTAATTCTATTTATTTTTTAGACAACTTACACAAGAACCTTTTGTTAATTGATTCGCTCTTTTAACAAATCCCTTGCTTTTCCTTGTCTCATATAATTTAACTTGGTTCTTTTCATGATGGTTGCCAATTTGGCATTTATTTTTAAATTCTTTTTATTTGTTTATCTCTAACAGTTTTCGGCTATATTTTCCCAAAATAATTAATAGGGGGTCTGACCCAGCATCCCTAATATGACTTGACTTCAAAAGGTTTTCAGGTAGTTAACCTATAACTATAAAGACGATTTCAAAATATTTTGAGTATGTAAAATCAAGGTTTTAAGGATGAGGGGTGAAACCCTTCATTAGTTCACTAATAGTTTTCTCTATATAGCATTGAGGCTATATCAAGTTAAATTGTTAAACCAATTCCTCCAGCCGCAAAATCAGCAACAGTTTGATCAGAAAATTCATGGGTAGCTATGGCTTGCAACATTGCCAAAGGTAAAGTGAGATGATTTGCCCCGGCTTGAAGAGAAGCGGCGGCGGCGGCTGGTGACTTGATACTAGCTGCTAAGATTTCTACATCACTGCCCTTGAGAACACTAGCCATATCTCGTACCAAAGCAATACCGTCTCCTAACAAGCGTTCAGCCCGGTTGACATAGGCTATGGCGATTTTTGCCCCTGCTTCTTTAGCCACAGCGGCTTGGGCGGGGCTGTAAATACCCGTAACAGAGCAGGTAATTTCTGAGGAAAGGATAGCTACCACCTCAAAACCTAGAGGAGTGGCGGGAATTTTTAAGATAGTTTGAGAACCAATAATTTCAAAGGCCTTTCTCCCTTCGGCGATCATTTTCTGCTGATTTGAAGCGAGGAGTTGGTAATATACAGGACCCGAAGTCAAGGAAACTAAGGTTTTGAGCGTAGTTTCTGGAGGGGTGTTAGCTTGCGCCAATAATGTGGGGTTAGTGGTGATACCTGTAACCCAACCCCAATGTTTAACGATTTCGGCTTCTGCGGTAATAGCTGAATCTAAATAAAACGCCATAATCATCCTGATAAATTGCTACCTGGATTACTTTACAGCACTTCAACATGTCATTATTATTAAATCGTTCATAATGTAATTAAGTAGGTTAACACAAAAAAAATACAAAAACATTTCCGCCAATCTAGTCAAAAAATGAGATACTGCAAAAAATTATATATTCACTTTACGTAACACATAGATGGAAAAAGTACAATTGTTTGGTATGCCTGCGGAAAAAGGGCGATGGTTACTTATACCCCTGAGTATAACGATACTACTGTGCTTAGGTACAGTGTATTCTTGGAGTATTTTTAGAAAACCTTTGGAAAAACTTCTCAATGTGGGTGCAACTGATAGCCTATTACCATTTACAGTGCTATTGGTTGTGTTTGCAATTTTAATGCCAATCACTGGTTTTTATATCAATCGTTTTGATACTCGTCTGATTACAGGTGTTGGTGGGTTAATTACGGCACTAGGTTATATTCTCTCTAGTTTGGGTGGCAATATTCCCACACTAACTATTACCTATGGTGTAATTGCTGGTATGGGTGTGGGTATTGCTTATGGTGTACCCTTAGCTGTGGTGGCTAAGTGGTTTCCCGATAAAAAAGGTTTAGCAGTTGGTGCTACTGTGATTGGATTTGGTTTATCACCTTTAATTACTGCACCTTTGGCAAAGTTTTTAATAGATCGTTTTGGAGTTCAGCAAACTTTTGTAATTTTAGGTATTGCTTTTGCTGCTATTATTACGGCTATTTCTACTGTCCTCACAACTCCTCCTCCGGGTTGGCAACCAGTAGGATGGAATCCACCTGTAGTTGTTCAAGGGAATTCTAAGACAACAAATTCAGGATCAATTCTTCAGACTTCCAGTTTTTACGGACTGTGGTTGTGCTATACAATTGGTTCTTTTGCGGGACTGGCAGCCATTGGTATTTCTAGTCCTCTAGCACAGGAAATTATTAAATTGGATGCAGCAACAGCCGCAAATACGGTTTCTCTGTTTGCTGTGTTTAACGGTGTAGGACGGTTGTTTTTTGGGTGGTTCACAGACAAATTTACGCCAAAACTGGGGGCAATTGTGTCCTTTGTTTTAATTTTGATTGGTTCGATTATGATGCTGAGTGCGGTTGAGGGCAATGTACTCACTTATATAGTGGCCTTTTCGCTATTTTACTTAGCTTTGGGGGGCTGGTTAGCGATCGCTCCTACTTCCACTTTAATCATGTTTCAATCACAAGACTACGCTAAAAATTACGGTATTGTCTTCACTGCTTACGGTATGGGGGCTTTGGGTGGAACCTTATTAGCTGGCAAAATTAGAGACATTTTTGGCAGTTATACTAATTTCTTTTATCCAACTGCGGGATTAGCAATTGTGGGAATTATTATAGCTGTCTTTATGCTGAAACGCACCTCTAGTAATGCTGATTTAGTCCAATAATTTGTTCATTTTCGACATCCCCTCTTCACTTATGTTTTCCACATTAGTTAGAGGGATGTTGGATGATTGTGTACATTTTCTAATTATTTTTAATTTTATAATTTTAATTCTCTATCTGTGAGCAATGTTCACCATAACTATATGTTCAAAAATTCAATAGTAACCCTATATATAAAGATCGTGTGTTCAGTTACAGTTATGATCCCATTAGTTAAGCAAGAATAGGGATAGCGTAGGACATTAACTGATAATAAAACTCTACAAATAGACTTTTAACCCAGTCCCCAGTCACTTGCTATATTTAGCCATTTATATAAATTTTATGCTGCGGTTTTATGAAACCTCGAATTATTGTGTGTGGCTTAGGACGTACCGGATATAAAATCTTTCGGTTACTCAGAGAACAAGGAGCTTTAGTAGTAGGGATTCATTGGAAACCTGTTGCTGGTGAAAATATTACTAATATAATTGTTGGTGAGTTACAAGCAGCTTCTACTTTGGAAGCAGCAGGAATTACAGAAGCGCATACCTTAGTAATTGCCACCTCTGATGATGCCGTAAATTTATCAATTATGATGCAAGCACGGGTACTAAATCCCCAAATTCGGATTATTAATCGTTTTTATAATACAAATTTAGGCGAACGTCTTGATCAAACTTTGTCAAATCATTTAAGTATGAGTGTTGTTGGTTTAGCAGCGCCAGTATTTACCTTTGCGGCTTTGGGAAATAGGGCTATTGGCCAAATCAAATTACTTGAGCAAATTTGGCCAATTCAAGAAGAATATATTCACGAAAATCACCCATGGCAAGGCCGAAAAATCAGTGATTTATGGGAAGATCCGACGCGAATGCTAATTTATTATGTCGCTGTAGAAGGAAAAATGAATTTAGTATCTGCGGTGTTATCAGAACAATTATTAAGAGTAGGAGATCGCTTAATTATTGGCACTCAACCCCGTATTCGTACCCAACGTAAATCATTATTTAGAAAACTAGTCAAAGTTTTTGCTAATATTAGGAAATTTCAGAAACACGCCCAATCAGTTGTAGGCATGGCAATTGCTTTACTGATAATTATTTTAATATCCACTTTTACTTATATTGCTAGTAAACATGGTCTGTCTTTTATTGATGCTTTATATTTTGCTGTAGGTATGATTACAGGGGCTGGTGGTAATGATAAAGTCGTAGAAAATGCACCTGACAGCATCAAATTATTTACCGTTGTAATTATGCTCATTGGGGCTGCAATAATTGGGATTTGGTACGCTATGCTGACAGATTTTATCCTGGGTAGTCGCTTAAAACAATTTTTAGATGCTGCGAGAATTCCCCAACAACATCATTATATTATTTGTGGTTTAAGTGGTATCGGTATTAGAATTGTTCAACAATTGCATCTGAGTGGCCATGAAGTAGTAGTCATTGAAACAGATACTAATAATAGATATGTGACTACTGCTAGAGGTATGAGTATTCCTGTGATCCTTGCTGATGCGAGTTTTCGGGCTACTTTACAGGCTAGTAATATCAATACTGCTACTGCGGTTTTAGCTGTTACTAATAATGATGCGACTAATTTGGAAATTGCCCTTAAATCGAAGGCTTTAGCTCCGAAAATTCCTGTAATTGTCAACTATGCTGATCCTGATTTTGCCGGTATGGCACAACAGGTATTTGATTTTGAAGCTGTCTTTAGTCCTGCTGAATTAGCTGCTCCCGCTTTTGCTGCCGCTGCTCTGGGTGGTAGGATTATTGGTAATGGGATTATTGCTGATAGTTTATGGGTGGCTTTTGCAACTACAATTACACCGATACACCCTTTTTGTGATGAGTGGGTGAAAGATGTGGCTAAACTTGCGGATTTCGTGCCTTTGTATGTGGAAATCAACCACGAAACCGTACGAGGTTGGGATTTATTAGAAACTATTCTCTCCCCTGGAGATGTGCTGTATTTAACTATGCCTGCGACTAGGTTAAATCAGTTATGGCGAGAAGAAGGAAAAGGCATTGGAGCTTAATTCACTTTTTATTGCGAGATAGTTCTTCCTCATCGAAACCTAGTATAGCAAATTTCCAGGCACAAGTCAACCACCTTTACTCATAAAATGCGAATTTTTTTCTTTATTTTTGTAAAGTAGTTTTGGGTAAGGTATTGGAGTTTAATTCACTTTTTGTTGTGAGATAGTTCTTCCTTATCGGAAACTAGTATAACAAATTTCCAGGCACAAGTCAACCACCTTTACTCATAAAATGAGAATTTTTTTCTTTATTTTTGTAAAGTAGTTTTGGGTAAGGTATTGGAGTTTAATTCACTTTTTATTGTGAGATAGTTCTTCCTTATCGGAAACTAGTATAACAAATTTCCAGGCACAAGTCAACCACCTTTACTCATAAAATGAGAATTTTTTTCTTTATTTTTGTAAAGTAGTTTTGGGATTTGTTTATCTGTTACCTATTTATAAGATGATAATGGAGAACCTAGATAGTGTTGTTGTATTCCCAAATAGGAAAATAGCGTGTCAATTCAAGAACATAAAATTACAGTAGATTCTTTAGAATGGTTTTATCGGGAAGCTGAACCGATTGGTAGAAGTGATTTAATTCCTGTGTTATTGTTACACGGGATAGTTTCTCAAAGTTATAGTTGGAGAAATGTTATTCCTAGTTTAGCAGCACAGGGTACAAGAGCGATCGCACCGGACTGGATTGGTTATGGATTTTCAGGTAAACCCGAAAAACAGGATTTTGCTTATACTCCGGACGCATTTATCACAGCTTTAGCAGGATTTGTGGAAGCTTTAGAATTAGAAAGATTTTCCCTGGTTGTCCAAGGATTTTTAGGTTCAGTGGGGTTACAATACGCATTACGTTATCCAGAAAAGATTGCTAATATCGCTATTTTAAATACACCGATTTCTACTTCGGCAAAAATACCTTGGAAAATCAAACAAATGGGTTTACCATTAGCTGGAGATATCATTACCCAAGATCCTTTATTAGTTGATAGAACCTTAGAAAGTGGGAGTTGTTACCGTATTGAAGATCAAGATTTAGATGTTTATAGAAAACCATTTTTGAAAAGTTCTGCTGCTGGGAGAAGTCTCCTAACCACAATTCGCAATTTACAGATAGAAACAGCGATGATAGAAATAGAAAATGGGTTTAAAAACTGGCAACAACCTATTTTAGTCCAATGGGGGATGATTGACCCTTGGTTATCTATAAATATAGCAGAAACTTTTGTCCAATCTGTAGCTAATGGTGAGATAATCAAATTAAACAATGTGGGACATTATCCCCAAGAACATTATCATGAAGTGATTTTACAAGATTTACTCCCATTTGTCCGCCGTTCCGAGTCAAATTAGGGATATACCTGTGTTTTCTACTATCCCTCTTGATAATAAATAGGAATGTCTTTTAAAAGGAGGATTGTCAAGTGAAACCGGACATAGATTTACATTTCTTAATCTATCCATATCCTTGCTGTGGAATCACTATCACCTGATAATAAGAGTAGATGCAATCATTTGTAAATTAGGTAGGTTACAATTCATGGCATATTCTTGGTTTAAAGCATTTCATATTATTGGTTTTGTGGTTTGGTTTGCGGGGTTATTTTACCTAGTGCGGTTATTTATTTACCACGTTGAAGCTGACCAAGAACCAGAACCAGCAAAAACGATACTGAAAAATCAGTATCAAATTATGGAAAAGCGTCTTTATGATATTATCACCACCCCAGGTATGTTTGTAACAGTAGCAATGGCTATTGGCATCTTGTCTACCAACATGGAATTATTACAAGAACCTTGGTTACACTTCAAATTAGGTTTTGTAGGGATTTTAATTGGCTATCATTATTACTGTAGTAGATTAATGAAGCAGTTAGCAGCAGGTGAATGTAAATGGAGTGGTCAAAAATTACGCGCTTTGAATGAAGCACCAACGCTATTATTAGTTGTAATTGTCATGTTAGCCATATTCAAGAATAACTTACCCACCGATATCACAGCTTGGCTAATTTTTGGTTTAGTGATTTTCATGGCTGTAAGCATTCAACTTTACGCGAAAATCCGCAGACGCAACCAAGAAAAGCTCAAAGCAGAATTAAATCAAATACCGGAAGGGTAATATTATATTTATTTTTGCTTATGCGCTAAACAAAAACAATGATTTAACGGTTATCGAACACTTCCAGCCTGACAATCCTGTAACCATAGTTTAACACCTTGAGCGATCGCACCATAACTACTATTTCTGGGTGGTGCGATAGGAGGTTTAACTGGATACTCAGAAGTTTGAGAAAACATCATCACCAAAGTCCAACCGATGTTAGTTTTTGTCAAAAATAGCCTGTGAAATTCTTGTAATTCTACAGTTGTCTTATTGATATACTTTCTTTCTAAGGTAGTAAAGAAAACCTGTTTTACACCCTCCGCTTCATAGTTGTTCCCATAATCAATACCAGGATTTAATGGTAAAGATTCAAACTCTGGTTTACCCGCTACTAAAATATAGGAAAAAGTCTCAAAATTCTTACTCAGACGACGGGAACGCTGAATAACCCGGTTGGTATAACCAGGTATATCTAACATTAATTTAGCTGTTAAAGTTTCTAAACTTTGCTCAGAACAGGAATTACTAATTTTAAGATTTACAGGTTTGGGAAGAATACTTTTCGCAATTAGAGAATAATAAAATCCGGGAGAAAAGAACAAGCAGAAATTACAGACTATCAAAGATAAGCACCAAAAAGGAGGAGTGAAATGTAATTTATTCTTTCTGCTGCTTTTTTCCTTTTGAACTCGTAAACTACAGTAAGGGTTTAGCATTGCTCATTTTTGTGATCACATAAATTGTAAATAATAGCATTTATCATCCTCATAGCTACAGCAATTAGGAATGAAACGCAGATAAACGCAGATAAACGCAGATAATTTTGTACCTTCATAACTTATCGAATAATTCCTACTCCTAATAAAAGCCCAAAAAATACTATCAAGGGGGTTGACAATTGATTTTAAATTTGTTATGATGGAGTTGATAAGGAAGAACTATCTTAGTCAAGAGTCCTTTGGTTTTTAGTGGGAAAGGTCTTTAACTCCTCAACAATCAGATTCCAGGCTAATTCAGGTTCAGCAGCCGCAGTAATAGGACGACCGATAACGAGATAATCAGCACCCGCTGTGATAGCTTGGGATGGGGTGAACGATCGCTTTTGATCGTTTTTGTCAGACCAGGTAGGACGGACTCCTGGACAAACGAGCAAAAAGTCATTTTTACAAGTTTCTCTTAATTGTTGCACCTCCTGGGGAGAACAAACCGCCCCATTTAACCCTGACTTTTCGGCTAAAAGTGCCATTTCCAGAGCAAATTCGGGCAATTCTAGGGGAATTTTCAAATCAAACGCCAATTGTCTTGGGGAAATACTGGTTAACAACGTAATAGCGATTAATTGCGGGGTTTTTGTTCCGGCCTTTTCCGCTCCAATTTCCACAGCTTCCGCAGCCGCTTTGAGAGCATCTTTACCACAAGTTGCGTGAATTGTCAATAAATCCACCCCATAACCAGCAGCAGCGCGACAAGCGCCAGCGACAGTGTTGGGGATGTCGTGAAATTTCAAATCTAGGAAAATCCGTTTTTCTTGAGATTTGAGGATATCGAGAATTTTGGGACCTGTGCTAGTAAACAACTCCAAACCAACCTTCCAGAAAGTGACTTGAGGAAGTTTATTAATTAGAGCGATCGCGCTGTCTAAATCTGATACATCTAAAGGTACAATAATTTTTTCATCATTCATGATTCTGGTTATTACTGATTACATATTATCCAATTTATTATACTTCAATGCAAAAAGAAAAAATTAGAGAATTTGTAAAACAAGAACCAAGACAGTTAAAACAGGTAGTGCAAAAAGTGAAAGAAGAATGGGGAATTATATCAAGCAAGAAAACAATTCAGAGAATATTGCAAACTGCTGTATCGGGTGTGGATTACTTCACAATTCCAAAGAATTTATACGTAGCCTTGCCACAACTTGTATTGTATGGTGGGTCGGACTGCGCTAACCCACCCTGGGATTTTTAATTTTCGGGTAATTTATTTTTTGGTATTTCCCAATTCAAAAGCTACCAAGTTGCTTTACCTTTTTTATAAAAACTACCTGTAAAAGGCTGCACTCCAATCACAGGATAGGCATCATTAGCAGGGGTAAAAATCCGCATAAAGGCTTCAGAAAGGAACTGAGCCATATTCGCAAACATTCTGGAGATAGTCATAATACTATAGCCCCTTTTTTTCAATCTTTTAATTGGTGATATCTGTAGTCTAATGTTGTTATTATCTATTTGGTCATACTCTTCATATATCTATACTAAAAAACTAAAATTATCAATTAATTGAGCTTTTCTTGTGACAGCTACTAGGAATTTTTAACACCTGATCTATGTCTAATTGATTTTCCCGTTTTTGTAATTCAGGGTTAGCAGCAACGATTAATTGCCAATCAGTGGGTTTACTGCAAATCTTACCAGCAATACTACTGAGAGTATCCCCTGATTTAACAGTATAAGTAGCTAATAATGGGGCTGGTTTGGCCACCATAGGAGTAATTTTTGGTGGAATGGGATCACTATAAACTTTAGGCTTAGGCACAGTTGCGGTATAGATAACTGTTTGCAGTGCAAAAAAACTACCTCCTGTACCGATGGTAATGCCTATCACTAGCATTAAGATAGCGATTCCTGTTCTCCAAGAAGTTGGACTTTGGGGTAGTTCTTCCAAGGAGCGAATTAAGGAAATATCCGTGTCACAATTAGGACAGGTATTACCCTCGATTCCTGGATATCCGCAAACAGGACAGTCAATTTTGGTTTTAGTGTTCATTGTCTCAGTCCCGTGATTATACTATTACTAGGTCATTCCTGCCTTTCTAGTTTAACTTACAGAAACTCACAAGTCAGCCCTTGCGTTTCTCTCTCTACATCTCTCTCATGTAAACACAACAGATAGGTTATTATCAGGTTGGTAAAATTTAATTTTACAGTCATGGTGATCACACTTATGTATTTTCAGAATTAGAAAGCGATTTTAAAACTTGTAATTCTAAATGATAAATTGCAGACATGATGCCCGTATTATTGTCATTAAGAACATTAGCTTCCATTTTTGTGAGATATTCCTTGATCTCCCTTCTCAGAATTGGCTCATTTACTTTACGAGTTTGATAGTGATCTATCAAGTCCCAAGCAACAATTCCTATTCCTAGTATTGGACCTACAATTGGTGCAGTGGCAACGGCGACTGCTTCTCCTACAGCCTCACTGGCAACTCCTCCAGCTTTTCCTAGCACTTTTGCTACGGTCTTTCCCGTAAACTTACTAACAGTTTTTCCGGCGAATTTACTAAAAGTCTTAGCACTTGTTTTTGCTAGAACTCTTTCAACAACTACTCCCCCAGCTACGGATGTACTTCCTATTGATTTAAAGGCCAATGAAGTTCCTCTATTACTTTCGGATGAGCGTGTTATTAGTGTAATATCCTCAAGGTGTCTTTGCCATCTTGGTTGGGAAATTTTCAGACTTTGCTGAGTAATATTAAGTTTATTTTCCAGAGTATTAATGTAGACATTACGAGTTTCATTGGTTAAAGTTTCTATCTCAAGTTGAGCGATTTGGGGCTGCAATACCCGGTTAGTGAATTCTCCCTCAACTATTTGATTTAATTTTTCTTCGGCGGTGGGAGCGTTACCGTTAATCCAATGATAAGCGGTTTGGGACAAGGATTGAATCCCCAAAAGTTGCTGGTTCCAGTATCCAAAATACCAAGGAAGAAAACTGTCATCTACTTTGATCATTAGCTCGTCTACCCACCCATCTAATTTATTAGATGCAAATTGTTCAGCTATTTTATGGGCATTTTCTAAATCAGATCGAATCGCTGAATCAACTTTACGCCAATCTAGGGAATGAATAATTACTGGAGGAGGACTAACTACTCTTTTAGGACTTTGTGAAATAACAAAAGTTCCGATAATTGCTGCAATAATGGAGAGTACAACTAACCAGATCACTTTATCTGCCATTTCTATAATTAGCCGAATAATAACCGCCCAAGTTGGTAATTTGTCATCTGGATCTTTAATAGAATTGTCTTTTTTCTGATCTTGTTCATTCATCGGTTATAGAACTTATGCATTGACAGAAATTAGTATTTTATCAATTTACAGTATATTAAAGTTTTTGACAAAAATTCTAATTTTAGGAGCTTTGTAAGGTGCTGCTATCGCTCTTCTAAATTATAATCTAGGGAAAGATCAGCGATCGCTTTACCTGTGCGTTTGATTTCTTCTCCGGGGGTTAACAGGAGACTTCAGCACCACCAACACATCTATATCTGATCTGGGTAATGATTATTATAGTTCGTCTAACTATTTACCAATGCTCCAATACCAAGCCATCTACATAATCAAAATCCGTATCATCTGTAACTAATATCCACCCTTTTTCCAAGCACTGAGCAGCAATCCAAATATCATTCATTGGAATTGGTCTGCCTTTCCGCTTCAGCATTAAACGAGTTCGAGCATAGATAGAAGTTGTTTCTCTTCCCAAGGGTACAACCGTACAAGTTGAAATAAATTCTAGATAACGCGGTAAATTTTGCAATGGACGGGATGAATTTTCAGCCCCAAATAACAATTCTCCTGCTACCACTAAAGGTAAAATAACTTCTGGTAACGTCAATACTCTTTCAATAATTGCGGTGTCACCATTTAAAAAACGAACTGCAACAGAAGTATCTAAAGCAATTTCACCACTCATTTTTATCCACCTGCCGACATTCAGCAATTGATTGTTTTAGCTCTGCGGCTTCTGCGTCGCTTAAAATTCCTGCAAATTTTGCCAGGGGATGATCTTTGCGTGTTGCCTGAACACGATGCAAAAAATCTAGTAAAAGTTGTACTATATCATCAGGGGTTTTTTCGAGTTCTTGGATTAATTGTTCACGGTTTGTCATATATCTAAACCTCTAAAGCATAATAAGTGGGAATCGCACTCTTCTAGTTTATCTCATGCGATCGCTCCCTTACCGCAAACATCGCTCCCATGCAAAGAAAAAAGGTGGGTTAAAAAAGTAACGCACCTTATCAAACAAACACGAAGAGACCAAACTTACTTATTCTGTTGAACAGCGGGCATTAAGTCATTAAATTCTTCAATTCTCAGCATACGAATATCTTTAACTGATGCCGCAAACCATGGGAGATTTTGAGATAAATCAATTGCAGCAAGTACACACGTAACAGCATTAATAGTGTTTGTATCCCCAAAATAAACACTGCCTTGTTGCCGAGTAAAACCTTTCCTTTGTAAGATTTTCGCAATCTCACCATAAGCATTATTGTATGGATCACCATAGTTCAGCTTTAGTGATTCAATATCCATATCAAAAGCAATAGCGTACATTCTTGTTTCCCCAATTTCTTGTTTATTTACCTGCTGTATTTTGCTTAACTGTTGCTGCCCAATGGGTTGGGTCTTCTCTAATTTCCTAGCCACTTGAGAGATCATTTATCCCACCAACATAACGATTTAGCCTCTTAAGTTTAGCAATTTCATTTAGAATATAGCAATCTTAATCAGGGGGAAGTTTCAATGTTTAAGCTATCCGCTTTAGCACGATATTAGGATGGAGTTTTCTCAACCTTATCTCTAATGTCATCAAAACGAGTATAATGTCTTCCGGCAACATTCCTTAATTCTTTTGCGATAAATTTATCGGTAGCTATTACAGTAAATTGTTTTCCTTTCGCTCTTAATAAGGTCAATGCCCTTTCAAAATCTCCATCTCCACTAATTAGTACAGCTTTATCATAGCTGTCTATAGTGTTAAACATATCCAAAACTATTTCAATATCTAAATTAGCTTTCTGTTTTTTTACGCCAGTGTTTGCGTCATAAATTGTTTTTATTGGTTTTGTAATAAGTGAATAACCCATTAAAGGTAATGCGTCTAAATATGACTGTTGTTTTGCTTCAGGTGGTGTGTCTTGTCCAATATAATAAAAGGCATCAACAATATCACCTTCTGTCCCAATATAATCAAGAATTTTTTTAGGATCAGCGAACCAAGACAGTGCATGTTTCTGCATGAAAAAGAAATTTGCACCATCAAGAAATACAGAAATTCTCATGATAACTCCGTTTAATTGAAATATTTGGTAAATTCAATTATAACTTTAAACAGTCCAAGCCGCGTAGTTAAGCGCCTGTCGAATATCTTCATCTTCTAATTCTGGATAAGCTGCTAAAACTTCCTGAACCGAAAGGTTACTAGCCAGTAATTTCAGGACAAAACCGACAGTAATCCGCATTCCTCGAATTGTTGGTTGTCCAAGGCAAACATTAGGATTAATAGTAATACGATCTAATTGAGCCAGCACGGTGATACTCCTGAAATATAAAAATTCTTTCTCTATTATATTATTTTAAGCGATTACGCCATTTTTTAGGATCTTGAGAACAGTGAAACACCGTATATATAGTTACTAAATCAAGTTACTAATCATCTAGTTAAGGTTGGTAATGGGTAATTGGTAATAAAATTCCAGTTTTCATCCTGTAAATCCTTAAATCCTGGACATCCTGATTCAGACAAATTCCCTAACTAGAAACTTATGTTACTACGGATTCTTGCTTTTACTGATTCCCAAGAACTGGCTAAACTGGGATCTTGTAAATGGAGAGCTTTTCTTTGAGCAAGTTCTTCTTTTTGCCAGTCTAATACAGGAAGATTAGCTGATTTCGTAGCAATATCATCCCATAAATCTTCCAAAAGTTGTAGCTTTTCTGACAACCCTAGTTCAAAAATCGGTGCCAAGTCTGCTTTCATAATCAACTAAGCGATCAAAATTATTGCTCTATTATTACACACAACACAGATTTTCAGAACGCGACTTAAAAGGATTAATAATCTTTAAACTGAAATCCCAGTCTTCATCCTGTAAATCCTTAAATCCTGGTTATCCTGATTCTGACATTCTCCCATACAACAGGCTTGAGAAAAAAGTCAATTAGTCTTAATTTTAGTTACAGTTAGATCACAAATAAATCGTGAGGGGTGATACTATGCGTGTTTTGCTAGTTTATCCAATATTTCCAAGCACCTTTTGGTCTTATGAGAAAATTCTGGCGCTAGTTGACAGAAAAGTTTTGTTACCACCTTTGGGTTTGGTGACGGTAGCGGCAATTTTGCCCCAAGAATGGCAATTCAAGCTTGTAGATCGTAACATCCGCGCCGCCACTGAGGAAGAATGGGCATGGGCAGATATGGTGATTTTTTCCGCCATGATTGTCCAAAAACAAGACTTATTGGCACAAATTCGAGAAGCGAAAAAACGCGGTAAATTGGTAGCTTTAGGTGGTCCTTATCCTACCTCCACACCCCATGAAGTGGAAGCAGCAGGGGCAGATTACCTGATTCTCGATGAAGGGGAACTCACTTTACCCATGTTTGTAGCAGCGGTACAACGGGGAGAAAAATCTGGAGTTTTCCGGGCTACAGAAAAGCCTGATGTTACTAGTACACCTATTCCCCGGTTTGATTTATTAGATTTCAGCGCTTATGATATGATGTCGGTGCAGTTTTCGCGGGGTTGTCCCTTCCAGTGCGAATTTTGTGATATCATTGTTTTATACGGACGCAAACCGAGAACGAAAACCCCTGCACAACTTTTAGCCGAGTTAGATTATCTCTATGATTTAGGTTGGCGGCGTGGTGTTTTCATGGTAGATGATAACTTTATTGGCAACAAACGTAATGTAAAATTGTTGCTGAAAGAGTTAAAAGTTTGGATGGAAGAACATCAGTATCCTTTCAATTTTGATACAGAAGCTTCCATTGATTTGGCGCAAGATGTCGAAATGATGGAATTGATGGTAGATTGTGGTTTTAAAGCCGTATTTTTGGGCATTGAAACCCCAGATGAAGACAGTTTACAACTAACTAAAAAGTTCCAAAATACTCGCAGTTCCTTGGCTGAATCTGTAGAAACTATTATTAAAGCAGGTTTGCGCCCCATGGCTGGGTTTATTATTGGCTTTGATGGTGAAAAGTCCGGTGCTGGCGATCGCATTGTCCGCTTTGCTGAATTAGCAGCTATCCCTTCTACAACTTTTGCTATGTTACAAGCATTACCCAATACTGCTTTATGGCATCGGTTGAAAAAGGAAGGAAGATTACGGGAAAATCAAGACGGGAACATCAATCAAACCACATTGATGAATTTTATTCCTACCCGTCCTTTAGAAGAATTGGCCAGGGAATATGTGGAGGCTTTCTGTGCTTTATATGACCCCGCGTCCTATTTAGACCGCACCTATCGCTGTTTTATGATGTTAGGTACTCCCAAATGGACAGCACCAGCAAAAACACCAGAATGGGTAGTTGTGAGAGCCTTATTAATTGTAATTTGGCGACAAGGATTTAAACGACAAACTCGCTGGAAATTCTGGCATCATTTATTTAGTATTCTCAAGCATAACCCCAAGGTGATTGAACAATACGTTTCCACCTGCGCTCACATTGAGCATTTTATGGAATATCGGCAAATTGTCCGTGATGAAATTGAAAGTCAATTAGCTGCGTATTTAGCTCAAGGTGCAGAAACACCCTATGTACCGGTGAAGGCAAAAATAGAGGAAAAAGCAGAAGCGGTAGTTTAGTATGAGTCATCAACTTTTATTTAACTCTTAAATAAAGGCTGATGATTTCATTTTTTGAAGTCTCGCGCAAAGGCCAAATAATAAGGGTTATAAAGGTTAAGTTCTCAATATATTATCTTGAAATATCAAAATAGACCTCTCCCAAAAAGAATGTCGAGCCGAGAATCTTTACCCAGTCCACATCTCGACAAGGGTTCTAGAATACGCATACCTCATTCTGGAGATGTCTAATCAAATCCAAGAATTAAACCACATCCGCATTCTATAATCATCAGGAGAGAGGGGTAAACCTAAATAAATAGGTATCCAGAAAATGAAGGCGGCCATAATTATAAAAGTTATAGTTACACCTAAAAACCGCAAGGTGCGATAATAACTTAGTAAACATTGATCAACAAACCAAGCAATGGCTATAAATGTAAATACAACCGCAGACATATAATGATAGATAAAAGTACACCTTGTTACCTCTACCCAAGGGAGGAAATTAGCTCCATAATTTATGATTAAAAATAATCCAATCCCGGTATCAATGCTGAGATTTTTAGGGATAAATAACTGCTGTTTTTCTATTGCTGGCCTCGTAATTGTTATTATTACCATACCAATTAAAAATATCATTGCAGCTAAACCGAACCACCATAAAAAAGGATTACCCATAGCATGAACATCATAAATTACTTTACCAGCACCATCAGGTAAAGGTGGTCCAAATACAGGTAAGGAATCCTTAGAACTTTGAGCAGTTTGATAATAATAAGCCATAGGCCGAGTTAACAATGGCCATTTATACCATGCAGCACAATAGGGATGAATACTAGGGCTATTACCACCTAATTGTAGATGAAATTGCAAAATTTGTTTATGGACTTCAATAAATCCATATCTTTTATCAAGTTGGAGGTGAGGAATCCAAATCAGACTATAAATAGCTGCGGGAATAATTCCTAAATAGGAAAACATTTGCCAAATATTTATTTTTGTCAAGTTTTGCCAGGGTATTTCTATAGTATCAACTGGGAAATTCTGGCGATGTTTAAAAAACTGTAAATAAGAGAATAATGGCACACGATAAATATTATCAAAAGATTGTAACCAGCGAATTATCCAAGCTGATATCCATACCCCATAAGTACCAGTTAAAAACCATAAACCGTTCCATTTTGTGCCAATACAAGCACCAAAACTGATACCAGACAGAATTAACCAAAACCAACGTTTTTGTTTTTGCTTTTCTAATGCTAATAATAATAACCATTGTCCGAGTAAACCAAAGATAATGATATAGATATTACTTAAAGCATAACGAGATTCTACTAAAAATAATCCGTCACAAGCTGTAAAGAATCCTGCTAATAAAGCAAAACGATGACGATAACTAAATTGATAAGTTAATAAGGTTACGACTACGGGAATTAATGAACCCGTGAGCGCATTTACCCAACGATAATTCCAAGGGGATAATAAGGAATCTGTGAGACTATTTACAGTATCTCGGCCAATGGGAATGTACTTACTAATCCAAATACCCAATCCAATTATATATTGACTTAATGGTGGATGAGCATTAAAAAATGGTGTATGGGTAAGATAGTTATTACCGAATTTGGCAAAATAAACTTCATCAAATACTAGAGTATTAAATCTGTTTAATCCCCAAAAACGTAAACCAAGTGAAAACAGAAATATTGTGATTATTCCTAATCGAAACCAATTTTTTTTCATCTCTTATTGTAGTGCTTTTTTGAAATAATAACAATTCAATACTATTCTAGGACTGTATGACCATCTATGATCCTCAGAACTAAAAAAATTCTGATTTGTCTATTGGTAATTGAGCCCGAATGTAGAATAATAGCTCTAACACAGTCAGAAAACTTAATCTAGTATGTCACAATTGGAACGATGGCTAAAAATGGCAGAAGATGAACTTACGGAGTATAGCACTGATGCCCGCAAAATGGAAAAACTCCGCCGCAAGATTAGTTTATCATTATCATTAACAGAACAGAGGCAACTAAAAGCAACATTATCAGCTACGATGCCATCTGGTAAAATTGCAGAAGTTGTGGAGGAGCAAAGACAAGTCGTGGCCTTGCCATTTTGGGGAATTGCTGGTTTGGGTTTGTTATTTGGGATTTCCCTAAATCAACCCCTGGGCTTATTAGCAGCTATAGGAGGGACTGTAGCGGCCTTTAGAATTCAAAAATGGGGTTGGCAATTACAGGCAAATCGCCTATTATTACGAACATTGGCAGATATTGAAAACCGGATTTCTCAACCTAGTAATTAAGTACAGACAGCAGATTAATTAAGGAGATAAAAATGATGACAAAGTATGATTATATTTTCAATTCCCAAGATAAAATCAAAGAATCATTGAACGAACAACAAGCGGTAGCAGCAATTGCTGTAATTACAACCATAGTTGATTCTGGTATTGATAATATAGATGCGGAAAGTTTAGCTGATATTCTCTGGGATTTTGAGATATTTGATGAATACTCAGAGGAAGAAATGCTAGAAACGGTAGATAGACTTGTAGAAATTGCGGAGGATGTTGGATTAGGTTCTCTGTTTAATGCTGCAAAGGCAGCGATTTCTGATGAAGTAGTTCTAGATGGTTTTGGGGCTGGAGTTATCATGCTTTTAGATGCAGAAAATTTAATTATTCCCCCATCTAAAAAGGCTTTTCTTAAACAACTACAAATAACCTTAAAATTGGAAGATCAAGAAGCACAAGAAATTATCAAAGAGATAATTGATGCAATTGAAGCAGGAGATGAGGAAGAATATTTAGATGAAGAATATTTAGAGGAAGAATATGAAGCCGTCATATTAAATGAAGCTGGTGAACAGTTTTATCAATCACCATTGGGTAACTTTACAGTTCCTATTCCCCTTGATTCTGAACAGGGGGGAAAAATTCAAACTGAAGAAGGAATGGTAAGTTTTTCTGATGATATTGGCACTTTATTAAGAATTGATTATTATCCTCTCTCTCCCGAACAGATTGATGATCTAGAATCTCAAGAAGATCAAACATATCTGCATAAAGTTCTTGTAGATAAATATGTACCTCAGGCAATTACTTCTAATATTCCCAATGCTGAAGTTAAGCATACAGAATATTTGCAAGATACCTTAGAAAGGTATTACTATGTATTAGTAAATATGCCTCAAGGTTCAACTATATCTAAGCAAGAAAGTAATGGTAGTGGAATCAGATTAGATGCCTATAGAGGATTGTTGTCTTTTGTCAATAATGAATGTTTGTATATCGTTAGTAGTCAACGCAGCTTTTTAAATGGTGAAACACCTGGTTCTGTGAAAGAAGAAGCTAGAAAAATGAAAAAAGCTATTTTAGATTTTGTCAAGACGATTGAATTTGCGTAAATCTAAATAAATTTCCCATAAGTGGAAGTCCTGTGCCTTTTTTTCTGATTCTTGTTATACTAGTGATCATATAGCGTTTTCCGCACTGATGAGGTACAAAATTAAATCGTGAAACTCTTGTGGTGCGGGCATCTTGCCCGGCAGATATGTACCTCATAACACCGGAAAGTGCTGTATAGGGCACAATTGCGAGAAACTAATAACAGGTCTATTCAAATTAGGAGAATCTCATGGCTTGGACTGAAGTTTTAGCTGCTAATGCACTGACTGAGGGTGCTCGTGAAGTGGTAAAGGTGGGAGAACGCAAAATCCTACTCTTAAACCACGAAAATCAGCTTTATGCTGTAGATGATACCTGCCCTCACTTAAAAATGTCCTTGAAAAAAGGGAAAATCGAAAATGGGGCGATAGTTTGTCCCTTTCACCGCAGTGCATTTGACTTAGGTAATGGTGAAGTAAAAACTTGGTGTCCCTTCCCACCTGTAGTTGGTAAATTACTATCTATGGTTTCCTCAGAAAAAACCTTGCCAACCTATCCCCTCAAAGTCGAAGAGGGCAACATTTTGATTGATGTTTAAGCGGCAGGTAAGGATCGAAATTCTGCATTTCAAGATCAATTAATATCCTAACTGCCTTAAGGACTACTATAACTCATCTATAGGGGTAGGGTGCAATGCGCCTTACCCCTAAAATTTCATGGACAAAAATTAACTAATTTCTGAATATTTAGTAATCATTATTTTCACATTTAATAAATGTTCTTCGATAATTTCAGGAATTTCGGTATTCGTTTTAATAATTAACTTACCAATAGTATTACTAGCAATGTCATTAATAGCATTAATTAAGAGATTTGGTGTAGTAATATTAGCTTCAGCAATCTGTTTAATAGTAGCTTTAGGATTATCTCCCTCCAGTATCGCTTGCAAAACTTGAATTTTATGAACGGGAAGATGTTTTAAAAAATCATCCCATTCTTTAGGTAAATTGTCTGTGTAATAATCTTGATTATCCAATGGTTCTAAAAGTTCATCAAAAGGAAATAACTCTAGATCATTTTCTTCATTATCTGGTAATATTTGGGGATTAATTGTTTCTATTTGTTGAAGTAATTCCCAAACTTGATTTTGTAATAAATCTCGTTCATTCTGTAAAAAAGCAATCTGATTTTGCAGTTCATTAGTTTCAGATTTTTGTTCTATTGTCCTGTTTTGTAAAGCATTGACGGTATTTTCGAGACTATTTATAGCTGTATTTGTTTGCAATAGCAAATCATTTTGTCTAGCAATTTCTAGTTCTTGATTTTGAACTTCTATTCGCAGTTCATAAAGTTTTTCCTCCAGTTGTGGTTTAAGTCTTTCTAACAAAATTACATCATTTTCTAGTGATTTTTTTTGCTGTTTAGTTGTCTCAAGTTGAGGTTGAATTTGATTGAGTTCGGCACGGGAGGCGTTACAATTTAGCTCTAACCGCCGTTTTTCAACAATCAAATTATTGCAAATGTTATTTAGTTCTATATTGCTGTTATCTAGGTTTTTAAATTCATCTTGTAGATTATTTAATTCGGCTTCAATTTGCTTTTTTTGAGCAGCCAATGTCCCTATATCTCGATGTAAACCATCTCTTTGACTACGACAATCTCCAATTTGATTTTCTAGTTGCTGCGTTTCTGTATACAATAAATTTCTATATTCTTCCAATTGGTGTATTTCCTTGAGAATGCGCGATTTTAATCCTTCTATATCCCGAATGCGTCTTTGGAGAGAACCAATCATCCTCAGTTCATCACTTCTACGCCGTTTATCAACCAAAAATGCTGCCGCATAAGTAGCTAATACTGTAATTATTCCCGTAAAAAAGGCTTTAGAAATATCCCAGTTAGGAACAAGACTTAAACCAAAACTAATACTAAAAGCGGTTATACCCAGCACGACTCGATGACTAACTATTGTTGGCTGCATCTTGCTAGGTTTAATTGTAGTCAAGTTGTTAGAATTATTAGTAATTAACGTCATTCATTATCCCTCACATTATCACCAAATACAGCCAAATCTGCTTTTAAAAAGTCAATAAACTGCCTTGCAGTTCTGCCAGAACGGCCATTATGTCTCGTTGCCCATTGTAATGCTTTATATTCTAAATCTTCGGGAGAAATATTGATATTTGCTGCTAGGTGCTGGACTATTTGTAAATAGGTTGTTTGGTCTGCGTCCGCAAAGGTTAATGTTAACCCAAAGCGATCGCTAAAAGATAACTTTTCTTGCATTGTATCCCAACTATGAACTTCATTGTTATCCCTGGGGGCTGGTCTATCAGTAAAATATTCCCGAATTAAGTGGCGACGGTTAGAAGTAGCATATACAACTACGTTTTTTGGTCTAGCCGTGATATTACCTTCCAAAACTACTTTCATTGCTTTAAAACTATCATCATCTTCTTCAAAGGAAAGATCATCTACAAAAATAATAAATTTCTGGGGAACTCCTGGCAATAATTCCACAATTTTCGGCAAATCTGGCAATTCTGACTTGGAAACTTCTATTAAACGCAGGTTTCTATGACTATACTCATTTAACAGAGCTTTAACTAAAGAAGATTTACCCGAACCACGACTACCATAAAGTAATACGTGCAGCGCTGTTTCTCCTAACAATAAAAATTCTGTATTTTTCACTAAAGCATCTTTTTGCCACTCATAACCCACTAATGTAGACAAGTTTACGGAATCAGTATTAGCAATGCCTAGCAACTGTCCATCTTGCCAACGAAAAGCCCGATATTTGGCAAATAAACCCGTTCCATATTGCTGATAATAGGTGGCTAAATCCGCCACGGCCTCACCCCAATTGTCTAATTGGGGAATAGATGTCATTAAACCCGATTCCATGCCCAAAGTTTCCGGTTCTCTGTACCAAACCACGGGAGAAATAGGTAAATGGGTCGCCATTTGTACCCACTCGCTTAAAATCGCACTATTACATTCATACAAACTTTGTAATACTTGTAAATCATGTTGAACCGCCACTACTAAAGCTGACGGTAATTTACTAAATTCCTCCTGCTGTGCCAATTTGCTAAAAGGATTATCCACTGTGAGAATTTGCTTCATCAAATATTCTTCCCAAGTTTGATGACTGCTGGCTAAAGCTTGGAAGTAATTACCATAGGCCTGCAGACAATCCCGCCCATCTGCATCAGTATAACGGATGGTTTGCAACAAATTAAGAAATGCTTTGCCCACATCGCTTTTTAAGACAGATTGATATAGTAAAAGAGAGGCGGCTTGGCGTTGTAGAACCTGAACTGCTGTATAAGATGTAGTATTTGCCGTAAGCATTGCTAAATGATCCATCAATCAAACTGGGTAAATTATCTCTCACCATGAGTTAAGTATAATGGTGACTTTTGACTATGACATTTTGATTTTGCCTGATGTGGATGAAATTAAAGTGAATGATTCACCCGCGAGAAGTAATATAAAACTTATACCTACAGGAATACAAGTGTAGTCATTTACATATTAAAGTAGAGATGATCGGGAATGATAATAAACTAATACTGATGATAATCATGGTAAATTGTTTACTTGTGTATAGGAAATATGGATCACTAACCATAATCAGTAATAGTTGTTGTCATTACCTATCTACTGGCAATTATTTCTGAAACAGAAATGTTTTATTCAAGGTGTAAAGCTCTACTACGGATATTGTCAAGATTTTATAGTTTCTTCTGTGGACTTGAAAGTAAAAAAATAGCTAATATTGCCATTTTGGCAGGTCTTTCTGGCACAAATGGGATATTAGTAGATAGTAGCAATGTTTCGTAAATTTTTCACCATTAACTAAGAACTGCTGTAGTCTCTCAAGACCACCGCAATTCTTTAGCCATTACAATCACTAGGAAATCATTCATGTTATCATCACTGTCTTCTCAAAATGTTATCCAGTACCTGCTCGATAAGGGTCTGTGTGGCGCGGAAGATGGCGCTACATATAAATCTGTATTGCCAGAAAATAGCAAAAAGAATCGAAATTTAATGGTAATACTGGCAGATAATCGCCAACTGCTGATCAAACAAGAATGTCGCATTAATCATGATCAAATTGCTCATGAATTCTTTAATGAGTGGCTATTTCACCGATTATTACAGCAATTTCCAGTAATTGGTAATATTGGCGCGATTGCTTCATCTTTGCTTCATTTTGATGAGAAAAATTCTATCCTAGTCCGAAGCTATTTAGGGGAATATCTGGACTTAGGAAAATTTTATCAACAGAGGAGTATTTTCCCTAGAGAAATCGCCAGGGCGATTGGCGCTACGTTAGCAGGATTACACCGAGCTACGTTTAATAAGCGTGAGTATCGTGATTTTATGTCCACTGCTCCCGCAGGACAGTTTCGCTACAATTTTTACAATCCTGCCCAGGGTATACCCTCGATAACTCCAGACATATTTGGTACAGTTCCTGCTGAAGCTCTACAGTTTCATCTTCTTTATCAGTGTTACGAAAGTTTAGAATCAGCGATCGCCGATTTAGCTTATGAGTGGAAACCATCTTGTTTAACTCACAACGATTTACATTTAGGCAATATTTTAGTTCATTCTCGATGGGAACAGCTAGATAATTGCTTGATTAGATTAATTGATTGGGAAGCTTGTAGTTGGGGAGATCCAGCTTTTGATTTAGGAACTCTCTTAGCAAGTTATTTAAGCATTTGGTTGTCTAGTTTAATAGTAGATCCAACATTAGAGTTAGAAGAATCTTTAAATTTAGCGGTGATTCCTCTAGAAGCACTACAACCTACAATTTTAGCCTTAATTCAAGCTTATCTTGATGGTTTTCCCATGATTTTAGAATATCATCAAGACTTTATTATGCGGATAATTAAGTTTGCCGGTTTAGCATTAATTCAACAAATTCAAGACAGAATTGAATGCCAAAAATCCTTTGATAACAGGAATTTGTGTATGTTGGAAGTTGCTAAAAGTCTTTTGACAATGCCTGAGCAATCAGTATTAACTATTTTTGGCATTTCTGAATTAGAAATCTGCGGATCTCTTCCCCGACTACAACAACCTTCTCGTCCTCATAAGCAACAACAATTAGTCCCTCTTTATTACGAAAAAACTCGCCTACGGGGTTGTTAGTAATATTATTTCCGATGCTTACATATATATTTCTCTAAAGTTTGAGGTGCAAAACAAGTTAATGTTTGATGATTGTAGCAATCAAATCCTAAATTCCTTATTCGATATTGCCAGTAATATCCAGATCGAACCTAATTTCTGTATTTACCATCCCCATTATCAACCTTTTGCTTTACCGGCTAATATAGCAAATAGATTTCAACAAAACCCACCTTCTTTAAAACAGAAGTATTTGAACATACTGCTGAGAAATTTTCTCTACGGTATTTATTATAATGGTTCATTACAAACAGTCTTAGCAGCAAATAATTATCATCAGCAATCTCATATTAATGTAATTGAAAATAATAGTTTGGGTGTAGATAAAAATTTCTATGAACAACTGCATCATAGCAATCATGGCACAGGACATTATGAGCCCAATTGGCAGATTTTGAGAATTGAACCTGATGGTAGCATGGCTGTGAATAAAGATGGATTAACCTTATATATTGAGCCGGAATGTCATCTTCAACAGCGAAAAAAGTCCCATAAAGTGGGGGAATTAATAGCAATATGGATGCCTAAAAATCGCTTGCAAAATGGCTGTTATATGGCAGTTAGTAATATAGCCATAGATAACCAAAATCCCCGAAATCCTGATTTAAGAGAAGGACGAATTTATTTTAATTTTACATCAGCCGGGGCGATTGTTCTCATGGATAGCTTAACCCAAGCCTTAAATAAGGCGGCTATTATCTTTAGTTTTCAAGTTCTTTATAATCCCGCTGCATATCAGCGCTATGATGCAGGTGTGCTACATTTTGAATGCCAAGATTACCCCACAATTCGGAATATTCTTCAAGACATTTATCAAAAACATCAAGCTTATTTTCAGCCAGAAATTCCCTTATTTACTAAATTCTTAGCTCCGGGATTAGGGTTAGCAGAAGAACCAAATCAAAAATTTGCTCCTCAAGAAAGTTTTGGTATGAATCGTTGTCAAATTGTTGCCAATGCGTTATTAGAATCTTGGCAAAAAGGTAAAAATGCCTTGGAAGAACGGATAGAAATTATTAATCAACACTTTGCCCAACATTTGATTGATGTGCACCATCCCTATCTTAATCCTAGTTCTGAGGATATATATCAGCCTTTAAACTGATTTCCTAGAAACAATTTAGGTCAGCAATCATGGTACTTAGTTCAGATCTATTAGTAGTTAATATCTAGTAAAATGATATGAATAGTATATCTTAATTGAGGAGATTTTAAAAATGGCTTTCGCATATTACTACACTGTACGATTTCAAGATACTGATGCGGCTGGAGTCGTTTATTTCGCCAATGTGTTGAGAATTTGTCATGAAGCTTATGAGGTTTCATTAGCAGCTTCTAGTATTAATCTTAAATCATTTTTTACTAATCCGTCTGTAGCTTTTCCTATTGTTCATGCAAATGTAGATTTTTTTCGTCCCATGTATTGTGGTGACAATTTAGTGATTAGTTTGTTACCAGAAAAAATAGGTTCAGATAAGTTTGAAATTACCTATGAAATGACAGTAGATGAAGTAATAGCTGCTAAGGCAATTACTAGACACACTTGTATTGATGTTAGTATTAGAAGTAGGCAAGAATTACCGAACTATATGAACCATTGGTTAGAAACTAACCACAGAGACGCAGAGGGCGCGGAGAGAAGAAGGTCGAGAGAGGAGGTTATTTAACACAAACAGCAGAAGTCCCACATCTCACTCTTAGGGGTGTGGGATGAATGCGTGTGAGTAAATTCACTTTTTGCTATTGCCTTTTTTTGGGAATGTGCTTATCTTTTCAAAAGATATAACACTTGTTACATCAAACAATGAACCAGATATTAAAAAGACCATTGATGGTCAAAAAAACCGAAATTGGGGGGCTAATTCGGGAGTTTCGCTTGTTGACTGGACTTACTCAAGAACAGTTTGGGGCTTATCTAGGTGTCACTTATGGCACTATTAACCGTTGGGAAAATGGACGTTCTCAGCCTTCACCAATTGCTATGTCTACACGGGCAAAAACTGCCTATCCAGGTTAAAAATCCCATTAACAAAGTTTAACCAAACCATCAAAAAAGCCCCTTGTCAAAATACATTATGTATAATATAGTTTATCTATCCTGTATATTATCTATACAGAATTACAAACATCCAAGGGGTAAATCATAGCAAGTTACATTAAGTCTAAAGTCCAACAGTCTCTAAGTTTTCTGTTGGTGCTGGTTATAGCATTTTCAGTATTCAGTGGGTTTCTCTTCCTCAATCCTAGTCCTTCCTATGCGTATATTCGGTATTTAAGCGGGGCGAGGTTAAGCGGGGCGAGGTTAAGTGGGGCGAGATTAAGTGGGGCGAGATTAAGCGGGGCGGATTTAAGCAGGGCGATCGCCGATACTGAGACTATATTTCCTGACGGTTTTGATGCAGTGGAGGAAGGAGTAAGATTCCAGAACTAATAAATTTTATTCCCAGACATCAAAAAAACCTCGCCTTTTCTAAGATAGGGTGGGGTTTTCTGATTCAGCCATATTCCAACTATATTACTTGCGGCTGGAAGATTATCTAACGATTGGCTGTTTCCAACCCCCAAAGCTAAAATAACCAGTTGTTGATTTTTCTTCCACTAAAACTACTACAATGACTATTGATGCTAGATAATGGGAAAGCCTTGACATTTAACCAAACTAGCCCGGAACCAAAGAACTAACAACTATGCGAACTCACTATTGCGGCGAACTCCGAAAAGAACATATTGGTGAAACTGTTACCTTTTACGGATGGGTAGACCGTCGCCGCGATCACGGTGGTGTGATATTCTTAGATTTGCGCGATCGCTCTGGTATTGTCCAAATCGTCAGCGACCCCCAGCGCACCCCAGACTCCTATGAACAGGCTAACGCACTCAGAAATGAATATGTTGTAGCTATCACCGGTAGAGTTACCCAACGTCCTCCAGAATCCCTAAATCCCCGACTTCCTACTGGCGAAGTAGAAATCTATGCGGATAAAATAGAACTACTCAACGCCGTCCGCAAACAGTTACCTTTCCAAGTTTCCACCGCAGACACGGAAACAGTACGGGAAGATTTACGATTAAAATATCGTTATTTGGACTTACGACGGGAACGTATGGCGCAAAATATGCAATTGCGTCATCAGGTCATTAAAGCCATGCGGCGCTATCTGGAAGACCTAGAAGGTTTTATTGAGGTGGAAACCCCTATTCTCACCCGTTCCACCCCCGAAGGAGCGCGAGATTACATTCTTCCCAGTCGGGTGAATGAGGGTGAATGGTTCGCTTTACCGCAATCTCCCCAACTTTTCAAACAATTATTGATGGTATCGGGAATGGATAGATACTATCAAATTGCGCGATGTTTCCGCGATGAAGATCTACGGGCTGATAGACAACCGGAGTTTACTCAATTAGACATGGAAATGAGTTTCATGTCTGAAGATGAAATTATCGAACTTAACGAAAAGTTAGTTTGTCATATTTTCAAAACCGTGAAAGGCATTGATTTATCTCGTCCTTTTCCTCGTCTTCCTTACGCGGAAGCTATGAACCGTTACGGAAGTGATAAACCAGATACCCGCTATGGTTTAGAATTAGTTGATGTTTCTGACGTTTTAAAAGATTCCGGTTTTAAAGTTTTTCGAGAAGCCATTTCTAATGGTGGTATCGTTAAAATTCTCCCCATTCCTAACGGTAATGATGCAATTTCTAATGTTCGCATTAAACCAGGTGGAGATATTTTCCGAGAAGCCGCAGAAGCTGGTGCTAAAGGATTAGCTTATATTCGTGTGCGAGAAAATGACGAACTTGACACCATTGGCGCAATTAAAGATAATTTGACACCGGAACAAAAGCAGGAAATATTAACAAGAACGGGTGCAAAAGCCGGACATTTGTTATTATTTGCGGCTGCTGATACAAACACCGTTAATAAAACTTTAGACAGAATTCGTCAATTTGTGGCTAAGGAATTTAAGTTAATTGCAAAAGACAAAATTAACTTCCTGTGGGTAACAGAATTTCCCATGTTTGAATGGAATGCAGATGAAAAACGTTTAGAAGCATTACATCACCCATTTACAGCCCCTCATCCTGATGATATCAATGATTTGAAAACCGCCCGCGCTCAAGCCTATGATTTGGTTTTAAATGGGTTTGAAGTTGGTGGGGGAAGTTTGCGAATTTATCAGCGAGAAGTTCAAGAACAGGTGTTTTCAGCTATTGGTTTATCAACGGAAGAAGCACAAAGTAAATTTGGCTTTTTATTAGAAGCTTTTGAATATGGAACTCCTCCCCATGGTGGTATTGCTTACGGTGTAGACCGTTTGGTAATGTTGTTATCGGGAGAAGAATCAATTCGTGATGTGATTGCTTTTCCCAAGACTCAACAAGCTCGTTGTTTGTTAACAGATGCTCCTGGAAATGTAGACGCAAAACAATTGAAAGAGTTGCACGTTGCTTCGACTTTTAAACCCAAGGTTTAAGGTTTGATTATTCCCTCTGCTTTTTGCAGGGGGTTTAATTTTGGAAAGAACGTTTCGCGCAAAGGTACAAAGGAGCAAAGACGCAAAGTAAGAAATTAGAAAGTTACATTTATTAATTTTGCGTAAGAGTTCCTACTAAGATTTGCATCAATATTTCTAAATCAGTAGGAACTCGATATAACATTAAATCCTGGGTTATTAGTTGATTTTCCCGTTGAAAACTGCTAAATTGGGTCATCTCCTTCAACCCATTGATCTAATGCAACGCCGTGGTTTTTTCACCTAAAAATCACTTTAAGCGGAAACAAATGACCCAATATCTGGACCTAGAATTGTTATGTCACTACCAATAAATTTACCAGTGTGGTTGACTGTTACAATACCGAGTAAATCCAGGTCATGAGCACCATTTCCCCTTTTACCGTCGGCTCCTTGATCACTATAAACTCCCAGTCTGATTTGACCATCTATACCATTAGTAATGTTAATACTACTAATGTCTCCAGAAATTTTTCCATTACCATCAATAACTTTCACAGCTACAGTATGGCCGATAATTGTGATCTTATCTCCTTCTCCGCCATTACCACTAAAGTCCATAATCGTATCATTGCCAATACCCTCAACCCAGTGATCATGATAGTTGTTATTTTCCCCAGCCACACCCATCCAATCAACGATACCACCGGTTTGAAGGTGTTGCTTGTAAATACTTTCCTTAGCATTGATCAATAGTTTAAACTCAAAGGTATCTGACCCAGTATCACCGATGAGTGTATCATTTACCTTGAGACCATCGGGATTAAAAAATTGTGCATCGAAGACAAGATCAGATATGGTTGCACCAACAGCAACAGATTGTTTTGGTATATTAGAGTCACTCAAGCTGGTAATCAGATCATCGCCGCTACCACCCATCATCGTGTCACTTCCCAAGGCTGATTCCAGTGTATCATTACCTTGACCTCCGCTCAACTTATCAGAGCCAGCAGCAGAAGTATTAATAGTTGCGTACTTCAAGTAACCATTACTATCAAAGTCTGTAGCCAAAAGGGGCGTATCACCATAGAGTGCGTCATTTCCAGCCAGCCCTAGAATCCTATCCTGACCTCGTCCACCTACGATTGTGTCATTTCCTGAAGTACCGAGAATTTCCTTACCGACGACACCACTAAATGACCCAATATCTGGGGTTTGAACCGCTACATCCTTAGCGATATTGAAATTGCCATCATGGTTGACTGTCACAATACCGAGTACATCCAAATCATGAGCGCCTGTTCCTCGTTTACCGTCAGCCCCTTGATCACTATAAAGTCCCAGTTTTACCTGAGTTGCTGTGCTTGAAAGAACTTTGTAGGTGACAGTATGACCGATAATGTTGATCTTATCTCCTTGGCCGCCAGTACCACTAAAATCCATAATCGTATCACTACCAATACCGTCAACCCAGTGGTCGTGATAGTTGTTATTTTCTCCAGCTACACCCATCCAATCAATTGTACCGTCAGATCGAATGTGTTTTTCGTAAATATCAACTCCTGCATTAATCAACAGTTTAAACTGGAAGGTATCTGAACCCGCACCACCAATAAGTGTATCGTTTGCTTGCAGACCATCAGGATTAAAATATGCTGGGTCAAAAACAAGGTCAGCTATTGTCGCACCAATAGGAACATTATTTTTATTTTCAGCCGGTATGTTAGAATCACTAATGCTGGTGATGATATCATTCCCGTTTTCACCGGATAAAGTGTCACTTCCTAAGGAAGCTGTAATTACATCATTACCGTTACCCCCTTTCAAGGAGTCGTTACCATAACTATTAACAGTTGCGTTGAAAAGGTAACCAGCACTATCAAAGTGTTCATCTAAAAGTGTGTCATCACCAAAGATTGAGTCATCTCCCGTACCACCGTCTACGGTATCATTGCCATTGCCACCTACGATGGCATCATTGCCACCTACGATGGCATCATTGCCGTTATCTCCATAGAGCTTGTCATCTCCATCCTGTCCGTTGATGAAGTCATTACCTTCCCCACCGCTAATAGTATCATTGCCACTATTGGCTGGAATGTCTCCACTACCACCAAAGAGTGCGTCATTGCCATTCCCACCTAGAATGGAGTCATTCCCACCTTCTCCCCCAATGTAGTCATCTCCCGTACCACCGTCTATGAGATCATTGCCATTGCCACCTACGATGGCATCATTGCCGTTATCTCCATAGAGATTGTCCTCTCCATCCTGTCCGTTGATGAAGTCATTACCTTCCCCACCGCTAATAGTATCATTGCCACTATTGGCTTGAATGTTTCCACTACCACCAAAGAGTGCGTCATTGCCATTCCCACCTAGAATGGAGTCATTCCCACCTTCTCCCCCAATGTAGTCATCTCCCGTACCACCGTCTATGAGATCATTGCCATTGCCACCTACGATGGCATCATTGCCGTTATCTCCATAGAGATTGTCCTCTCCATCCTGTCCGTTGATGAAGTCATTACCTTCCCCACCGCGAATAGTATCATTGCCACTATTGGTTTGAATGTTTCCACTACCACCAAAGAGTGCATCATTTCCCGCACCACCTAGAATGGAGTCATTCCCACTTTCTCCCCCAATGTAGTCATCTCCCGTACCACCGTCTACGGTATCATTGCCATTACCACTTAAGATGGTATCATTGCTTGCAGTACCTACGATCCCATCATCATTTATCGTACCGTTAATTATCATTTGCTTTTCTCCTGGTTTTTTGAACTTTTTTGCTCGGAATTATAAGTATTTTTATTCCAGTCTAAGTAGGTGAACAAAATAAAAATGAGGTGTATTGCGTTTTGTAAAATGGCTGAAACACAATCAGAATATCGCATTGAGACAACTTTACATACCGTTACATACCTTTAAATTTTCCTGTTGACCTACTTAGTGGAAACACCGTTATGATAACACGAACTCAAGTCAATATTCAGTATATGAGTTACTATTAACAAAACTTAAAGTTTTTCAGCACTACTGCCGTACAAAATATATTCAAAGAGAGTGTATCTGTTTAGTTGAGATTTATAGGCGCTTAAAAATAACTATTTAACTATTTTTGTTGATTTTTTTGGCACTAAAACTACTACAATGAATGTTAATGGTAGATGATGGGAAAGCCTTGACATTTAACCAACCTAGCCCGAAAGTTTTAAATATCGAACTCCTTTTCATGGTGATATTGCTTACGGTGTAGATTAGTTGGTAATGTTGTTATCGGGAGAAGAATCAATTCGTGATGTGATTGCTTTTCTTAAGACTCAACAAGCTCGTTGTTTGTTAACAGATACTCCTGGAAATGTAGACGCAAAACAATTGAAAGAGTTGTACGTTGTTTCGACTTTTAAACCCAAGGTTTAAGGTTTGATTATTCCCTCTGCTTTTTGTAGGGGGTTTAATTAAATTCTCACGCAAAGGCGCAAATGAAAATGATTTTGCACACATTCAATACCTTAATTTGTCTCACTTTTACATCCTCCCACATCTCACATCAATCCTCTTGTCAATAGGGTTTGAGGTGCGCTAACTCTGTTGCTGTACCGGAAGTTTTCATAATGATTTATTGTGTTACAATCAAAACTATTTGGAGCAGATTAAAAATACTACAAGGATATCATCATGAAGGTTAAAGATTTACTTAATGAGACTCAAGAATTTTCTAAATTCTGTAATCACTTATATATACTTTATTAGTACCGTAGGTTGGGTTAAGCAAAGCGCAACCCAACATGGATGAAATTGATGTACTTTGAGGTTTCCAACATTCTAATTTTAGAGGTCTTACTTGTATACAGATATTTGATATCTGATACACCTTAATAATTTGCTAGTTGCGTAAGTCCTGTTGAAATCTTATGCTCAGATAATCTTGAATATTCTCTCTTGAGAAGGATTTTTAAAATATATATATTCTATAGAATTGATTATATATTTTACCCTGAGTGAAGTTGGGGCTTGGTTTACCCTCCAAGCCTTTTTATTTATTTGCTCGTCCTTCAACCTATTATTTATCGGCTGTCATACCTGGACCTTGTGCTTCTTGTATCATCTCAGGAGAAAGTTCTCGCACTATCCGAAATGGAAAGAGCCGAGTTGAAGAAATTTGAGCATAGTCGGAAGTCAAAAAAGGAGCATATTGACTAGCTTCAGGCGTTAACTGTGCTGCCATTGCTAGGGTAACACCTTTGAGAAATTTCCGCACGTCTTCAGCTTTTTCTCCTGTTACTTCTTGATTCAAAATAGCTGTATTGGATTGTTCTTTTTGATCTAAAATTACGCTAGGATCTATGACACTCAAATGAGAAGCACCAACCACACCCACTAACCATTTTGGAGAGGGGATTTTCGCAAAACCCATAACTTGTTCAGTTAATGCAGGGGTGATTTTATCTGCGGAACTGGATAGAATTAATGTGGGAATTTGTACTTTTGTTAACCCAGTTTCCCCAAACATTAAAGAAGTGGTAGGATTAAGAGCGATCGCTTGTTTAATTCTAGCATCTCTCAATTGATAAGTCTTTTCTGGTAATACTTGACCAGCACACTGGACTCGTTCTCCCAGGTTAGCTGTAGATAAATTTTGTTGACAACGTTGTTTCAGGTTTTCGATTTGTAATTCACCTCCCGCTAATGCTAAAGCCGTTCCTCCACCAAAAGAATGACCTACAATCATCACATTATTAGTTGCTAGTTTTCCTTGTAAGGGACTATTCCCAGTTTGGTTAAGTTTTTCCAATTCATCTAAAATAAAACTGACATCACGCGGACGGTCTAAAAATTCTTGAGGTGTAACCAGTTGTTTTTTCCCTTGATTAACTGCTTTAAAACTAGTTTTATTACTACCAGGATGTTCTAAAGCTGCAACGATATAACCATGAGAAGCCAAATGTTCAGCTAAATAGCGCAAATCAGTCTTCACTGAACCCCGACCATGAGAAAACACAATTACAGGTTTATTTGTACTCGCAGAACTAGAAAAATAAACATCTAGGGGAATTTGTCGTTGACGCTTTTCGTCATTAAGACTTAACTTGAGCGTCTGTACCTGCTCGCTTCCTGCTTGAGTAGGATCTAGAGAAGACGCAACTTTGATATCTTTGGGGTCAACTTGGGGAGAAAGACCAAACATAAACCGCTGAGTGCGGATAAATGCACCATTTAAACTCCTCGCTACAGTTATAGCTTGAGGTAAATTAATTACTAAACGTTTACTGGGATAGGCCTCGATAAAACTCAGTATAGATAAGCCCTGTGGAGAATTAGCACCTAAAATTAATCCACCCCTCATAGCTTGTAATCCCGCTTGATCTGGACGGGTAATAGCTGTAGAGACATCGCTTAAGATTGTAGTTCCAATTTGGGTACTGATTAATCTATCTAAAGTAATAACATTTATGGGAATTTGGATTTTTAGCCCCTCCACCAAAAAGCGACGCTGTTCTTCAGTCATTTTCTGGGTATAAGTTCCCAAACTAGCCGGTAATTCCCCAGTTTCTGTAGACTTTTTTAACTCTTTTAAGGATGCAGATTCCTCCAAAGGTCCATAGCGAATCACAACGGTATCTGCGGCCTGTGCAGAGGAGTTAACCACAAAAAACGGTGCCAGAGCAACAGCACAAAATACACCTGCAAATACCTTAAAATTCTTCCAGCTTTTTTGTGTGAACATCTTTGATTGCAACTCAACTTAGGAGATTCTACCTGATTTTCAGTTAAAAATAGAATTAAAGCTTTTGTCCTGTATAAATAGATCGTACCTCACCATTACGACGAATCCTAGCTTCACCGTTACTGACTTCTACTAATACCCAACCCGTATAACCAATATTTTCACCTAGACTAATCCGGCGACTGATACCATCGACTTTAAACAAAGCCACAGATTTATTCCCTAACTCCAATAATCCATCTAATTGTGCGGAATAGATAGGCACAGAATCCTGTTGTACCATATTAGTAGGCTCTTTGGCTGGTACAGGTGCAATAGTTGGCAAGTTTGATGGTGCGACTTTCAGCGGTTGAGTATTAACTGCGACTGGACTAGGCTTAACCTGGCTTGGTTTTTGTATAGATTTAATTGCTGGTTTTTTAACATTAATAAGAGGATTATTAACTGCTAAAGATGAAGGTGAAGGTAATGTTTTTGGTATTGGTACTGCGGGAACAATTGGTAGTTGATATTTAGGTGTTGGTGACTGATAAACTGGAATATATATACGCTCAACTATATTAGGGGGGATTAAGCGATTAGTCGCAACTGGTACATTGTTCGCTGCTACAGGTACAGGCAAAGTTGCAGCAGTTATTTGGTTAAAATCACCATTAGGAAATCCAGGTTTAATAGTTATTTTATCATTGGTCGTTTCCCGCTGTTCTATTACATTTAAAGCCCCCAACATATAATTTACTAAATCTAACTGTGAATCTGCTTTCACCGCCACAGATGATGGTATTTGGGGATTTGATAAACTTTGGGAAGTTAATTGGCTAATTATTGTAGTTAATAACCCAGAATCCGTTAAGTAGACCATCCCTAATGTAGCCGTAGTTAACCCTAATCCCATGAATATTAGTTTACCTAAAATATTGGGTTGGCTTTGACTATCAGTATTAATTGCCCTCATAGAAGAAGGATTAACTACCAGTGTCCCGGCTTGGATATTTTTAATAGGTAAAGCGGACTGTAATGGGATATTAACTGTTGAAGACAAAACCACATCTGGTATTTTAAATGTCATGGTTTGCACAGGTACGGATTCCTTCCTGTCTCTAGAATAATTCCGCTGGTTTCGACCATCAAGAATGTTGTCAATATCCGTAAAAAGTTCATCCATTAAGCCTTCAGCATAGCTTTCTATGGACCAAGGCTCATTAGTGACAAAATCCACGGTCATGCTGGTGCTATCAGATGCTTCTGAAACAAGTAAATCAGTGCTGGATTTGGGTAACATAGGCTTTTTCGATTGTAGCTAAAAAATAATGAAAAACAATACCGCTACTGCTGTGGAAATAAACTACCTTTTCTAATTAAACAGTCGATTTTTCTTGTCAGAGTCCAGAATTTGATTAGCTGATGGTACTAAATTTTAATCTGTTCTGGAAATTTTGGTAATATTTAGTTAGAAAAGTTTATAGACAGAGTTGGGAAAAAAGTTAGCAAATAACCAACTATTTACCTCTACTTGAGATACTTACTGAGAAATCGCTGGAGCAGCCTTGTTTTTAGCTATTTCTAAATATATCAGCAGGGCATTGATATCGGCTGGGTTAACTCCCCCAATTCTCGCAGCTTGTCCAATAGTGAGGGGCTTAACTTTGTTCAGCTTTTCTCTAGATTCTTTAGAGAGAGTTTCAATAGTTGAGTAGTTTAAATCACCAGGTAGCTGGCGATTTGCTTGACGGGCAACTTGGTCAATTTGGTGTTGCTGTCTTGCTAAATAACCCGCGTACTTAATATCAATTTCTGCTCCTTCTTTTTCCGCTTGTTTGAGGTTGGGGTTATGGAGTCCGTGACGTTCTAAATCAATGTAATGGATACCTGAACGACGCAGTAAATCAGCGAGGGTAATAGAACCTTTAATAGCTTGCTGGGTATCATTAGCGATCGCTTGCCCCACCGGTTCATTCTCCTTTATTCTAGTACAATGTAGGCGTTCTTTCTCCGCAGTAATTTGTGCTTGTTTTTGAGTATACAAGTCCCAGCGCAGATCGTCAATTAAACCTATTTCCCGTCCCAGAGGTGTCATACGCAGATCAGCATTGTCAGAACGCAGTAATAACCGATACTCTGAGCGACTAGTAAGCATTCGATAAGGTTCTCGTAAATCCTTCGTACACAGGTCGTCAATTAATGTACCAATATAACTTTGTTCACGGGGAAAAATAATCATTTCTTCACTCCGTACAAACCGCGCTGCATTGATTCCCGCTACTATCCCTTGAGCAGCGGCTTCTTCATAACCTGTAGTCCCGTTTACCTGTCCCGCACAAAATAAGCCGGGGATTTTCTTAGTCATTAACGTGGGAAAACACTGGGTTGCAGGTAAGTAATCATACTCTACAGCATAAGCAGGACGTAACATTACACAGTTTTCCAAACCTGTCAAACTCCGCAACATTAAAATTTGTAAAGTTTCGGGTAAACCGGTAGAAAAACCTTGAATATACAATTCAGGAATATCCCTTCCTTCCGGTTCAATAAAGATTTGGTGACTTTCTTTATCAGCAAAGCGAACAATTTTATCTTCAATACTCGGACAATAGCGAGGTCCTTTTGCTTCTACCCAACCACCATACACCGGGGACAGATGTAAATTTTCCTTAATTAAACGATGAGTTTCTTTAGTTGTCCGAGTCATGTGACAAGGCATTTGTTCCCGTTCTACCCACACTTGGGGGTCAAAACTGAACCACCGCACAGCGTCATCTCCGGGTTGAATTTCCATTTTACTGTAATCAACAGAACGTTTATCGACCCGTGCTGGTGTCCCAGTTTTCAGCCTCCCGGTTTCAAATCCTAAGCGGTTGAGAGTTTGTGTTAACCCTTCTGCTGCGAACTCTCCCGCACGTCCTGCGGCCATGGATTTATTTCCCACCCAAATTTTACCACCTAAAAATGTGCCAGTGGTGAGAATTACCGCTTTACAGTGAAAAGATACGCCAAAATAAGTTTCTAAACCAATAACTTGATTATGATCATTTAAAATTAAATCTGTCACCATGGCTTCTCGAATTGTCAAATTCTCTTGATGTTCGACAATTCCCTTCATTATTGCTGCATATTCTCTTTTATCAGTTTGCGCTCGTAATGCCCAAACCGCAGGACCTCGTGAAGAGTTGAGGACGCGTTTTTGTAAGTATGTCCGGTCTGCCATTTTGCCAATTTCCCCCCCTAACGCGTCTATTTCATGGGTTAATTGGGATTTAGCTGGTCCACCGACTGCGGGGTTACAGGGTTGCCAAGCGATTTTATCTAAGTTTAGGGTCAATAGCAGAGTTCGACAACCGAGGCGGGCAGTAGCAAGTGCTGCTTCGCAACCTGCGTGACCTGCACCGACGACAATTACATCATAAGCGTCTTGGAATTCAGCGGCTTTGTGCATGGTCTTAGTTACAAAATTAAGTTAGTTAGGAATTATAATCTTATTTTAGCGAATACGGGGGTTTATTGGAGTTTAGTTGAGTCTAAAAAAAGTAAAAAAAGTTACTAAAATATTTTCAGTAATAAAAGCTATTTAATTAATTTTACTGAGTTTATTCACAAGATTACAAACTACTGTAAAATATTTTAATTAACTTCCTAAAATCTTCTATTGTCATCAAGTTGAGATAGTAGATATTTTGGTATTTTCTCAACAGTAATATGTTTCTATTTTATATTGATGAAAGTGGCACTGGAGCAAAGGATAATGGAACAAATTATTTCGTTTTAGCTAGTATTGCTATCTATGAAAAAGATTACTCAAAAAATTATGAAGAAATTTCCGCGCTCAAACGAAGTATTGTTAAAACAAAAGAACCTGAAGATTGGGAGTTAAAAGGTAACGAACTTTGTAAAGGGAAGGAAATCTTTAAAGACTGGAACTTTGAAGCTCGTGTTCGTACATTTGTAACTATATCAGAAACTTTGAATAAAATCCCATGCCATATATCTTCTATTATAGTCAATAAAAAATTACTATATGAAAATAGAGAATTGTTGAAAGATGATATTACACTTTACCGTTTTACCTTCTACCATTTATTAGAAGAATTAGATAGTTTTCTGAAATCCTCTAATGAAAGTGGAATTTTATTTGTGGACTCACGTTCAACACACAGTACAGGTAAAAAGATGATCGTTTGGTCAGGGCTTACAGAGAGTGGGTAAAATCACGAAAACATGATTGTAATTTTGTAGAACAGCCCTGGTTAGGTGCTTCACAATTTTATGTAGGTCTACAATTAGCAGATTACGTTGCTTACTTGATTAGTTTGAAGACACAAAATATACAAAAAGATGATCGTAATTTTGAATTTTTAAACGCTTTCGATATTTTAAAGGATAAAATTCATTTAGTTGAAATTCCTGAAAACTAGAACATTTAATGGCGAACCCACGGCTGCAATAGTCGTGGGTTCATCCCTTGATAGACGATTACAAGACCGTCTCCACCCAATTAGGGGCGTTAATTAGATTTTGTGTTTGATTTTCAACTGATTCATGTAACTAGTTTGACAGGCGCACGGCGTTTCAACCGCACCATACCCTCCCGTGCAGTTCGGGATACCTTGTCTTCTAACAGGCGCACGGCGTTTCAACCGCACCATACCCTCCCGTGCAGTTCGGGATACCTTGTTAGAGTCTATATTCATAATAGCATAATTTTTTATTTTTTGTATATTTTTTGTATATCTATCAATTTATATCCTAAACCATAGAATTTCTATCTAGCATTTCTAAACTGACAGGAAGACTGAGGATATTTAAACTTAATTGTTGCCAAGAAGATTTAGTAAATTCAATATTTCTTTTACCAATTCTTTGACATACCCATTCTACGCAACTAGGAACAATTGCATTACCGAATAAAGCATATTGATCATAAATTCTCGCTATTCGACACCAATCATCAGGAAAACCCATTAATCTAGCATATTCAATATTAGTTAAACGCCGAAATTTATCACCTATTTGATAACGTTCATAATGTCTTGATGTAGAAGCAGTTAATGTTGATGCAATACCATTAATTCCAAATATTGTATAACCTAATCTTGCACCTCCATCTTGATTATATAATAATTCTACACCATGACAATAACGATGTACAGCTTTACTTTTTTTAATTCGTTCTAAGGTATCAGATGTAAAATCGAATTGAGGATCTACTATTGAATCATCTTGTAAAATATCTTTTAATTTTTGTCTAGGCTTGATATCCGGTAAATTAGGAAGATTCAAAGTTAACATTTTATTTTTATAAGCAATTCCCCAATTGTAATTCTTACCTTTATTTTCAACTATAAGCATCATATCTTTTTCTGTTAATATTTCTATATTTTCTAAATTAATTAAATCTGGTTGAGTTAAGAAAACTGATGTATTTTGTAAAAGTTGAGAATTTATATGCACTGAATTTAACTTAGTCCCAAAAATAAAAATCCTGTCTCTATTTTGAGGAATACCAAAGCTAATAGGACTAATAATTCTCCATTCTATAAAATAATCTAATTCTGACAGTGCATTTAAAATCACTCGAAAATGATAGCCATTTTCCATTGTTAAAAGTCTTTTGACATTTTCTAAGAAAAAATATTTCGGTTGTTTTTTATCTATTATTTCTACAATACGCTCAAATAAAGTCCCTCTCACACAATCTCTCACACCCAATTTTTTACCAGCAGGGCTAAATGGTTGACAAGGGAAACCAGCGGTTAGTATATGATGATTGGGTATATCTGATATCGGGATTTTATTAATATCACCTAAAACTAGAGAATCTTTCCCAAAATTACTTTCATAAACTTGACAACTCAATTCATTGATATCATTAGCCCATATAGTTTCAATATTAGCATTTGCCATACCCAAGCCAAAACCACCGATACCAGCAAATAATTCTACCGCTTTTAAATTCTCTGTTTTCATATATTAATTGTCTATTATTTAATAATTACTCATCTGTAAAATAATCGGAATCTATTTTTTTAATTTCGTAAATAGAGACTGTGGAAACACCCACATGATTATCAATCATTAATTGGGCTAATTCTTCTCCATCTATTAACACAATTTTACTGTGTATAATAGACACATATTCTCTAGTTGGGGAAATCTAGAAGTAGTGATAAAAACACCTTTTCTTGCTCTTTGTCCATGTAAAGCCCCGACAAACTTTTGAATTTCTGGTCTACCAACAACAGTATTATCCCATCTTTTAGCTTGAACATAAACAATATCTAAGCCTAATTTATCTTCTTTAATTATACCATCAATTCCTCCATCTCCACTTTTACCGATACTAAGTACCTGGACAGAATTAATTATACAAATAATTCTAATTAAAATGATATTTATTCGAGAAATCAATCCTCTTTCAGCCAAATTGCTAGAGCGAATTTATCGCCAAAGTCTAGCGATACCATTTTTGAAAAACTTGAGGAATGGCGAGAGCGTAATATTACAATTTTTGAACTCCCAACTTATTCTCCTCATTTAAACTTAATTGAAATTTTGTGGCGGTTTATTAAGTATGAATGGATTCCTACAGCGGCGGCTTTGGCTTAGAATGAAGATGAATATCAAGATATTTCACATTTTATATCTTCTCAATCATGATGTGGTGGGCATTACCCACCCTGCAAAATACTATCTTTCTAAATCCTTAATTTCCTTAGGAACTTTGGCTGTTAAAACCTCATTTCCATCTTGAGTAACTAATACGTCATCTTCAATACGAATCCCAATTCCCACCCAACGGGGGTCAATTTCCGGTTGGTCTTCTGCAGGTTTCGTGTTCGGGACTATATAAAGTCCTGGTTCTATGGTTAGCACTTGGCCTGGTTGTAAGATTTGGGGGTTTTCTCCATATTGATAAACGCCGACATCATGAACATCTAAACCTAACCAATGACTGGTCCGGTGCATATAAAAGGGTTTATATTTTTCCTCTGCGATTAATTTATCAATTTCCCCTTTGAGTAAACCCAGTTCCACTAATCCCTCTGTTAAGATCCGTACCGCTGCATTATGAGGTGCATGAAAAGAATTACCTGGTTTAACTTCTGCTATTGCTTGTTTTTGTGCTGCTAATACAATTTCATATAATACTTTTTGTTCTGGTGTGAACTTACCACTGACAGGAAACGTCCGGGTAATATCTGAATTATAATAACCGTAAGCGCAACCAGCATCAATCAACAGTAAATCATGTTCTTGCATTTTACATTTATTTTCAATATAATGAAGTACGCAAGCATTCGCACCAGAAGCAACAATAGAAGGATAAGCGGGACCCATTCCGCCTCGTAACCGGAAGATATGTTCTATTTCTGCTTGAATTTCATACTCATAACGTCCAGGCGTAGCGTTTTTCAAAGCATGATCATGAGCTTCTGCTGCAATTTCTACAGCTTGACGGATAAGGTCTAATTCTGTTTTGCTTTTATATAACCTTAAATTGTTGATAACAGTACCAGCATCGACAATAGATGTTGGACCTGTACCGCGTCTAGGATAGCTTAGGAGTAGCTTTTGATAATGTTGGAGAATTTTGTTGTTAAAATGGTGGTCACGCCCTAAATGATAATAAATACAAGCGGCTTTTTCTAAATATTGGGGTAATTTCTCGTCTAACTCTGCAATGGAGTAAGCTGCGTCTGCACCATAAAGTTCTTTTGCTCCCTCTACTCCACAACGATAACCATTCCAAACTTCCTTTTCTGGGTCTTTCGGTTGCACAAATAATATAAACTGATGTTCTGGATGATGGGGTGCTAAAACTGCGACTGCTTGGGCTTCATTAAAGCCAGTTAAGTAAAAGAAATCACTATCCTGACGATAAACATACTCGACATCGTTGTGCATTACTGCTGTGGGCGCACTCCTAAAAATCGCTGTACTGCTGCCTATTTTCGCCATTAACTGCTCACGACGTTGCCGATATTCTGTTTGCATAGTTGATTTATTGATGGTATTGTTTTTGAGATTTAACAATTATAGGCTACTGAGAATGTTGTCGAGAAAATTGCTAGTTTTACTTATTTTAGCCAATTTTCTCTTTATTTGTGTTCACCAATCTTTTTTTTGGACGAAACACAAAGGACACGGAGGTGGAGTTTTCCGCTTACAGCCATTTTTAGCTAAATTAACCACATTTTAATTAAACTTTTGCCCCAAGACGCAAGTAAGTATATTTATTCATAATTTAATATAAATAAGCCTTGTATATATTATTGAAAATTTCGCATCTTCGGTACTTGTTATGCTAAACTGTAAGTTATTTTTATTAAAAAATGTATCAAAAAATAGCTAAAAGTCTTGCAAGTATAGACACCAAAGGGATGAATCCTTAACAGATTTAGGTGCTGATTCATGCGTACATACACAAACAGCGAATTACAGACTTGTGTACAGCTATTATAAGTAACAATGGGATAGAAATATTACACCAAAATTAGCTAATATTGACCTTCAATCTGTATTACAGCGTGGTTACGCGGGAGTGATAACAGAAAATGGTATAATTCCTCATTCCGTATCAGAATTAACTATAGGAGAAAATTTAGTGATTCAGTTGGCACAAGGTAAGGTAACAGTTAAAGTTATAGAAGTTACTGAAAGTTAAATTCTGGAAAGTATATTTTCATAGCTCAGACTTTCTCCTTAGGATGCTCCACCGTATGATGTAAGTTATGTCCTATCATGATTCTGCCTTATTAGAAAAAATCTCTGTCGAAATTTGTCAATCAATTATTGCTATTCAACAACAGCAACCAGAATTATTGATGGCAAAATATCGAACTATTAACTGGCAAATATCTACCAATAAATCGGCTTTAAGTGGAAAATTTAGGGCTATACTTGGTCAAACACAAAGCTGGGATGAATTATCGCAAAAACTGCAATCATTACTCAAAGCAGTGCTTATTCCTGTGGCTTTTAATTCAAAAATAGTATCAGATTTACTTGCCTATGTTGACCAGTTAAATCCAGAGAATAATGATTTAATTACTACACATTTACTCCAGCGACAATCTGCTGGTATAGCCATTTTGCTTTTAGATGCAGAAAACCTGCAACTTAATACAAATACAGAAAGATTTTTAACCACAACTTGTAATTGTCCTTTGCAAGTAAAAATTGCTTTTGCAAATTGGTCAAATCGGGGAAAATTGGATGTTGAATTACATCAACGTGGTTATGACTTAATTCATGTTCCCATGGGTAGAGATAATGCTGATGGTAAAATGATTGCAGTGGGTTCTTCTATTCATGAACGCTATCTCAACGTTAAAGAAGTTTTTGTTTGTTCATCAGATAAGGTAATGACAAACTTATGTAATACATTACAGCAAAATGGCATATTAGTCTACCAAGTCAGTCAGCATGGGGAAAATATTAGAGTATTCAACAGCGCGACTAGTGAAACTGTCAATTATTCTCTCAAACCTTTACCAGAAATACCGTCTATAGAACAGTTTATTGCCCAATTTAAGGGTTTAATTAAATTACAGCAAAAACAAACTGCAAGTTATTGGATTAAACTTTCAATTCTTTCTAAACTATTTAAAACCAACTATCAATTAACTATTAGTCAAGTTATTGCTCATCACTTCCCAGGTAAACAGGCTAAAGACGTATTTATTCACTATCCATCTGAGTTTGTAGTTCATCAAATTGATGAAAAATCTGAATTGTATGTCACACTTTTTGAATATCATCAATCAAAAATAGAGGATAGTCAGGATATTTCACAATCTGAAATTCCGATATTAAAGGAATTGTTTATGATTGATTCTCCCGCAGATTTAGAGAAAGTAATTAAGAATATTTTGACTGATTTAAGCAGAGTAGATAATCAGAGATTTATTGATATTAGTATTTTGGGAAGTAAATTTTATCAGCAATATGGTAAACCAATAACTGAACAAATCAAACAATTAAAGATTAGTGGTAGTTTTGCTAAATTTTTGCATTCTTGCAAGTCTTTGCAAATTCAGCAAGTAGGTAAAAGATGGGAGGTAGGTGTTAAAAAGTCGGAATTATGATATGTTTGATTAATTTGGTGGGGATTCCCTCACACAAGTAAATTCACGAATCAAACCAGATTCCTATATCATGAATATAGTCTGTAAAGAAATATAAATATCATCATGCTACAAAATAAAGTTATTGTCATTGTCGGTGCTACAGGTGGAATTGGTGCAACCTTAACTCGTCAATTAGCGCCTACTGGTGCAAGATTGGTACTTGCAGCTAGAAACAGGGAAAATTTAGCAGTATTAGCTAATGAGTTATCAGCAAATGTGCTGACAGTTCCCACAGATATTACTCAACCCCAGGAGGTAGAAGTATTAATTCAAACAACAATAGAGCATTTTGGACACATTGATGTCTTAGTAAATGCAGCAGGAGCAGGTCTTCTTAAAGCCTACAACAACATCGAACCAGCGGATTTAGAGGCAATGCTGGATTTGAATTTAAAAGGCTGTTTTTACACCACTCAAGCCGCAGCTAAGGAGATGCAAAAACGGAAATCTGGTCATATTTGTAATGTTGTCGGTATTCTTGGTAAACATTCAATGCCCATGGCTGCGGCTTATTCTGCTTCTAAATTCGGTGTAGTGGGTTTTAGCAAATGTATAGCAGAAGAATTGAAACGTTTTGGGGTGAAAATGACACTTTTTTACTTTGGGGGGATAGATTCTCCTTTTTGGGATCAGGTAAATTTAAAAGTAGACCGGAATAAAATGCTGAGTTGTGAAACTGCGGCAAATGCTATTTTTTATGCTTTATCCGCTGAACCCCAGGCTATACCAATGGAAATTAATATTCAACCCGAGAGTCATTTATTTTTCTAGTATGTAAGAGATAAAAGATGATAGTAAATACTGGGTTTTTAATGTTTTCAAGAAATTATTATGCTGCAAATTGATCACATTCACTTTTATGTCGAAGATGCCCAAAAGTGGCGAGATTGGTTTGTATACTGTCTTGGTTTTCAAGTAATAAATAATGGCATTTTTCCAAGTCTTTCTCATCATCAAAAATCTTTGCATACTTGTACAGAAGTTGTCAAAAGTGGAACTGTCTGCTTTTTACTTTCTTCCCCCATTTTACCTACTAGTCCTGTAGCTGAGTTTTTGCGTCAACATCCTCCCGGTGTGGCTGATGTTGCTTTTGCTGTTGACAATGTAGAAGCATTGACAGCAAAGGCCATAAGCAATGGTGCAAAAATTCTCCAACCTCTTCAAAATGCTGGATTTTGTCAGTATGCTAAAATCGCTGGTTGGGGTGGGTTAAATCATACATTAATGACTAGAAATCAGGAAAAAATAGCAGAGGTCGAAAATAGTTTATACCGTGCTATTACTGCGATTGATCATCTAGTTTTAAATGTGGGAGTTGGTGAGTTAGAAACTGCTGTTAATTGGTATCAAAAAATCTTTGATTTTCAACCTCAACAAAGTTTTCAGATTAAAACTGATCGTTCTGGTTTACATAGTCAAGTGATGATTTCTCCCCATGGTAATATTCAATTACCGATTAATGAACCAGCTTCACCTAGTTCACAAATTCAAGAATTTTTAGATGTGAATCGAGGGGCTGGTATTCAACATATTGCTTTAATGATACCTGATCTTGTGAATGCAATTTCTCGGTTTCGGGGTGCTGGTTTATCTTTTCTTTCTGTTCCTCAAAATTACTATTTCCAACTCCAACAACGGCATAAATTTTCTTTGTCAACTGAAGAGTTGCAAGCTATATCCGACCAAGAAATTTTAGTAGACTGGCATGAAGATGCTCCTCTAGGAGAGTTATTATTACAAATATTTAGCCAACCTATTTTTTCAGAACCAACTTTTTTCTTTGAGTTTATTGAACGTCGTTCTCTGGCTCGAGGTTTTGGGGAAGGTAACTTTCTAGCTTTATTTCAAGCCATTGAACGTGAACAAATTAAACGTGGTTTTGTGAGCAGTTAATCACCTGGAAATTAGGGAATATGCAGACAAATTTTCCAGATGTCAAACAATTTTGCTTTACTGAACTAGAATAGTTGAGGGGGCGACAAAAATTGCCACCCCAAGCCACCCTAGTATTTTTGGGTGATTTGTTTTTTGTGTGTTCCCTAAGAACCCTACCTAGAAGATATTGTTGTTGTAATTATCCAGGTGTGTGTGAATAGAGATACCAGCGTCTATAGGATAGAGAACGTCAGTGTTCGATTTATAGGAGTTCGGTAAATTCGATGCACTGGAAATACCCGATTTCCAGTAGGAAGATGTAGCTAGAATCCTTGGAGTCCGTGAATTGGAGGTTTCGTTACCTGTTAATCCTTGCAGATAGCCATCACCTTTGCCATCCCTATTTTGATCTGGTGTTAAGGCTTGCAACCATTGAATTCCCTCGTTGATATAGTCACGAGCATCTTGATCGTTAGAATTAGGGGTATCAATCGAATTACCAGCGAGGTAATTCAGCCAGCTAGTCACTAAATCCCGTCCAAGTATGTAACGCGTGTCTCGGTTGTTGGGGTGCATTGAGGAATCAACAATCTGAAGTGCCTGTGCGCGGGTGTAGAAGAGGGTATTTTCTTTTTTGTCAGTTTTGCCATTGTGATTGTAGTCTCCTATGAGCAGTCCCACTCCGTATCTACGGGTAATTGGATCTAAGACTTTTCCTGAACGGGCAGAGTTGGTATAGGGTGAGAGTAAGAGGTCGCTATCTGGGAAATTCGGCCTTGTTTTTTGGGAGTGTTCGTTGCCTTGGATGCCGTCCCAGGATTTCTGCCATTTGGTATTTTGCCAAAAATGAGTATTGCGGACACCGGGTGCGGCCATAATTGTGTCAATATCGGTGGCGGTGTTGTTTTCGAGGTTGGTGTCGGTGAAGTCAGAAGGGGCGGTAACCGTCGCGGTATTGGTTAAGGTTCTATGACAGTCGGAAACTTTGTGGCTGCCAGGGCCACCAACTACTGTTCCCGTCACTTTGTAGGTGATGCTACTACCCGCTGGCAGGGTTACGTAATCCTCGATATTGTCAGTTCCTCTGGCTTTATTGTCTGTAGCTCCCTTAGCTGCCTTGCTTGTCCACTTCACGTCTGTCAGGTTGCTGGGGAATAAATCCTCTACCAGCGCGTGAGTAGCGGTATCAGGACCACAATTGCTAACTACAATGGTGTAAGTTACGCATTGTCCGGGTACTACTTTGGTCAGGTAATCGGTCTTGGTAATCTTTAGGTCACCAGTACGAGTCAAGTTAACGGTATTGGTGTCAGTACCGGTCACTGGGTCACCAATTAGTGGCTCTCCTTTCGCCAAAGCGATGTTAGTGATTGAACCTCCATCAATCTGTGCTTGAGTGAGAGTGGCTGTTGCCGTACCAGTTGCCGTTATCCCTACTGCTAGGTCATCAGCCGTATTATCACTATCTAAGTCCGTGAGTCCGGTAAGAGTAATCTTACCAAGTGGGTTATCATTGGCAGTAACGTTAAATAGAGAGACATTGCCATCGTTTTTCACTGCGTAGGTGTAAACGATTTGGTCGCCAGGATTTTCTTTACCGTCACAGTTGGTATCAGCTACGCCATCGTTGCTCTTAGTGACTTTAATGACTGGATTCAGCAGAATGGGTACTGTGGGAGAAGCACTAACAGGATTCGTTTCGTTGCTATCAGCAGTCGCCGTATTGTCCACAACCCCATCGCCACCACCGTTGCTGTCAATAATGGCTTGAGTGACATCGTAGATGAAGGTGAAGTCTTGAGAGGCATTTGGCGCAAAGGAAGCAATCGTCCCAATTTGACCGCTGGGGTTTGTTGCTGTCACCGCTAAGGGGTCAGTCACCACTACGTTGGTTAGGGTTTGGTTGCCTGTGTTGGTGACCTTTACGGTATAGAGGATGTCATCGCTGGGAGAGTCAATATTGCCATCGGCATCCGTTGGGGTAATAACGGCTGTTTTGGCTATCGTCAGGGCTGGACTTTGGGTAATGGGTACTGTGGCGGAAGCGCTAACAGGATTCGTTTCGTTGCTATCAGCAGTCGCCGTATTGTCCACAACCCCATCGCCACCACCGTTGCTGTCAATAATGGCTTGAGTGACATCGTAGATGAAGGTGAAGTCTTGAGAGGCATTTG